>Ga0157371_10000022_pt1 | contig 295029 bp, 236 predicted proteins | sample C45metaG_FD_113462 | JGI IMG/M metagenome (GOLD analysis project Ga0157371, IMG submission 113462) | Corn rhizosphere microbial communities from Kellogg Biological Station, Michigan, USA - C4-5 metaG | ecosystem: Host-associated > Plants > Roots > Rhizosphere > Soil | place: USA: Michigan... | reverse complement strand
GCGGTGTTGCCGCCGCCGACCACGACCACGTCCTGGTCACGGTAGAAGAAGCCATCGCAGGTGGCGCAGGCCGACACGCCGCGGCCCTTGAAGGCCTCTTCGCTGGGAATGCCCAGGTACTTGGCGGTGGCGCCGGTGGCGATGATCAGGGCATCGCAGGTGTACTCGGCGCTGTCGCCAATCAGCTTGAACGGGCGCTGGGAGACATCGGCGGTGTGGATGTGGTCGAAGATGACCTCGGTCTCAAAGCGCTCGGCATGCGCCTGCATGCGGCTCATCAGGTCCGGGCCCATCAGGCCGTGTGCATCCCCGGGCCAGTTGTCCACCTCGGTGGTGGTCATCAGCTGGCCGCCCTGCTGCAGGCCGGTGATCACGACGGGCTTGAGGTTGGCGCGCGCGGCGTAGACGGCGGCGGTCCAGCCGGCCGGGCCGGAACCAAGGATCAACAGGCGGGAGTGCTTGGAGTTGCTCATGTAAGCTCGCAATAGAAGGTAGGGCGGGACGCGGGCAGGGTGATTGCGCGGCGTCCGAGCGAAGTCATAGAGTGGCGGCAGGGGCGGGGCGATTCAAGGCGCGCAGTGGAACGCGGCGGCCCGAGAAGCGCGACGCCCATTCCGGTGCCGGAGTTTTGACGCTGACCGTGCCGGCCAGCGGCCGGCACCTACCGGGGTGGGGTCCAGTCGTTTATTATCAAGCACTAACAGTGCATTCCCAAGGTGTGGTCTAAGGTGGCGAAACAGGTCCCGGAACGAGCCAAGGCGTCCGACAGCAAGGCAGCGCCGCGCAAACCGGCCGGCGAGGACAATCCGCGCCGGCAGCGCCTGTGGCGCGACCTGGGGTTGATCGCGGTCGCCCCGGCATTGCTGTATCTGGTCGCCAGTCTGTTCACCTACTCGGCCACCGACCCGGGCTGGTCGCATACCGGCAGCGTGGTCGCGCCGGTCCACAACATGGGCGGTCGCGCCGGTGCGTGGATCGCCGATGTGCTGCTGCAGCTGTTCGGCTACATGGCCTTCGTGTTGCCGATCGTGCTGGGCGCACTGGCCTGGATCGCGATGTTTGGCCTGAAACGGGAGGCCAAGGGCGAGCATGACCTGGATCCGGCGCTGCGCCTGGTCGGCCTGGTCGGCTTCCTGATCGCCGGCACCGGCTTCCTGCATCTGCGCCTGTTCGTGGCCGATGTGGCCCACGCCGGTGGCATCCTCGGTAAGCTGGTGGGCAGCTCGCTCAGCGTCGGTTTCGGCGCATTGGGCGCCAACCTGTTCGTGCTGGTACTGCTGCTGGCGTCGATCACCCTGGCCACGGGCATCTCCTGGTTCGTGGTGATGGAGAAGATCGGCAACTGGGTGCTGGCACTGCCGCCGCTGTTCAACAAGAAGAAAGAGCAGGCCACCGAGTGGCAGCAGACCCGCGCGATGCGCGAGGAGCGCCAGGAAGTGCGCAAGGTCGACGCCGAGGTGCGCGCCAAGCGCGAGCCGGTCAAGATAGAGCCGCGGCCGGAGCCGGTGCTGGAGAAGAGTGATCGCGCCAAGCGCGAGACCCAGATTCCCATGTTCCGCGGGGTCAATGGCGATGGCTCGGATGTGCCGCCGCTGGCGCTGCTGGATGATCCCAAGCCGCAGCCCAAGGGCTACGACGAGGGCACGCTGGAGACGCTCTCGCGCCAGATCGAGTTCAAGCTCAAGGACTTCCGTATCGATGCGCAGGTGGTCGGTGCGTATCCCGGCCCGGTGATCACCCGCTTCGAGATCGAGCCGGCCCCGGGCATCAAGGTCAGCCAGATCAGTTCGCTGGACAAGGACATCGCGCGCGGCCTGTCGGTGAAGTCGGTGCGCGTGGTCGATGTGATCCCGGGCAAGTCGGTGGTGGGCCTGGAGATCCCCAACGTCACCCGCGAGATGATCTATCTCTCCGAGCTGCTTCGCTCCAAGGAATACGACAAGTCCGCCAGCGTGCTGACCCTGGCGCTGGGCAAGGACATCGCCGGCCGCCCGACCGTGGCCGACCTGGCGCGCATGCCCCACCTGCTGGTGGCGGGCACGACCGGCTCGGGTAAGTCCGTGGCGGTCAATGCGATGGTGCTGAGCCTGCTGTACAAGGCCTCGCCGAAAGACCTGCGCATGCTGATGATCGACCCGAAGATGCTCGAGCTGAGCGTCTACCAGGGCATCCCGCATCTGCTGGCGCCGGTGGTCACCGACATGAAGGAGGCCGCCAACGGCCTGCGCTGGTGCGTGGCCGAGATGGAGCGCCGCTACAAGTTGATGAGCGCGGTGGGTGTGCGCAACCTGGCCGGCTTCAACAAGAAGGTCAAGGATGCCCAGGACGCCGGGCAACCGATGATGGACCCGCTGTTCAAGCCCAACCCGGAACTCGGCGAGGCCCCGCGCCCGCTGGAGACGCTGCCGTTCATCGTCATCTTCATCGACGAATTCGCCGACATGATGATGATCGTCGGCAAGAAGGTGGAAGAACTGATCGCCCGCCTGGCGCAGAAGGCGCGTGCGGCCGGCATCCATCTGATTCTGGCCACCCAGCGCCCCTCGGTGGACGTGATCACCGGCCTGATCAAAGCCAACATCCCGACCCGTATCGGCTTCCAGGTCAGCTCGAAGATCGATTCGCGCACCATCCTCGATCAGTCCGGCGCGGAAACGCTGCTGGGCCACGGCGACATGCTGTATCTGCCGCCGGGTACGGCGTTGCCGGACCGCGTGCACGGCGCGTTCGTCTCCGATGAGGAAGTGCACCGCGTGGTCGAGCACCTCAAGGCCAGCGGCCCGACCGACTACATCACCGGCGTGCTGGACGAAGTGCAGATGATGGGCGATGGCGTCGTGGTCGGCCCCGGTGGCCTGCCCGAGGCGGGCGGCGGTGGCGGCGATGAGTCCGATCCGCTGTACGACGAGGCCCTGCGCATCGTCACCGAAACCCGTCGTGCCTCCATTTCCGGCGTGCAGCGTCGCCTGAAGATCGGCTACAACCGTGCCGCGCGGCTTATTGAAGCGATGGAGGCGGCTGGCGTGGTCAGCCCGCCCGAGCACAACGGCGACCGCAGCGTGCTGGCGCCGCCTCCGCCCAAGTAACGCCGGGCCCGGCCTGGCTGCGTAGAACCCGGGCGCGGCCCGGGTGTTGCCGAGCACAAGGAACCTGCAATGAAGCCGATGATCTGGACGATGCTGGGCGCCATGACGCTCGCGCCGGTAGTGGCGTGGGCCGATGCCCAGCCCGTGCCGGCATCCGTGACACCCGTGGCACCGCCCACCCCGGGCGGGCAGAGCGGCCCGGCCGCGGGCGCTGAAGCGCAGGCCAACAACAACTTCAGCTTCGTGCGCTATCGCGCCGACTACGTGGTGCGCCCGGATGCAGGCAACACGCAGACCGAAGAGTACGAGATCCTGCTCAAGACCAAATCGGCGGTCGAGCAGTTCAGCCAGGTGCGACTGAGCTACAGCGAGAAGATGGAAGCGCTGGAGGTGCTGCAGGCCTACACCCTCACCGCCGATGGCCAGCGCCGCGACGTGCCGGCCGACCGCATCTACACGCAGGAAAGCTATTCCAGCGCGGCAGCGGCGATGTATGCCGACCGCAAGGTGCGCGTGGTGGTCTTCCCGAATCTGGCGCCCGGTACACGCGTGGTCTACCAGACCCGCCGCACCCAGAACACGCCGTACTTCCCGGGCTACTTCGGCCTATGGGAAACCTTCAGCGTGTTCACCCAGTACGACGATGCCCGCGTGACCCTGAGCGCGCCTGCCGATCTGCCCATGCAGGTGGAGCAGCGGGGCGTGCAGGGCAGCCAGGCGCCGCGTGTGCGCAATGGCATGGCGCGCTGGGAGTGGACGTACCGGCGCACGGATCCGCTGAAGGCGCAGAACTGGTCCGCCGCCGCGTGGGAGTACAGTCCCACCATCATGGCCAGTACGTACCGTGACTGGTCGCAGGTGGCGCAGGCCTACCAGCTCAAGGGTGGCGAGGCCGCCGCTGTCACGCCGCAGATCCAGGCGCTGGCCGACGAGCTCACCCGGGGCATTACCGATCGGCGCGAGCAGGCCGCCGTGCTGTACCGCTGGGTGGCGCAGAACATCCGCTACGTGGCGGTGTACCTGGGCAACGGCGGGCTGGAGCCGAACCCGGCGCAGAGCATCCTCGACAACCATTACGGCGACTGCAAGGACCATGTCGTGATCCTGGAGGCGTTGTTGGCTGCGCGTGGCATCCAGAGCACGCCGGTGCTGATCGGTGCCGGCGGTGGACCGACCTTGCCGGCGATTCCGCTGCTGGGACGTTTCGATCACGCCATCACCTACATCCCCGAGTTCGACCTGTACCTGGACTCGACCGCGCCCTATGCGCGTGTTGGCCAGTTGCCCGAGGGGGATCTTGGCGCGCCGGTGCTGCATACCCGCCAGGCCGTCGTGGCGCGCACCCCGGCCAACGATGCCTCGCGCAACGGCAACGGGATCGAGGCAACGTTCCGGTTCGATGCGGCGGGCAATCTGTCTGGCCGGACCGTGCTCCAACCGAGCGGCGTGACCGAAATTGGCATGCGCGGCGCCTTCGCACGGCTCAACGCGCAGAACCGGGCGCGTGCCGAAGAATCGATGATGGCCGCGTCCGGCTTCGACGGCAGTGGCGCACTGACGCTGCTGGGTGACCCGCAGGACCTGACCCGGCCGTTCAACTTCCGCTATGACTTCCTGGCCAGCGACTACGTCGATTTTGGCGTGGTCGGCGGGATGGTGCTGCCGGACGCACCGGGCAGCCAATCGTTCCGTGACCTGTATGCCAGCACGTCGGCGCCGGAAAACGCCACGCCGTTCTACTGCAACGACAGTCTGCGCGATGAGCGCTACCAGCTGACGTTCCCGGCGAACGTGCCGATCGTAGCGATCCCGCGCAGCCAGCATTTCGCCAATGCGGCGGGTGAATATCAGGTGGACTGGACGCGCGAGGGGCAGGTGATCACCGCGCACCATCGGCTGCACCAGCGGGCCGTGCGCGGGGCGGATGCGCTGTGCCAGCCGCAGGATTACGCCGCATTCCGCGAGCTGTACCAGCAGGTCCGCCGCGGCTTCCGCGGGCAGGTGGTGTATGGAGACCTGAAGACGGTGCAGGCCGGGCCGTAAACCGCGATTGGAAAGCGGCTACCAGCGCATAATGTGCCCCTGATCGCCCATTCAGGATTGAATGGGCACACTGCCTCCCATCCTTCCCATTTGCCTGGATACCTGCATGCACACCACCTTCCGCCGCTCCCTGCTTGCCGCCACTCTGGTTGTTGCCAGTGTCGGGTCGGCGTCGGCCTGGGCAGGCGCCCGTGATGAACTCAACCGCTTCACCCAGGGCCTGAAGGGCCTGGACGGACAGTTCAGCCAGCAGGTGTTCGACAGCAAGGGCAAGGTCAAGGAAAACACCAGCGGTCGCGTTGCGTTGTCCGCGCCGCGCCTGTTCCGTTGGGAGTACATCAAGCCGCACGAACAGTTGATCGTGGCCGACGGCAAGAAGGTCTGGGTCTATGAGCCGGACCTGGAGCAGGCCAGCGTGCGCCCGCAGGGCCAGGAAGAGCAGAACAGCCCGCTGACCGCATTGATCAATCCGGCGCTGCTGGACAAGCAGTACGACGTCAGCGAAGAGGCCGCCGTGCGCGATGGCCTGCAGTGGCTGTCGCTGAGCCCGAAGCGCGAGACTGACACTGCCTTCCAGTACGCCGCGCTGGGCTTCAATGGCCAGGGCCTGGCCCGCATGGAAGTCGTGGATGCGGTCGGCCAGCGCACGGTGATCAACTTCACCGGCTGGAAGCGCAACCCGAGCTTTGCCGCCGGTACCTTCAGCTTCACCCCGGCCAAGGGTGTGGACGTCATCGGCGAATGACGGTGTAGTGCCGGCCGCTGGCCGGCATCCCCGCTGCAATCTGCCGCGATACACTAGACACGTGGCCAGAAACCGAACGACTTTCAATGGGCCCGATCTGCTGACGGTGGATCGGGACAACATGCGTCCGCTCGCCGAGCGGATGCGCCCGCAGACCCTGGATGAGATGGTGGGCCAGAAGCGCCTGCTCGCACCGGGCAGTGCGCTGCGCCGGGCCGTCGAGTCCGGCCATGTGCACTCGATGATCCTGTGGGGCCCGCCGGGCTGCGGCAAGACGACGCTCTCGCTGCTGCTGGCGCATTACGCCGATGCCGAGTTCCGCGCGATCTCCGCCGTGCTGTCCGGCCTGCCGGAGGTGCGCCAGGTGCTGGCCGAGGCCGCGCAGCGTTTCGCTGAAGGGCGCCGCACGGTGCTGTTCGTGGACGAAGTGCACCGTTTCAACAAAGCCCAGCAGGATGCGTTCCTGCCGCATATCGAACGCGGCACCATCGTGTTCGTGGGCGCCACCACCGAAAACCCGTCGTTCGAACTGAACTCGGCGCTGCTGTCGCGGTGCCGCGTGCACGTGCTGGAGTCGGTCTCTCCGGCGGACATCGTGGAGGCGCTGGAGCGTGCGCTGCAGGACACCGAGCGTGGCCTGGGCGCGGAGCAGCTGCAGGTGGCGCCGGAGGCGTTGCTGGAGATCGCGACCGCCGCCGATGGCGATGTGCGACGCGGCCTGACCCTGCTGGAGATCGCGGCCGAGCTGGCCAGTGGCGACGGCGGGCGGATCAGTCCGGAGATGCTGGTGCAGGTGCTGGCAGACCGCACGCGTCGCTTCGACAAGGGCGGCGAGCAGTTCTACGACCAGATCTCGGCGCTGCACAAATCCGTGCGCAGCTCCAACCCCGATGCCGCGCTGTACTGGCTGACGCGCATGCTCGATGGTGGCTGTGATCCGTCGTATCTGGCACGTCGCCTGACCCGGATGGCGATCGAGGATATCGGGTTGGCCGATCCGCGCGCGCAGTCGATGGCGCTGGAAGCCTGGGACATCTACGAGCGGCTGGGCAGCCCGGAAGGTGAACTGGCGTTCGCGCAGCTGGTGCTGTACCTGGCCAGTACCGCCAAATCGAATGCAGGCTATGCCGCGTTCAACAAGGCCAAGCAGGAAGTGCGCGAGACCGGTACCCAGGAGGTGCCGCTGCACCTGCGCAACGCCCCGACCAAGCTGATGAAAGAGCTGGGCTACGGCAAGACCTACCAGTACGACCATGATGCCGACGGCGGGATCGCGCTGGATCAGACCGGTTTCCCCGATGCGATGGGCGAGCGGGTGTATTACGAGCCGGTGCCCCGCGGGTTGGAGATCAAGCTGAAAGAAAAGCTGGATCGCCTGCGTGCCGCCCGGGAGCAGGCGCGTGCGGAGAAGGGCGCGGAATGATGGACGGCATCGGCCTGTGGTGGCAGCAGCTCGGACTGGTGATGGCCGGCGGCGCACTGGGCGCGGCGCTGCGTTTCATGATCGGCGATGCGATGCTGCGCCAGTTCGGTACTGGCTTCCCGTGGGGCACGCTGACGGTGAACCTGGTCGGCGCGTTCGTGGCGGGTTACGTGATGATCTGGCTGCAGAGTCGTGGCACGGCCGCGGTGTACTGGCGCGCCTTTCTGATCGTGGGAATCGTGGGCGGGTTGACCACGTTTTCCTCGATGATGCTGGAGTCGCTGGTGTTTACCCGCGCGGACCGAAGCCTGATGGTGCCGCTGTATCTGGGTATCAGTCTGCTCGGCGGCATGCTGCTGGTGTGGGCTGGCGCGCGTGTGGCCGAGGCGTGGCGCTGAGGTTCACGCGCTGCCATCGCAGAAATCCGCGCAAAACGCTGGATTAAAGTGATGTCTCACGATATCGTGCGCGCCCCCGTTTGCATCCTCGTCCGTCATGCGCGATGAACAAGACCCCGGAACACTGGAACTGACGCTGCCGCGCAAGCGCGGCCGTCCGCCCACGTTCGGCTACGCGATGACCGATGCACAGCGTGCGGCCCGTTACCGTGCGCGCCGCGCCGGGCAGGCAGGGCATGCCGATGTGCGCAACTGCAGCGACATGGTGCTGTTGGACAAGATCCGCGCCTCGATCACCAGCAAGGACCCGGAACTGACCGGCTTCCTGGTGCACGTGCTCTGGCAGCGCTACCCGCTGCAGCTCAAGTAAGCGCGCCCGCCCGTTCCTGATCGAGCAGGCCCGTCAGGCGCACGGCCAGGGCTTTGACCAGCGGGTCGGCCGTGGTGCGGTGAAGCAGGGCGATCTCGAAGGTATCGATGGGCGGCAATCCCTGCTGCGCACTCAGCACCGTGTGCTCGCGACTCAGGGCGCGCGCCGGCAGCAGGCTGATGCCCATGCCATCGGCCACCGCGCCCTGGATGCCGCTCAGGCTGGAGCTGGTGAAGCTGATCCGCCAGCGGCGACCGAGTGCTTCAATCGCATCGATGATGTCGTCGCGGTACAGCCCGCGCGGCGGGAAGGTGACCAGCGGGACCGGGTCGAGGTCGATGCAGCCGTTGCGGGCGCTGTCGATCCACACCATCGTCTCCGGCCAGCAGGCCACGGCGGCGCGGCTGTTGCGGCGCTGCTTGACCAAGATCAGGTCGAGTTCGCCGTGATCGTAGCCATTGGCCAAATCACGACTGAGGCCGCTGGTGACTTCCAGCTTGACCTGGGGGTGCTCGCGGTTGAAGGCGCCAAGCAGCTGGGTCGTCGCGGCGCTGACGAAGTCTTCCGGAACCCCCAGCCGAACGGTGACGGCTACCGTGGTGCCGGCCAGCGCTTCGAGGAGCTGGTCGTTGAGTGCCAGCAATTGGCGGGCATGGCCGAGCACGAGCTGGCCGGCATCGGTGGGATGCACATCACGGTTGCCCCGCACCAGCAGTGGATGGCCGGCCATGTCCTCCAGCCGGCGGATCTTCTGGCTGATGGTGGATTGGGTGGAATGCAGGCGCGCCGCAGCCGTGGTAAAGCTGGCGCAGTCGGCCACCATCACCATGGCGCGCAACAAATCCAGGTCGAACAGGGTGCGATTCGGTTTTTCACTTGCGGTCATGCCGCCATTCTGAATCGCAATGACTTTCTGCGCCAATGCCGACGCGCTTGCGGTCAGGGCGTGTTGGTGCCCGCCGACGCTTCCGGCGGTTCGCGACGGGCCAGGCTGCGGGTGATCCGTTCACCTGCCTCGCGCATGGCCTCATGCAGTGCAGGCGGTCCCAGCACTTCGAACTCCAGCCCCAGCGCCAACAGCCAATACACCACCGTGCCCAAGGGGTTGGCGGCGCAGCGCAGCAGGCAGCGCCGATCATCGACTGCTTCCAGCTCCCCGGCCGATGCCGGTATCTGCTGGCGCATGACCGAGAGCGGCGCATGCAGGATGATCCGGGCCTCGTCGTGGTGCTGGCCCAGTGAGAGCGAGCGGGCGACCCATTGGCGCAGGTCACCGTCGCCTGGGCCTGCGCGGGGTGCAAAGTGCGCGCCCACCAGCGGTGCGCTGGCGATCCGGTCGATGCGGAAGGTGCGCCAGTCATTGCGTCCGGTGTCCCAAGCGACCAGATACCAGCGGCGGTCTGCATGCACCACGCCCTGAGGCTCGACCTGACGTGCGCTGGAAACGCCCTCCCGGTCGGTGTAGTCGAAGCGGAGTTGTACCTGGTCGCGGCAGGCACAGGCCAGGGTGGTCAGGCGCCCGGCATCCACCTGCGGGCCGATCGGGTTGGCGGGCAGAAGCGCCGAGCGCAGTGCGGCCAACCGGGGGCGCAGTCGCGGCGGCATGGCCTGTTCGATCTTCACCAGTGCCGTGATCGCGGTCTGCTCGATGCCGCTGATCGTGCCGGTCACCGCCGTGCGCAGCGCAACCGCCGCCGCCAGCGCCTCCTCGTCATCCAACAACAGTGGCGGCAATGCACGCCCCGGGCGGAACGCATAGCCGCCGGCGAGGCCGGTGCTGGCGTGGATGGGGTAGCCGAGCTGGCGCAGGCGATCAATGTCACGCCGGAGCGTGCGCGGATGGATGGCCATGCGCTCGGCCAGCTCGCCGCCGGCCCAGTGCGGGCGGGATTGCAGCAACGAAAGCAGGCTCAGCAGGCGGGCGGACGCGGTCAGCATGCGCGGCAGCGTAGCAGCCATTGCGGGCCGATTCTGTCCGCAATGCTGCCTAGTCTTGAGCGCACGGTGCAGCACCAGTCCCGCCGCACCTTTCCACCCCTCTCAAGGAGTTCTTCAATGTCCCTCGTTTTCTATTGGCACCCGATGTCCAGCGCCTCCCCGGTCGCCTGCGCCCTGGCCGAACTGGCCGTCCCGCACGACCGGGTCAGGATCGACATCCGCAGCGGCGAACAGCGCACGCCGGCGTACCTGGCGATCAACCCGAACGGCAAGGTCCCGTGCCTGGTGGTGGACGGCACGCCCTTGTTTGAAGGCTTGGCCATCCACCTGTGGTTGGGCGAGCAGTATGGGGTGGGCCAGGGCCTGTGGCCGGCGGCGGGGACCCCGGCTCGACTGGAGGCGATGTCCTGGAGCACGTGGGCGTACGTTACCTACGCAGCGGTGCTGGGGCGGGTATGGCTGGCGACCGTGGACGATGCGCTGCGCAGCGTCGAGCATGCTGCCGCCGGCATCCGTGCCGCCAACGAACTGCTGGATCTGTTGGAGGCGCGCCTGTCGCAGCAGCCGTGGATGCTTGGCGAGGCATACTCGTTGGTGGATCTGGTGGTTGGCCAGGTGGTGGGCTACGGCACCCATCTGGGGGCGGTGGTGGATGCGCATCCGGCGGTTGCGGCCTGGCTGCAGCGGGTGCAGGCCCGCCCGGCCATGCAGGGCGAGAACTGAGGCTGCTGCGTATTGCGGCAGGCTCCATTGCAATCATGCATGCGCATCATGCTGAAATTTAACTGGTGAATGTGCCGGGCCTGACCGTAAGGTGGCCCGGTTCTCTTTTTCCGGTGCGCGCTCCATGTCCTTCCGTCTTGCGATCCCGGTGCTGCTTGCACTGGCCCCTTCCGCGTTCGCGGCCGAGCAGGCCGATCTGATGATCCGGCATGCCACCGTGGTCGACGTCGAGCGCGCCACGACGGTGGCCGACCAGACGGTCGTGGTGCGTGGCCAGGACATCGTTGCGGTCGGCAATGACCGGGCGATGCGCAAAGCGTGGCGAGCCACGCAGGACGTGGATGGCAAGGGGCGCTATCTGATCCCCGGGTTGTGGGACATGCATGTGCACTTCGGCGGCGGGCCGGCGCTCATCGAAGAGAACAAGGCGCTGCTGCCGCTGTACATCGCCCATGGCATCACCACCATCCGTGATGCGTCCGGCGATCTGCCCGAGCAGGTGCTGCAGTGGCGCGGGGAGATCGCCAGCGGCCAACTGGCCGGCCCGCAGCTGTTCACCTCCGGGGCGAAGATCGAAGGCATCAAGCCGGTCTGGAAGGGCACCCTCGAAGTGGGTTCGCAGGCCGACCTGGATGCAGCGTTCGTGCGTCTCAAACGTGACCGCGTCGACTTCGTCAAAATCACCGACAGCACCCTGACCCCGGAGCTGTTCCTGGCTGCCGTGCGCGGGGCGCGCGCCAATGGGTTGCGTGCTTCCGGCCACATTCCGATGGCGTTGACCGTGCAGCAGGCCGTCGATGCCGGTATCAGCTCGATCGAGCACCTGGACTACGCCTACAAGGCCGGGGTCAAGGATGAGGCGGCCATCGCCGCGGACTTCGCGGCCAAGCGGATTGATCGTGCCCAGGCCAACGCACGGCTGGATGCCGGCTTTGATCCTGATACTGCCATGGCCGCTTACCGTGGTTTCGCCGCGAAGGGCGTGTTCGTAACGCCGACGCTCAATGGCGGCCGCATCCTGGATTTCCTGGACCAGGATGATCATCGCGATGATCCGTACCTGGCCTACATCGGCCCGAAGCTGCAGGCCACCTACGCCTGGCGTGTGGAGCGCGCGGCCAAGGCAACCCCGGCCCAGATCCAGGCCCGTCACCAGGAATACCACCAGGTCGCGGCAGTACTGCCGATGCTGCAGCAGGCCGGCGTCACGATCATGGCCGGCACCGATGCGGGCTTCCTCAACTCCTTCAACTATCCCGGTATCGGCCTGCATGAGGAACTGTCGCTGTTCGTCAAGGAAGGGTTGACGCCGGCGCAGGCCTTGTCGGCGGCCACCCGTGCAGGCCCCGCCTGGTTCGGCACGCTGGATCGCTACGGCGCGGTCGCGCCGGGCAAGGCGGCTGATCTGGTGCTGCTGGAGCGCAATCCCCTGGAGGACATCGAGGCAACGCGCGGCATCCAATACGTGGTCGTGCGTGGTCACGGGTATGACCGCAAGGCACTCGACGCACTTCTGGAGCAGACCAGGGCGAAGGTGGCGGACTGGAAGGCCGAAGACGCGGCGCCCAAGCCTTGATGCATCAGGGCGGAGTGCATCGGTTTGGCCGCCGCATCGGATCGGCTCAGCCGGCTGCCTCGTCGGGCGGGGTGGCAATGCGTCGCCCCAGTGCATACGCCGTCGACAGATGGGCCGGTGCATCGCCCGAGTCCGTTTCCAGCAGCAGCGTGGACGAGCGTATCGGCGCGCCGCAGTAATCGAAGATGCCGGTCTCGATCTGGATCTTCATTGCGTCGGTGTAGCCGCGCTTGTGCCAGGTGCGTTCGTCGGCACCGCCGAGGGCGACCAGGTGGATGGGCAGATGCCCCAGTTTCTTGAGCACGCCCTGGCCGCTGCTGTCGTCATAGGCCCAGCCATTGGAGAACACGCGATCGATCCAGCCCTTCATGAGGGCCGGCATGCTCCACCAGTAGACCGGAAACACCAGTACCAGTGCATCGGCCCGGTCCAGGCGGGCCTGTTCGGCCAGGACGTCAGCGGGGAAGGGGGCCTCGCGTTGATGGCCCTTCATGTCGTCCTGGTTGAAGCGGGGGTCGAACCCCTCGGCACTCAGGTCGGCCAGTTCGGCCGTGGCGCCGACGCCTGCCGAAGTGATGCCTTCTGCAATGCGGCGGGCGACGGCATGGGTCAGGGCGTCTGGATTGGGGTGGGAGGTAACAATCAGGGTGTGCATCGGCGTCCAGAGGTGGGGGAGGCTGTATACTTTCGGTAAGTTACTGACTGTAAGTTACGATTGGTATATAGCCATGTCAAGCCCTCGCGAGCCTGCTGCCCCCACCACGCCACGCCGCCGCATGTCCCGCGACGAGCGCCTGCGCCAATTGCTGGAGGAGGCCTGGCGGCTGATCCGCGAGGAGGGCACCGACGCACTGACGCTGGGGCGGCTGGCTGAGCAGGCCGGGGTCACCAAGCCGGTGGTGTATGACCATTTCGGGACGCGGGCGGGTCTGCTGGGCGCGCTGTATCGCGATTTCGATGCACGGCAGGGGGTGGTGATGGAGACGCTGTTTGCCAGTAGCGGCCCGACCCTCGCGGCGAAAGCGCAGGTCATCGCCGAGGCCTATGTGGCCTGCGTGATGAAACAGGGGCGCGAGATTCCCGGCGTGATTGCTGCGCTGGCCGGCTCGCCTGAACTGGCGCGGATCAAACGCGACTATGACGTCGTGTTTCTCGAGCAGTGTCGCGCGCTGCTGTCTCCGTTCGCGCCCGACGGCACGTTGGCCCAGGCCGGGCTGTGGGGCATGCTGGGTGCCGCCGAAGGTCTTTCGTCTGCGGCGACTACCGGCGACATCACACCGATGGAGGCCGAGCAGGAGCTGGCCGCGACGATCGAGGCGATGGTGATGCGTGGTTGAGCGTTGCAGTACGGCAGCGCGCTTGAGCGATGTCGCGGTGCGCTGGGCGGATGCGATCGGACGCGTATGATGTCCCGCCCTTCTGGACTGGATGCCATGCGCGCTTTTCTCACTGTTGCTGCACTCACAGCCGCGATCACTGTGGCCGTGCCCGCCAGTGCTGCGACGCTGTCGTTGAATGAGCGCCTGAAGAGCGCATCAAGTGTCGAGGTGAGCCAGGTCCCGGCGAGCGGCGCGTCCTTGATCGGCCGGGTGCAGCAGTTCCGCAATGGCGACAGCCTGGTCCGCCTCGGCGAGGGTGGGGGTGAACCGCTGGTGCTGACGCTGTGCGATGGCAAGGCGCATATGAATCTCGACGCGCGCTGGCCGGGCGCGCCCGCGGCAAAGACGCAGGAAGAGAAGCAGATGCGTGCGTACGGCCTGTACATGGCGGTGATGGGCGGCATGGCGATGGCGCAGAGCATCGCGGGTGAGACACTGGAGGTTCCCGCCGAAGGGCAGGCTGTCACGGTGCAGCGCGAGATGCCCTGGGCCTATGGGAAGGAACAGTACGCAGTGACGGTGAACAACAGGGCCGACGGCGAGCTGCGGATCAGGGTGGCCAAGACGGGGACCACTACCAGCACACCAGCGGCGGGGCCCGATGACGTCGTCAGCACCGACGGAGACAAGGCCGCGCGCCTGGCCGAACTTGAGCCGGTCGGCACCGCCCGTGAGCTGGTGATCTCCGCAGCGCCGATGGGAGCGTCCGTGCCGGACGACATGTCCTTGAAGGGTTGGATGTCGGTCAGCGGCAAAGGCGGTGCGACGGTGGGTGCGGCGCGCAAGGCCTCGGGCGATTGCGCGCGCTGAACCGGGTGGCGCAACGTCAGTGATACCCATTCTCATTTGAGTTACACTGGCGCGATAGCACCGTCCCTCGCTCCGGGTAGTCATGAATGTTTCCTCGTCGCTGATCTCTTCCGTATCGCCGTGGTTGCGCACGCTGGGCGTGGCAACCGTGATCGGCATGGCGGCGCTGTCACCCGCCTCGGCGCAGCAGCGCAATCCCGAGCAGAAGGTGGGTGAAACGGTGCTGGATCAGCCGGCGCAGAGTTATCGTTTCGAACACTTCGTGCTCGACAGCCCCGACAAAGCCCGCCGCTGGCGGGTGAATGTCGGCGTGCCAACCAAGGCCTCGGCCACGCCGGCACCGGTGCTGTACATGCTGGATGGCAACGCCGCGGCGATGGTGCTCGACCAGGCGATGCTTGCTGATCTGGCCGCGCACGCCGCGCCGGTGCTGGTGTTCATCGGTTACGACAACGACCTGCGCATCGATTCGCCGTCACGCACCCGCGATTACACCGCGTGGATCGACACCGCCGACGACGAGAACGGCACCTCGCAGTCCAGCGGCGGCGGTGCGTATGCGTTTCTGGATCTGATCGAACGCCGGATCAAGCCGGAAGTGCAGCGCCGCGCCAGCATCGATCTGCAGCAGCAGTCGCTCTGGGGCCATTCGCTCGGCGGCCTGTTCGTGGTCAGCACGCTGTATACGCGGCCGGCCGCGTTCCAGCATTACGTGTCGGCCAGCCCATCACTGTGGTGGAGCCAGGGCGCCCCGCTGGGCGACATGGAGCGACAGTTCATCGCCTACGCCCAAGGCCAGCCGGCACAGGTCACGGTGATGCTTGGCGGCGACGAGCGCACCGGCAACCGCGGCGTGCGTGACATGACCAATCCGCGCGTGGTCGCGCATCTGCGCCGCATTGGTGGCGCCACCCCCGATGCCGCGCAGCAGCTGGCCACGCGGTTGGCCAAGGTGCCGGGGCTGACCGTGCAGTACCGCGAATTCCCCGGCCTTGGCCATGGGCCGATGCTGCCGGCATCGCTCAAGGCAACGCTGAGCCAGTTGTATGGCATCGCCGATCGCAGCGGCACGCCCGCGCCGGCCCCCTGATTTTTCATTACCCAGGCAGTTCCGTGGCCCTGTGCCACCGCCGCAACGGACTGCGGCCACGCCAAGGCAAGCACTGTGACAACGCGCCAATCGGCGCGCCCCCAACAGAAGGAGTCTGCTGATGTACACCCTGAAAACCCTCCCGCGCGTCGCCACCCTGGCCCTTGCGCTGTCGCTGGCCAGCCCGACCGTGCTCGCCCAGCCGGTGTTCGATGCGCCGGCCAACGGCTTCCGCGGTGAAGTGGTCAGCCGCGGCCAGAACGTGGTGCCGGGCAGCGACGCCGAGGTGATCGGCCGCCAGTTCGTCCCGGGCCAGCAGGTGACCCTGCTGCGCGGTGAAACGGTGCTCAACGCCACCCCGTACGTGGTCGATGCCGAGGGCAACTTCAAGGGCAAGGTCGCGATTCCGGCCGATGCCGTGCCCGGACAGCAGCCGGTGATCGTGCGTGCCAGCCAGCCGTCCGCCGCCGCGGTGCTGTCGCTGCGTGTCTCGCCGAACCTGCCGCTGAGCGGCCAGCAGAACTTCAACCAGACCTCGGCCAAGCTGGTACAGGGCCTGTACCAGTCCGCGTACAGCGCGGCCAGCAACGCGGTGTTCGTCACCGCTGCCGTCGGTCGCCCGCCGGTCACCCAGTCGCAGCTGCTCAAGCTGGACCCAAAGACGCTGAAGGTCACCGCCAGGATCACGCCGGCGGAAGTGCCGGGCGGCAAGGGCGGTGCAGTGTTCGCGGTCTATGGCGTGGGCGTGGATGATGCCAACGGCAACGTGTGGGTCACCAATACCCGCCAGGACACCGTGGCCGTGTATCGCCAGAAGGATCTGTCGCTGGTGCGCCAGTTCGATGTCGGCATTGTGCCGCATGCCCGCGACGTCGTGGTCGATGGCCGTCATGGCAAGGTATTCGCTTCGGCCGCCGGTGAGGATCATCTCTCGGTGTTCGATGCCCGCACCCTGCAGCCGCTGGAGCCGATCGCCCTGGCCTCGGGCGTGGACGACAAGAAGTTCGTCCCGATGAGCCTGGTGCTGGATGAAGCGGCAGGCAAGCTGTTCACCGTCAGCATCGGCACGCCCGAAGCGGCCGTGATCGACACCACCACCGGCAAGGTGGAGAAGGTCATCGATCTGGGCAACGCGATCAGCGCCTCCGGCGTGGCCTATGACGCTTCGGCAGGTCGCCTGTACGTGGCCTCGCAGGGCACTGACAACCTGCTGATCGTCGATGTCGCCAGCGGCAAGGTGCTGCACGACGTGCCGGTCGGCGCCGGTGCGCTGAACGTCGCTTTCGAGCCGGTGTCCAAGCTGGCCTATGTGACCAACCGCGGTGCCGGCACGGTGACCGTGGTCGATGGCAACGGCAAGGTGGTGGGCAACCTGGATGGCGGCACCTTCCCGAACCATGTGCGTGAAGATGGCAAGGGCAGCGTGTTTGCCGTCAACAAGTCGCGTGATGCCCAGGATCCCAAGGGCGACCGCATCACCCGCATCAGCACCCGCGCGAACTGAGTCCTGCGCAGTGCGTTGCACTGGCGGCGGGGCGAACAGCCCCGCCGTTCTGATTGAAAAGGAACTGCCATGAAGTCGATTGTTGTCCGCCGCAGCCTGCTGGCGCTGTCCCTGGTTGCCGTGATCGCCGGGTGCTCGAAAGAACCTGCCGCACCGGCTGCCGACACCGCTGCGGCACCTGCCGCGCAGGGCGCTGAAGCGTTGCCGGACGGCTGGCAGCGGTTGGTGGGCGTGGACGTGCCGGATATCGACGGCGCCACCCAGCAGTTGCCGGCACAGGTCGCCTCCGATGATGGTGTGGCCACGACGGTGACCGATACCTCCAAGATCATTGCTGGTGGCGATGACATCATCGCCGTGCTCGAAGCGCTTGGTCTGGACGACCAGGTCTACGCCGCGCCGCTGCGCTCGGCCACCGCGTCCGGCCGCAAGGCCCCCAAACAATTTCTGTTCAACCGCACCACCGGCGTGGAAGGCGTATTGAGCCTGCAGGGCACCCTGTTCCTGGGCAACAGCCTGCGCCGCCATTCCGATCTCGCTGCCAAACTGCGCGGCGCAGGCGAGGCGGCGGTGATCGTCGACGATCTGCAGCCGGCCGCGGACAAGGTGCGCAAGGTCGCCGCCGCCGTCGGCATGGCCGAGCAGGGTGAAGCATTGGCCACGAAAGTGCAGTCGCAGCTGGATGCGGCCAAGGCCAGTGGTGCCGCATTGGCTTGGCACCCGCGTGTGATCCATGTTTCCGCGACGGGTGCCGGCGGTGCGCCGACGGTGGCCGGTTCGGACAGTGCGTCGGGCAAGCTGATCACGCTCGCCGGCGGGATCAATATCGGCGACGAAGCCGGTGTGGCCAACTACTCGGCCCTCAGCAATGAAGGCGTGGTGGCCGCTGCGCCCGACGTGATCCTGGTGACCGAGAACGATCTGGCCCTGTTTGGTGGCCAGGCCGGGCTGTGGCGCGCCTATCCGACGCTTCGGCAGACGCCGGCCGGTGCGGCCAACCGCGTGTGGGTGATGCCGGATGTGGAGTTGAAGTCCGCCAGCGTTGCCTCGGGCAGTGGTGCGGTGGCACTGGCTGCTGCTTTCGCAACGGTGCCGCGCCCGTGAGGGCCTGAGGCATGGCGGTGTTGAGTCCTGTGCGTCGCCGTGGCGCGACTGTGTTGATCTGGGCCGCGGTGGGGCTGCTGATCGCGGTCATTGCCTCGTTTGCGGTGGGCCCGTTGCGCCTGCCACCGATGGAGGTGCTGCAGGCGATCGGGGTGAAACTGGGGTTGGTCGATCCGGCCAGCGTCAGTACCCGCGATCTGGCCGTGGTATGGCAGCTGCGCATTCCGCGTGCCTTGCTGGGCGCGATGGTGGGCGCGGCACTGGCGATGGCTGGCGCGAGCCTGCAGGGGTTGTTCGGCAATCCCTTGGCCGACCCCGGCATTGTCGGCGTGACCCAGGGCGCTGCGTTGGGCGCGGTCTCGGCGATCGTGCTGGGTGCGGGTGCCTTCGGGGCGTGGACGCTGCCGTTAGCCGCGTTCGCCGGCGCCGGTGGCGCGATCACCTTGACCTACCTGTTGGCGCGGCCCGGGCAGGGGACCGGCACGGCAACATTGTTGCTGGTCGGCATTGCGATCGCGGCGTTCTGCTCGGCGATGATCGGGTTCCTGACCTACATCGCCAGCGAGAGTGAGCTGCAATCGCTGGTGTTCTGGCAGATGGGTTCGTTGGCCCAGGCCGACTGGATGGACGTGATCGCGGTGGCGCCGGTGTTCGTGCTCGGCACGATCGCGTTGCTGCGTCTGGCTACGCCCTTGGACATGCTCGCGCTCGGTGAGCGTCAGGCCCAGCACCTGGGACTGGATGTGAAGCGCACGCGGCTCAAGTTGATTGCTTTCAGTGCGTTGCTGGTCGGTGCCGCCGTCGCCTTTGCCGGCTCGATCGGTTTCGTGGGTCTGGTCGTGCCGCACGTCGTGCGTCTGCTGGTCGGCCCCGGCCATCGCTGGCTGCTGCCGGTCTCAGCCGTCGCCGGTGCGCTGCTGATCGTGGTCGCCGACACCGCCGCACGCACGCTGGATCCGCCGTCGGAGATTCCGCTCGGCCTGTTCTCGGCCGCGCTGGGTGCGCCGTTTTTCCTGTGGCTGGTGATGCGTCAGCGCCAACGGAGCGGCGCATGAGCGCGCTGCTGCAATTGCAGTCGGTGCAGTTGAGCCGCGGCGCGCGGCGCATTCTGGATGACATTACGCTGGATTTCGTGCCCGGCACGGTGACGGCGCTGGTTGGGCCGAACGGCGCGGGCAAGTCAACGTTGCTGGCGGTGGCCGCAGGCGATCTGGAGGCCGAGCAGGGCAAGGTGCTGCTGCGTGGTCAGGCGCTGGCGGACTGGAAAGCCAAGCCGCTGGCACGTGAGCGCGCGGTCATGCCGCAGGAGCACGCGGTGCGGTTCGCCTTCCGTGTGCATGAAGTGGTGGCGATGGGGCGGCTGCCGCATCCGCCGGATCCGGTCAAAGATGCCGCCTGCATTGCCGATGCACTGGCACGAGCGGACCTGCATGCGTTGATCGAGCGGGAAGTGGAACATCTTTCCGGTGGCGAGGCGGCGCGCACGACCTTCGCCCGCGTGCTGACCCAGGACACGCCATTGTTGTTGCTGGATGAGCCGACGGCCGCCCTGGATCTGCGGCATCAGGAGCGCACCCTGCGCGCGGTCCGCGACCTGGCCGATGCCGGTGCCTGTGTGATCGTGGTGTTGCATGATCTGAATCTGGCCGCTGCGTATGCGGACCGGATCGTGTTGCTGGAGCAGGGCCGCGTGGCGGCCGATGGCACGCCCACCGAGGTCCTGACGGTGGAACACATCGAACGGGTGTACCAGCAGCCGGTGCTGGTGCTGCGGCATCCGCAGCGCGATGTCCCGTTGGTGGTGGTGACCGACGCCTAGCGCCGGGAGTTACCCCGGCGCCGCCACCAGTTACCAGCCGAAGCGCGCCGTCGCCATCACGGTGCGGCCGCTGCCGTAGTAGCACGACGACACGCCGGTGCAGGTCGATACGAAACGCTTGTCGGCCAGGTTGCTGGCGTTGAGTGCCAGCTGCACCTGGGTGCCGCCGATCTGACCCACGTCATAGCGGATCGCCGCATCGAACAGTGTGTAGGACGGAATCCGGTACAGGTTGGCGCTGTCGCCGTAGCTGACACCGTTGTAGCGCGCGCCCGCAGCCAGGCTCAGGCCCTGCAGTGCGCCGGCCTGGAAGGTGTAGTCCGCCCAGAACGAGGCGCTGTAGTCGGGCACCATCGCCAGTGCCTTGCCTTTGTAGGGTGCCGAACGGGTCATCTCCGAGTCCATTCGCGATGCCGCGCCGATCAGGCTGAAGCCCTCGATCGGGGTGATCCGACCTTCCAGTTCGATGCCGCGCACGCGACCTTCGTCGCCCTGGATCGAGCAGGTCGCGGTGCCGGTCGCGCCGCAGTTGCGGTGCGAGGCTACCGGATCATCCACGATCATGTTCTGCTGGCGCAGGTCGTACACCGACAGTGTCAGCAGGCCGTCCACCGAGGCGGGCTGATACTTCAGACCGGCTTCCCACTGCGAGCCGGTCACCGGTTCGAACGCGGTCTGGGTGAAACTGTCCAACGGCGATTTGGTCGAGGGCTGGAACGATTCGGCGTAGCTCACATACGGGGTCAGCCCGTTCTCGAACACATACAGCACGCCGGCGCGGCCGGTGAAGGCCTCGCTCTTGATCACATTGCGTCCGCCCGGGGTAGAGATGCCGGTGGCGATGTTGCGGTTGGCGCTGCTGCTGTCATCCTTGGTCCAGTCGTAGCGACCGCCGAACGTCATCCGCCAGTTGCCGAGCGCCAACTGATCCTGCAGGTACACGCCGCTCTGCCGGTTGATGCCGGCGGTCGGGGTTTCCGTGCTCACCGTCGGGCGGTAGGTCGAATAGACCGGATTGAAGATGTCGATCGGGCGCGGGCTGCTCATGGCGCTGCGCACACCTTCCCAATCCGCACGCTGCCAGTCCCAGCCGAGCAGCACGGTGTGATCCACCGCGCCGGTGCTGAAACGCGCCTGCAGGCGCGTATCGAAGGTGTCGCCATCGGAGTCGCCAGTGCCCATCACGCCGCGACGGTTCTGGGTGCGGCCATCGGCATTGAGTGCGCCAAAGGTGACCACGCTGCGGAACAGCGAATCGACATGCGTGCGGCGCGCGCTCTGGGTCAGCGTGAGGTGGTCGTTGAACTGATGCTCGAACATCCAGCCGGCGGTCCACAGCGTACGGTCGAAGGTGTTCCAGTCCGGCTCGCCGATGAAGGTACTGTTCTTCATGTAGCCCGACGCCGTCGGATTGAGCGTGCCGGCTGCCGGCAGGAACTGGTAGGTCGAGCCGCCATCGTCCTTCTGGTACATGCCCAGCAGGGTCAGGCGGGTGCGCTCGGCGAGCTGCCAGGTGTAGCTGGGCGCGAGGAACCAGTGTTCCTGCTCGGTGCGCTTGATCTGGGTCTGGCCGTCGCGATAAAGGCCGACCAGGCGGAACAGGTGATCATCAGCGGCCGTGCCGGCGCCCACGTCAAAGGCGGCGCTGTACTGGCCATTGGCATCCACGCCCAGGCGCAGCTGCTGCACCTGATCGGGCGTCGGCGTCTTGCTGACCTGGTTGACCATGCCGCCCGGGGCCACCTGGCCGTACATCACGGCAGACGGACCCTTGAGCACTTCCACGCGCTCCAGGTTCCAGCTGTCGAACATGCTGCGGTTCCACTGGCTGCCCTGCGGCGCGCGCATGCCATCCAGGGTGACGTTGTTGGACCAGCTGCCGGCATCGAAGCCGCGGATGCGGAAGTCGTCCACGCGGTTGTCGATGCCCGAGCTTTCCAGGCTGACACCGGCGACGTAGCGCATCGCATCGTTGAGCGACTGCACGCCCCGGGCATCCAGTTCGGCGCGCTCGATCACGGAGACCGACTGCGAGGTTTCGGCCAGTGCGGTGCTGGTCTTGGTGGCGCCGCTGGTGCTGTTGGCAGCGCGGTAGGCGTTGACGCGCACCGCATCCAGATCGGTGGCGGTCTGGGCATGGGCGGGGGGCACAAACGCGGCGGCAAGGCAGGCCAAGGCCAGCAGGTTGGGGCGCAACCGGCGCGGGTTCGGGGAGAAAGAGGAGGTCATGGGCAACAGCTCGGCAACGCGGAAGGAGGGACGCGAGCGCGGCTCGTTGCTTTGAAGGGCGGAGCCTGGCGCGCGGGCGTCGCCGCTGGCGACGCATCGGCCACCATTTTAAGGATTACCGCCTTATACGCAATTGCGACCCATTCGCATGTTCGGGCTGCTTTAGGTATCCGCGTGCCAATAATGAGCGTTATTTGCGTTCATGATGCTCAGTGTTGCGCGGGTGTTGTCAATAAGGGCTTGTAGCCGGCCACGGGAGGTCTACAATGCCGGCTACACCCCAGGTGACCCTCATGACTTCGATGCCGCTTCTGACGTTTTTTACCCTGACCCGCGTTTACGCGGCACGGGCGCGTCTGCCAATCGGAGTGCGAGGCTGCTGACCGGAACACCGGTCACCCTGGACCCCACGCAGAGCGCCCACCGGGCGCTCTTTTCGTTTCCACGCACCAGAACTGTCTGAAGGAGAACGTGCCATGCACCAGATCGCCGAGCCCCAAACCTGGCCGCACGCCCGTTAGCCAATGGCGGCGTGCGGCTCCCCGATGTTGGCAGTGAGACCTATCCCATGAACACCCATACCCAGACCCTTACCCTCCGGCGCAACCTCGGCATCATTGCCCACATCGACGCCGGCAAGACCACGCTCACCGAGCGCCTGTTGTGGAAAACCGGCGAGATCCATCGCGTTGGTGAAGTCCACGACGGTGCGGCGACCACCGATTTCTCGGCGATCGAGCGCGAGCGCGGCATCACCATCGGCGCGGCCGCCGTGCAGGCGCATTGGGCACCGCGCGACCAGCCGGTCCATCACCTGACCCTGATCGATACCCCCGGCCACATCGATTTCGCGATCGAAGTGGAGCGGTCCCTGCGCGTGCTGGATGGCGCGGTCGCAGTGTTCTCCGCAGTGGATGGCGTGCAGCCCCAGTCCGAATCGGTCTGGCGCCAGGCGCGTCGCCACGGGGTGCCGCTGATCGCCTTCGCCAACAAGATGGATCGCACCGGTGCGTCCTTCGAACGCGTGCTGACCCAGCTCCGCGAGAAGCTGCGTGCCACGCCATGGGCGCTCGGCGTGCCGCTCGGGACCGAAAGCCAGTTCAACGGCTGGGTGGACCTGGTCGACCGCAGCACCGTGCATTGGGATGACAAGGGCACTGCCTTGCGGCATGCCTGGACGACCGATGAGGCTGCCCAGTGGCTACCGCAGCGCGAGGCGCTGATCGAAGCCGTGGCCGACGCTGACGACGTGCTGGCACAGGCGTGGCTGGAAGGCGCGGTGATCGACAACGCACAGCTGCGCGCGGCGATCCGTCGCGGCACCCTGGCCGGTGCCGGCGTACCGGTGTTGGCCGGCTCGGCGTTCAAGAGCAAGGGTGTGGAGACGCTGCTGGACGCGGTGGTCGACTATCTGCCCTCGCCACTGGATCGGCCGGCGGTGATCGCCACCGAGAACGGTAACGACGTGCTGCTGCCACCGGACCCGGAGGGCCCGCTTGCGGCGCTGCTGTTCAAGATCACGCACCAGAACCACGGTGCGCTGAGCTTCGTGCGGGTGTATTCGGGCACGCTGAAGGTGGGCGACGCGCTGACCAGTTCGCAGCATCCGCAGGGGCGGCGCGTCAGCCGCCTGGTGCGGGTGCAGGCCGACCAGACCCACGACATCAAGCAGGCCGTAGCCGGTGACATCGTCGCGGTGCTGGGCTGGAAGGATGCGGTCAGCGGTGAAACGCTGAGTGCGCCATCGCGCCCGCTGCTACTCGATGCGATCCAGGCGCAGCATGCGGTGCTGGCATGGCGGCTGACGGCGGAAAAGGCCTCGGACCTGATCCGCATCAGCCAAGGGTTGGCCAGCCTGGCGCAGGAGGATCCGTCGTTCCGTGTCGAGACCGATGCGGACAGCGGTGAAACCCTGATCTGGGGCATGGGCGAGCTGCATCTGGAGGTGATGGTCGAGCGTCTGCGCACGGAGTGGGGCGTCAACGTCCGCACCGGCGAGCCACGCGTGGCCTATCAGGAAACGCCGAAGCGAGCGGTGCAGCGGGTGGAGGGCAAGGTCGCCAAGCAGACCGGCGGCCAAGGCCAGTTCGCCCAGGTGCTGATCGATGTGGCGCCGCGCGAGGATGGCGAGGTGATCTTCGTCGACCGCACTGTCGGCGGCGCGATCCCGCGCGGCTTCGTCAACGCGGTGGAGAAGGGCGTTCGGGCGGCACTGGGCGAAGGCCCGCTGGGCCATCCGGTGGTCGGTATCGAGGTGACGCTGGTCGATGGCCAGACCCACGTCAAGGATTCCTCGGACATGGCCTTCCATCGCGCCGGCAGCGAGGCGGTGAAAGCGGCGCTGGCCGAGGCGGGCACGCAGCTGCTGGAGCCGGTGATGGAGATCGCCATCCACGCGCCGTCAGGCAATGTCGGCGATGTGGTGGGCGATCTCAACCGCCGCAGCGGACGGGTGGCCTCGATCGAGGACCAGGATGGCCAGGCCGAAGTGCTCGGCTATGCACCGCTGGCGCGACTGGGTGGCTACACCACCTCGCTGCGTTCGCTGACCCAGGGGCGCGCGTCCAGCGACATGCGCTTGAACGGGTATGAGGCGGCGCACGCAGCCTGATTGTCGATGTGGAAAGAGAAGAGGGCCGGGCAACCGGCTCTCTTTTTTCGTGTCAGCGTTGGCAGTCCGCACAGTCCCGGATGCCCGGCCACAGCTAGAATGTCCTCCGTAACGTCGCACGCAGCCAACGGCTGCAGCGACCGGATTTCTCTTTGGAGTACGGCCATGAGCAACACGCATTTCTACCCGATCGGCACCCCCGGCCAGCCCTGGGGCGACGCCGAGCGGGCGCAGTGGCGTGCCGCCGAGCAGCGCCAGCGCAGCTACCACGACGATGTGGTGGTCGCCCTCGAGGCCCTGGAAGAGCGCTTCGAGGTAGTCCAGTACGGACAGCTGGACTACGCACCGGATCACTACCCGCTGTTTGCGGTGGTCAACCGTGAATGGGACGCCTCCTTGCCGACGGCGCTGGTCACCGGCGGTGTGCACGGCTACGAAACCAGTGGCGTGCATGGCGCCCTCCAGTTTCTGGACGAGCGGGCGGATGCCTACGCGGGCCGCATCAACCTCATCGTGGCACCCTGCGTCAGCCCGTGGGGCTATGAGCGCATCCAGCGCTGGAACCCGGACGCGATCGATCCCAATCGCAGCTTCCGCGGCGATGGCCTGATCGAGGAGGCGGCCGCGCTGATGCGCTGGATGGCGGCACGGGGCGACACGCTGCTCGTCCACATGGACCTGCACGAAACCACCGACAGCGATCTGCAGGAATTCGATCCGGCGCGCTGCGCGCGTGACGGGATCACGCTGGAGCCGGACATCATTCCCGATGGCTTCTACGTGATCGGCAACAGCGAAGATCCGCAGCCGGCCTTCCAGCAGGCGTTGATCGCCGCAGTGGAGAAGGTCACCCACATTGCCCCGGCCGATGCTAAGGGCGAGTTGATCGGCATGCCGTTGCAGTCGCCGGGGGTGGTCTGGGGCGAGTCGCGCTCGATCGGCGCGTGTGCCGGTTTCACCGATGCCCGCTACGCCACGACCACCGAGGTCTATCCGGACAGCCCGCGCACGTCGCCGGCCGAGTGCAATGCCGCGCAGGTAGCGGCCATCTGCGCGGCGCTGGATTACGCGCTCGCACACTGAGTGCCGCGTCATCGGGGCGCGCTGCAATGGCGCGCTTCGGCTTCAAGAGCGGCCCCATCGCCGCTCAACAGCGCCCGAAGGACAGGCCGTCAGGCGCAAGTTCAGGGCCAGCTCAGCTGTCGAATCTGATCGAATCCCTTGCGCCGCAATGTGTTTGGCGACATTGCGGCGCCTTGGCCCGGCTCATCGATCGGCTCTGCCAATGAATTACAACTAATTGCATGGGCTGCCCTGCAGCCCATTGGTACGTTGGCGCCCGCTGTCGCATCAGGCCACTCGTTCCGGTGATTCCCGTCACGGTTTGAAGGATCCAGAAGCGACAGTCCGTATTGGACGGGACGACTGACGAGGAACACGAGTGAACAACATCTACCGCATTGTCTGGAGCGCGGCCACCGGCCGTTGGGTCGTGGCCTCTGAACTGGCCACCCGCAGCCCGCGGCAAGCCGGTCGCCGTCGGCTGGGACACCGGCCCTTGGTGCTGGCGTTGGGCATGAGCCTGCTGGGCGTCGCCACCGCGCACGCGGAATCGCTCGATTTTCCCGCCAGTGCAACCGTGGATATCGGCAGCGGGACGCGCCATATCGACGGTCTCACCGTAGCCAATGGCGCCAGCGGCAGCATCGTCGGTGCGGGTGGCACCCTGGTGCATGACGGGGGTGACTTCCGCGTGGGTGGTACGGCGCGCAGCACCGAGCAGAATCTGGACATGGGCGGGCTCTCGAATTTCGTGTTCGACGGCGCGGGCAATGTGTTCAGCGCAAGTGGCCGCGCCACCGGGGGTGCGGCCAACACCACCGGCATCAGCAACGCGTTGGTAAACCTGGCCGGCGGCACCAACGTGATCACCGCTGCTTCGTTCGGTGTGGCCGACGTCAGCCGCTCCGTGCAGGGGCCGGCGACCAACCAGGCGACGCTGCGGCTGGGTCAGGACAACATCATCAATGCCGATGTCGTCACCATCGGGACCAACCAGACCAATGGCATCCTCAACTTCCAGGACGGCGTCAGCAACGGCACGCTTCGCCTGCGTGGCACCGATGGCAGCACGGCCGTCAGCAGCTGGGACATCGCGGCAGGCTCCAACAGCAACTACAGCGGTACCGTGGGGACGGTGGATCTGAGCGCAGGCACGCTCGATGCGAAGGTCGATGCGTTGACCATCGCCACGTCCCGCTATGGGACGCAGCCTGCGGTGGGTACGTTGACCATGGGTGCCGGTTTGCTTGACGCCAATACCATCCTGCTTGGCCAGCGCAGCAGTACCATCGGTGGGGGAGGCACGACGGCACGATTGATCGTCGGCGCCGGTGGCGTGGTGCAGGCTGGCGCGGTGACGCTGGGTGACCGTACCGGCACCACGGGCACGGTGAACGCGTCGGTCAATCTCACGGGCGGTGCGCTTCGCGCCGACAGCGTGCTGGCCGGCGCGGGCGCCGCCACGCGTGCGATCAACTTCGATGACGGCGTGCTGGGCAACCGTGCCGAGGGCCGCGACAGCCAGTTCAATGTGCCGATTGTGCTGGCTTCCACCGGGACCCACACCTTCCAGGTGGAGGGTGCAGGTGCACTGATGACCGTCAGCGGGCTGGTCAGCGGGGCCAATGGCACCCTGCGCAAGGCAGGCGATGGTGTGCTTGCGCTGACCGGCACGAACACGTACACCGGTGGCACCACCGTCAATGAAGGCCTGATCCGCTTCCAGAGCGCGGCCAACCTTGGCAGCGGCCAGATCGTGCTCGATGGAGGTGGTCTGCAGTGGGCAAGCGGAACGACCACGGACATCTCCGCGCGGCTGGCGGCGCTCGGCCGCGAGGGTGCTGTGTTGGATGTGCAGGACAATGACGTGACGCTTGCCAGCGCGATGTCCGGTGCCGACGGCGCGCTGATCAAGCGCGGCGACGGCGTGCTGACACTGACCGCAGATAACACGTATACCGGCGTCACGCGCATCGAACAGGGCGAGCTGGTGCTGGGCACCGGCGGTAACGCGGGTTCGATCGCAGGCGATGTGGCCAATGATGCGCGCCTGACCGTCAATCGCAGTGATACCGCCACGCTGGCGGGCGCGATGCGCGGTAGTGGCGAGCTGGTGCAGGCCGGCAGCGGTACCCTGGTGCTGACGGGGCTGGCCACCCATACCGGCGGCACCGTCGTCAGCGCGGGCGTGCTGCAACTCGGCGACGGCGGAAGCACCGGCAATCTGCTTGGCGACGTCAGGCTCGGCGCAGGCACCGCGTTGCGGATCCAGCGCGACGATGCGCTGTTGCTGGAGGCCAACGTGACCGGCGAGGGCGCACTCGTGCAGGCCGGTGCCGGGACCACGGTGGTCGCCGGCGATCTGCAGCATGGCGGTGGTACGCGCATTGAGCACGGTGCGCTGCGCCTGGGTAACGGTGGCATTACCGGCAGCGTGCAGGGCGACATCCACAATGACGGCATGCTGGAGTTCAACCGTGCCGATGATCGGGTGTTGACCAATGCCGTGCATGGCACCGGCGGACTGGTCCAGATGGGGCAGGGTACCCTGCGCATCGCTGATGACCAGGCCTACACCGGCGATACCCGCGTGCTCGCCGGCCGCCTGCAGGTGGACGGCAGCATCCAGTCCAATACCTGGGTAGAGGCTGCCGGCACGCTGGGCGGCGGCGGTGCGATCCATGGCGATGTGAACAATGCCGGTGTGATCGTGCCGGGCAGCGGCAGCGACTACGGCATCCTGACTGTGCATGGCGACTATGTGGGCAATGGTGGCGCGCTGGTGCTCAACACCTATCTGGATACCGACGGTTCACCGTCGAGCCAGTTGGTGATCGATGGCGGCCGCGCCAGCGGAACGACGCAGGTGCGGGTCAACAACGCACGCGGCAGTGAAGGTCACACCACCGGCGATGGCATCCTGGTGATCGCCACGGAGAATGGTGGCACCACCGACCGTGATGCCTTCCGCCTGGGCTACCCGGCACGCAGTGGCGCGCTGGGCTATGAACTGTTCCGCGGTGACCTGGAGGGCCACTTCACCGACAACTGGTACCTGCGCAATTCGTTCGTGGTGCCGCTGCCGATGCCCGAGCCGACCGTACCGGTCGATCCGGTAGATCCGGTGCATCCGAGGGACCCGACGGACCCGACAAGCCCGATCGTCCCCGTCGATCCAGTCATGCCGATCGATCCCGTCGTGCCCGGACCAAGCGGTCCCGATCCGGTCGACAACGGCGACCCTGTGCCGGTGCTGCCGGTCGACCCGATCGATGTGACCCAGCCGCTGCCGCCCGGTACCTATCCGATCATCGGGCCGGAACTGGCGACCTATGGCACGGTGCAGCCGATCGCCCGTGAGTTGGGCTTGCTCAACCTGGGCACGATGCGCGAACGCGGCCCTGCAGACGTTCCTGCTGGCGCTTCCGAGGGCAGGGCCGCCTGGGCGCGCGTCACCAACCGCCATGTCGACAACGCCTACCGGGCCTTCGCGGCACCGCAGGCCCGCGGCGATCTGTCCGGCCTCCAAGTGGGTACCGATCTGTGGCAGCACGCCCGCAATGACGGTCAGCGCAGCCGTGTGTCGGGATATTTGGCGCACAGCCGGAGCAGCGTGCGGGTCGATGGCGTGTTCACCAATGACGACGCCACCGGCTATGTGCGTGGGCCCACCGGTTCGCTGGACCTGCGCGCCACCAGCGCTGGCCTGGGCTGGGCGCTGCAAGGGCAGGGCGGCGGCTATCTGGACGCGGTGGTGCAGGGCACCCGCTACAGTGGTTCGGCACATACCGGTGCGATGCGACTGCCGATCCGCGGCGAGGGTCACGCCCTGTCGGTGGAAGTGGGCCAGTCGTTCGCGATGCCGCTGACGCACGGCAGCTTCGTGCTGGAGCCGCAGCTGCAGGCGATCTGGCAGCAGGTGGACATCAAGCACACCGCCGATGCCGCCGGCACCGTGGATCTGGGCACCACGCGGGGTATCACCGGGCGCATGGGTGTGCGCGGTGCCTGGGTGCTGGATGCAGCCTCCGGCACGCGCTGGAGCCCCTATGTGGGTGTGAACTACTGGCACGATCCGCGTGCCAGCAGCCAGGTCACATACGCAGGCCGCGACCAGGTGCCGCTGGAATCGGGCGGTGGCCGCGTCGAGATGACGCTGGGCATGGAGGTGCAACTGCGTGGCGGCTGGGGCCTGTTCGGCTCGGGCGGCTACCAGCGCTCCACGGGTGCGGGCGATGACCAGCAGCGTGACAGCGTGAATGCGAGCGTGGGCATGCAGTACCGCTGGTAACGTCCAGCACGCCGCACGCTGGTCATGACGGCCACCCTTGGACAGGGTGGCCGTTCGCGTGCGTGGCCCCGATCAGCTCTTCAACCAGCGCTCGCAACCTGCGGTGCCCTCTGCGGACGCTGCTGCCTTCGCACAGGTCGCGCTCATCTGCGCCTGCAGCCGGCTCAGGCTCTCCGCACCGTGGTGCGCGTGGCTCCACGCCTGCAACGCGGTGCCCAGCCGTTCGAAGCGCTGGCGCGTGCGCTGGTGGTACCCGGCCGGCTGGGCGGCCAGATCGGCAATCACTTCGCCGGTGGCCTGCTCGATGGCGGGTGCATCCTCGGGGGTCAGCCGGAGCAGGCCCTCGACATACAGCACGCCCCACTGCACGCGGGTGGCCGGTCCTTGAGCGCCCTGGTAAGCCTTGTGCAGCCACGAGACCGCAGAAGCCTTGTCGCCGCGTTCTTCGGCCAGCTCCGCCAGTTCCGGCATGTAGTAGTACGGTGTCTGGCTGCGGTCGAGCTCGGCCAGCAACAGCTTCTCAGCCGCGTCGTCGTCCTTGATCTGGCGCAGCACATACACGGCGGTGCTGATGGTCGCCTGGCGCTCGTGCGGCGTAGTCGCGGCGGCATCGGCAGCGGCGACACGCTGCTGTGCTTTCTGCTTCAGGGCAGCCGGAATCTCGCCATCGGGGTGCTGTTGGCGCTGCAGCGCCAGCTCGGTGATGACGGTGCCCAACCGCGCATCGGCTTTGTCACCCAGCGCGTGGTCGGCGGCATCCAGCGCGCCCAGCAAGCGCGTCCCCAACTGCTGCGCCTGGGCCGGGGTGGCACTGGCCAGTTTCACCAGGGCGGGACCCTGGTAGCCCAGCAGGTCACGGTTGGCGCGGACTTCGGCGGGTGCGTCAAGCACAGCCTCCAGGAGGCTGCGCGTCGTTTCGCGTTGTGCGGCTGTCGGCGTCGCGTCCGGCTTGCCCGCACCCAGCGCCAGGAGTGCGAACCGCCGCTGCAGGGCCGGCTCAGGCGCCGCCTTGGCCAACTGCTGCAGCAGGAAGGCGGCATCACGCTCGCCGGCCAGGCGATTGGCATCCACCTCCCAGCCGTAGTCGCCCAGCACGCGCCAGTCCTCCGCGCTGACCTCCTGTGGCGCCGTCAACGCGTGCTGCAGGACCTCGCTGACCGCGGTGCGCCGGCTGACGGCCAGGGTGAGGGCGCGGGTCAGCGCTTCGCTGTCATTGCCGCCGGCCAGGCGGGTGAGTTCATTGCGCTGAGGGTCGAGCACGATGAGCGTCGGGTAGCCGCGCACGCCAAAGCGTTCGCCCCACGCCTGTGCACCCTCCTGATCGCCATCGAGATAGACCGGCACGTACTGGCGCGTGAGTGCGATGAAGGCCGGATCCTTGAACAAGGTGGCCTTGAGCTGGTTGCAGGGCGGGCACCACACGGCACCCCAGTACAGCAACACCGGTTTGCCACTGTCGCGTGCCTCGGCAAAGGCATCGTCGACATCGCCGTGGCGCCAGGCAATTTCCGCAGGGGCCTGTGCGGTCGCGGCAGGTGCCACGGTGGCTGCGGGGGAGGGGGCAGGCGAGCAGGCCGGCAGCAGGGCGACGACGCCCAGCAGGCCAAGGGACAGAGCAAAGCGCATTGAGGAATCCAGAAGTGGGCAGGGCAGGAGGCGTGCTTGATTGTAGGAAGCAAGGGAAGTTCCGGCCGGATCGCTCTGATGCGGATTGCTCATGACGGCAGGCCCCGGCGTGATAAGGCGCGTGCAGGCGGCCTGCGCGCTTCGCCTGCGTAGCGCTCCCATGCGCCCCGCGCGTTGACGAATGTCATGGTTTGGCCGCGCGCCGATATCGCCATCGGCGAACACGACATAACGCCTGCGCATTTCTGCATTGGGGCGCGAGCGGGGTTAATGAATTGGCTTTCCCCACTACCGATGTAACCACGATGACAACAGCTCGTTCTTCCCTGCGCCCGCACCTGCTGGCGTTGGCGGTGTTGCTTGCCACCGCATCTCCCCTGGTACATGCACAGTCCACCACCGGTGCGATCGCCGGTCAGGCGCCGCCATCGGCGCAGCGTATTTTCGTTCGCAGCGACACGGGTTTCACCCGTGAAGTGGCGGTCGATGCGCGCGGCCGCTACACCATCCCGCAGCTGCCGCTTGGCCGCTACTCAGTGGAGGCACGTGATGCCGACGGCAACGTAGTGCAGACCCGGCAGGACGTTGCGCTGACGGTCGGCACCAGCACCGACGTCTCCTTCGTCGAGGTCACCCGGCTGGATGGCGTCCAGGTCAGTGCCGACCGCGCGGCGGCAGCCATCGATGTCAGCAGCGTCGACTCGCGCACCGTGATCACGGCCGAGCAGCTGCAACGGCTGCCGCTGGGCCGCTCGGCCGAGGCCATTGCCCAGCTCGCGCCCGGCGTGATCGGCAACAGCGGCAACGGCACGTATGCCGGGCCGACCGGCGCCCAGCTGGTGAGCTTTGGCGGTTCGTCCGCCGCAGAGAACGCGTACTACATCAACGGCTTCAACAGCACCGATCCACTGCGGGGCCTGGGCGGTCTGACGCTGCCCTATGGCAGCATCGACCAGCAGGAAATCTATACCGGCGGCTACAGTGCCAAGTACGGCCGCTCCGATGGCGGCGTGATCAACGCCGTCGGCAAGCGTGGCACCAACGAATGGCATTTCGGCGGCCAGGCGACCTGGGAGCCGGCCTCCACACGCTCGGACAAGGATGACGTGCGTTATCCCGGCGACGGTGCGTTGTATGCGCCTGAGAGCAAGGACCGCGAATGGGTCAGCACGCAGAGCATCTACGCCGGTGGTCCCTTGATTGAAGACCGGCTGTTCTTCTTCGGCTCCTACGAGCTGGAGCGACGCGAAGGTACCGACGTCAAGAATGTGGAGGCGACCAATTCCTACTCCAGGTACGAGTACGAACGCCCGCGCTGGTACGCCAAGGTGGACTGGAACATCACCGACAACCACCTGCTCGAACTGACCGGCGCCTCCAGCCGCAACGTCTTCCGTGGCGACATCTTCGCCTACGACTACGACACGCTCACCCGCGGCGCCCAGCGCGGCAAGGAAGACACCACCAAAACCGGCGGCGACCTGTGGACGGCCAAGTACACCGGGTATCTGACCGACCGGCTCACCGTGAGCGCGCAGTACGGCGAAATGCGCACGGATGACTATATCGGCAACCCGGCCTACGACGGCAGCCTGACCTACATCAACAGCCCCACGCTGCAGAATCCGGCACTGAACGGTGGTGCGCCGATCACCAATACACAGACGACCTCGCTGCTGGTCAACCCGGACCGCGGCAACCGAAGCAACAACCTGCGCCTCGATGCCAACTACGTCTGGGGCGACCACAGCATCACCGTCGGCATCGACAACCAGAACGCGCGTGCCTTGAACCGCGGCTCGGTGGCCTCGGCCGATGGCTATTACTGGATCTACGGGCAGTCCAACCCGAACGTGCCGATCAATACCGGGCTGGGCGTGCCGGCCACCGGCGGCGTGCGCAATGGCGAAGACGGCTACTACGTGCGCCAGTACATCTACAGTGCGCTGGCCTCGGTGCGTGCGTCGCAGCGGGCGCAGTACATCGAAGACAACTGGCAGGTGACCGATCGCTTGCTGCTCAATCTCGGCCTGCGCCTGGATCAGTTCACCAACTTCAACCGCGATGGCGATGCCTACATCAAGCAGACCAGCGGGCAGTGGGCGCCACGTCTTGGCTTCAGCTGGGACGTCGACGACGATGGCCGCTTCAAGGTGTTCGGCAACGTTGGGCGCTACTACCTCGCGCTGCCGCTGAACCCGGCGTTCAACGCAGCGGGTGCGACGCTTGCCACCTCGACCTACTACACCTACGGCGGCATCGACAGCAACGGCTACCCGACCGATCTCACCCGGTTCTCCGACGCGGTGTCGGCCAACAACAACTACGGCCTGCTGCCGGATGCGAAGACGGTGGCCACCTCCGGCATCGAGCCGTCCTACCAGGACGAGTTCATCCTCGGCTTCAGCAAGGCACTGGGCCAGAACTGGGTGTACGGGGCCAAGGCGACCTACCGCGTGCTGCGCAGCGGTGTGGACGACTACTGCGATATCGATGCGGTGCTCGGCAAGGCCAGCAGCCTGGGCTACAACGTGACCAAGGACAGCAACCCGGTCAGCTGCTGGCTGATCAACCCCGGCCGTGCCAACACGTTCAACCTCGTGGATACGGGCGGCAATTACGTGACCGTGCCGCTGAGCAATGCGGAAATGGGCTTCCCGCAGTTCAAGCGCAACTACTACGCGGTGAACCTCTCGCTGGAGCATCCGTTTGATGGTCGCTGGTATGCCCGTGGCGACTACACCTGGTCGCGCAGCTACGGCACCACCGAAGGGCAGCTGCTCTCCGGCATCGGCCAGACCGCCGTGTCCACGACCCAGGCGTGGGATTACGCCCAGCTGATGGAGCACACCAACGGACCGCAGAGCAACGATCACACCCATCAGTTCAAGCTGCACGGCTACTACCAGCTGACGCCGGAGTGGCTGGTCTCGGCCAATCTCAAAGTGCTCTCCGGCTCACCGTTCAGTGCGCTGGGCTCGTATGGGCCGGACTTCGAAGACCCTTCCGGCTATGGCATCGCGTATCACTTCTACAACGGCCAGCCGGCGCCTCCGGGCAGCCAAGGGCGCCTGCCGTGGCTGAAGCAGCTGGACCTGGGGGTGTCCTATCGCCCTGCGGTGGCCGAGGGTCGGCTGGGCTTCAACCTGGATGTCTTCAATGTATTCAACAGCCAGGTGGCGCTGTGGAAGTCGCCGTACTCCGAGCTCGATCCGGGCCAGCCCGACCCGCTGTATGGCGCAGCGACCATCCGGCAGGCGCCGCGATCGCTGCGGGTCAGCGTGAGCTACGACTACTGAGGGAGGAGAGCAGGGCGGGCGGGGAGGCAACCCCCGTCTGCTTGCGATGGCATGGGCGCCTTTCACGGAGAACGTGGCGCGCCGTTAACGGTGGGCGATGCACTCTGGGGCGATTGCCAGTGGAGCCCCTCATGCAGAACCAGATCCGAATCAAGGCAGGGTTGGCCGCGGTCGGTTTGACGATGCTGCTCTGCGCCTGTTCGCCGCAGGGTCGGGGTGATGCCGCCCCGATCGTATCGCCCAGCGGCGCGGACCCGGGGGCAGCGAAAGCCGCCGATCCCGGACCGGCGTCAACCACGGCCGGGCACCCGTCCCCTCTGTATCAGGAAGAGGGGTCAGGCATCGCCGTTGGCCCGGTTGCAGGGGTCCGGGTGGCGCAGGACTTCCAGCGTGACTACCTGGCGTCGCCCACCTGGAAGCTGTTTGCTTCTCCGGACAGCGTGGGCACACCGCTGGTGGCGCTGGTGCTGGAGGGCTCGGATCGTGTTACAGCCGGGGAGTTGCGGATCGGGCGCAGCGAGGATGCCGCGGCGGTCAACGCCTGTCTCGAGCTGCCTGCCGAAGCGACCGGCCCAGCGGCGGCGACCACGGTCGATATCGGCGGTGTGCCGTTCACGCACTTCACCGTGGGTGATGCGGCGATGAGCCACTACGTCAATGCGGAGAGCTATCGCGCGGTACGCGATGGCAGTTGCTATGCCATCGACCTCGTCGTGGCCGGGATCCGACCCGAGGTCTACGATCCGCCGAAGGTGCCGCCGTTTACGCAGGCAGACGCGGCGTCACGGTTGGCCGAGGCGTTGAAGGCGGTGTACTGGGCACGTTGACAGCTCACCTGCCGGCTATCGGGATGGAGACGTACCGGCATAGGGTGGAGCATCCCGCGCTATGATCTGGCCGGCGACGGTCCTTCTATATGCAGCCGGTTGGCTTCTGATTGGGCTGCGCGTCCGGGTCGAGACGTATGTCAATCTGCTCGAGTCGGCCCTTCAAGGTGAACGCGCCCTCGGGCAGTAGCAAGACACCCTTCGACCAGCGTCATCTCTCCAAGAGAAGTTGGCCCCGGTGCCTGCAATGTCGTTGCTTCTGGGCGCCAACGCCAGTGCTGGCGATCACGGTCCTGGCTTCCCCAGCGGCAGACCGGCCCCACGTTCGTGCCCCGGCAGACGCTCCAGCCCATGCCGTCCGAGCATGTCCTGGAGGCGTGCGCGCACCTGGTCCCTCTCCGTGGGCGCACATTGATCCAGAATCTCGGCCGCCAGGGTTTCAAACTGCGGCCAGAACTGCGCTGGATGGCGCACGCGCGCCACCCATTGATCCAGCTTGTCGGCCAGCGACTCCAGCTGCTCGTGGATCCCGGGGCGCATCCTCATCCCGGAACCGCAGGCAGGTCCAGCGTGACACGGTAGTAATGACCGTCATCGCGGAGCTGGACGCTGAGGTCCGGCTGCAGGACGTCATCCACATGCAGTGTCGGCTGCCCCTGCGCCGTGCGGGTCACCACGAACTCATACCGGCTGCGGCCGAAGCGGTAGTTAAGTTCGAACGACGGCCAGTGATCGGGCAGGCACGGTTCAAGCGACAGACGGTCGCCTTCACGGCGGATGCCGAGCAGGGATTCGACCAACAGGCGATACATCCAGCCGGCCGAACCGGTGTACCAGGTCCAGCCGCCGCGACCCACGTGCGGCGACACGGCGTAGACATCGGCAGCCAGCACATAGGGCTCGACGCGGTACGTCTGGACCGCCTCCGGGTCCAGCGCGTGGTTGAGGGGGTTGATCATGTCTGCCAATTCCCAGGCACGCGCCGCATCGCCCTGCTGTGCAAATGCCATCGCCGCCCACACAGCCGCATGGGTGTACTGGCCGCCATTCTCGCGAACACCGGGTACATACCCACGAATGTAGCCGGGATCCTCCGTGGTCTGGTCGAAGGGAGGATCGAGGAGCTGGATCAACTTGGCGTCCTTTCGCACCAGATGCGTATACAGCGAGTCCAGTGCCTGCGATGCACGCTCCGGCGCGGCAACGCCGGACAGCACCGACCAGCTCTGGGAGATCGAATCGATGCGGCACTCCTGATTTTGTGACGAGCCCAACATGGCGCCGTTGTCGAACCAGGCGCGGCGATACCATGCACCGTCCCAGGCATGCTGTTCCAGGTTCTGCCGCAGGCGGTCGGCCTGCTCCTGGCACCACTGCGCACGGGCGGCATCGCCACGCGCGTTGGCCAGCCCGATGAAGCGACGAAGCGTGTCATGCAGGAAGAAGCCGAGCCACACGCTTTCACCGCGCTGCTGGTCGCCGACGCGGTTCATGCCGTCGTTCCAATCGCCGCTGCCCATCAGCGGAAGCCCACGCTCACCGAGCAGCCGGCACCCGCGCTCCAGCGCGACGACGCAGTGCTCATAGAGAGTGCCGCGCTGTGCCGAAAGGGTCGGCATGTCGTAATAGCCTTCCTCCTCCGGTGTCACCGCGCGCCCCTCGATGAAGCCAACCACGTCGTCCAACACGCTGGCGTCGCCGGTGACCTCCAGGTAGCGGCAGGCACCCTGGGGCAGCCACAGATAGTCGTCCGAGCAGCGGGTACGCACGCCCCGACCTTGCGGCGGGTGCCACCAGTGCATTACATCGCCCTCGGTGAACTGATGTGCCGCGCAGAGCAGCAGGTGCTCGCGGGTCAGGTCCGGCCGCGTGTGTACCAGGGCGAGGGCATCCTGCAGCTGGTCGCGGAAGCCGAATGCGCCGCCGGACTGATAGTAGCCACTGCGTGCGAGGTAGCGGCAGCCCAGGGTCTGGTACACCAGCCAGCCATTGGCCAATGCGTCGAATGCCGGGTCCGGCGTGCGTACCTGCACCGTGGCCAGCACATTGCGCCAGTGGATGCGCACGGCGTCCAGCGCATCGATGGCTTCCTGATTACCCTGGCGGCTTCGTGCCAACGCCAGCGTTTCCTCGCGGTCGCGCCCCGCGCCCAGGCGGAACGTGGTTTCACTGCGGTCGCCCGGCGCCAGCTCCAGCGGCACCTGGATCGCCGCGCAGGGATCCATCCCCGCACCGGCCCGTGCATCCAGACGTTCGCGGCGCAACGCCGCCGGTGCGTGCAGGCCGCCATTGCGGCCGATGAACTCCAGACGGTCACAGGTCCAGCCACAGCCCTCGGCATCGGTGTCGAAGAAGGCCATCCGGCCGCCGAACTCGGTGCTGTAGCTGTTGCGCGCCAGCAGCGCCCCGGTGTGCTGATCGCGTTCGGTGACCACGTGCATGCGCGACTTCGGGCGCAGATCACCCATGACCCATTCCACGTAGCCGATGGCCGACAGCCGCCGTGGCCTGCCCGACAGGTTGTGCAACCGCAGGACCGAGAACTTCAGCGCGGCGGTGACGTCGACGAAGACCCACAACTCGCTGACGATCCCGTCTTCGACGTGCTCGTAGACCGTGTAGCCGAAGCCATGGCGGGTACGGTACGCCCCGGTGCCCCGGCATGGCAGCGGCATCGGCGACCAGACGCGGCCGGTGTCCTCGTCGCGCACGTAGAAGGCCTCGCCGCCGGTGTCGGACACCGGATCGTTGAGCCAGGGCGTCAGGCGGAACTCGTGCGCGTTTTCGAACCACGTGTAGCCCGGTGCACTCTCGCTGACGACCGTGCCCAGGCGGGCGTTGGCGATCACATTGGCCCACGGCGCCGGCGTCGGGGCGCCTTCGCGCAGCACCACGACGTACTCGCGGCCGTCCTCGCTGAAACTGCCGGTACCGTTGTCAAAACGGCCCGCGCCACGGTACGGAAGGAACGGCCACGGGTCGTCCACCTCCTCGTCGTGCTCGACACCCGGGGGCAGCCCAGGTTCGGGTCCCGGGTCTGCGACCACGGGCGGCCCGGGCGTCTCTTCCATCGCCAGTGCCAGCTCCTGCTGCTCCGCCTGCGGCACCAGCGCCGGAATCCGTCGCACTGGCAGCGGCTGTCGCCCCACCTGCGCGGCCAGCGTGCCGTCCTCGTCGCTGAGTACGACCCGTGCTACCGCCTGCAGCAGAACGCGGTCCTCGTGGCTCATGTTCTGCACCGGCCGCACAAAAATGCCGCCGGGGCGATCCAGCAGGCCCGTCTCCGAACTGGCGGCCACCATCCCCAGGATCTGGTCCTGCAGTTCCTGCCGATAGCCAGCCTTGCTGTCGTTCCAGATCACCAGGTCGGTGTTGAGTCCCTTCTGGCGCCAATACGCATGCGCCTGCACCAGCTGCCTGACCAGTTCTATGTTCTCTGCGTCGGTGACTTTGAGCAGGACGATGGGCAGGTCGCCCGAGATGGCATGGCCCCACAGACCGGATTGCCCGCGCTGGTTCTGCTGGAGGACGGCGTCGCCCGCGCGCAGCAGGGGATTGGCATACAGCACGTGGCTGGCCAGGCGCTCGTACAGCGACGCCTCGGCCTGGCTGGCGTTGATCTGCCGGCGCACCACCTGGCTGTGTGTCCAGGACAGGTCGAAGACACGGTCGGCCAGGCGGCGATCACGGTATTTGTCGACCATCGCCTCGCAACCGGTGCGGTCCGCGCCAATGCCATACACCATGTCAAGCTGCACGGTCTGCTCGGGCTCCAGCACCACCCGCACGCGGATGGCCACGATCGGGTCGAGTACCGACCCGTCCGTACCGGAGAGGTCGGTATCGGTGGTCAACGCCTGCGGCGTGCGCGGCGTGTTGCCACGCCCCAGGAAGCGCGAACGGTCGGTCTCGTAGGAGATCGACACCACCTCCGCGTCATGCACGGCGACCAGATGGAACATCCACGGTGGCACTTCGTCGTGCGAACGGGGCCGGCGCGTGCAGAGCACGGCCTGCTTGGCGGCCAGGATCTCGCTCTGCACGAAGAGGTTGCTGAAGGCCGGGTGCGCATCGTCGGACGCGGCGGGCGCCAGCACCACTTCGGCATAGGTGGTGATCTCCACCGTGCGCTGGCGGCGGCCGCGGTTGGTCAGGCGCAGGCGCCTGAGCTCGATGTCATCCTCGGCGGAAATGGCGACCTGCAGATGGCTCTCGCAGCCGCGGCGGGCACCGCGGAACTCGGCCTTGGCGTCGGAGAAGATCGCCTCGTAGTGGTCCAGCGCCACGCAGGTGGGCTGGTAGGCGGCAGACCAGAAATCGCCGCTGTCCACGTCGCGCAGGTAGCAGAACGTGCCCCAGGCATCGGTGGTGCCGTCTTCGCGCCAGCGGGTGAGTGACAGATCGCCGTGGCGGCTGTAGCCGCCGCCGGCATGGGTGAGCATGCCGTGGTAGCGGCCGTTGGAGAGCAGCTGCACCTCAGGGCGCGGGCCCGCCGGGTCGCGCAGGACGCGCAGGGAGGTCTCGTGCTCGGCCATGGCCGAATGCTCGCCCAGGGCTTCGACCTCATGCGGATGGAATACGCCGATGCGCGGGATGCGTTCCTGCAGCAGCAGCAAGGTGGCCTGGAACTCGGTATCGGCAACGAAACGGCGCTGCATCGGCTGGTCACGCAACAGATAGTCCAGCGACAGCAGGCCCATGCCCTGGTGGTGGGCCATGAACGACCGCAACAGAACGTGATCCTGCCCCGGTGGTAGCCGGGCGGGGGTGTAGTCGATCGCCTCGTACATACCGAAGCGGCCGGAGAACCCTGATCCCTCGAGTGCCTGGAGGTTCTGGCACGCCGCCTCCGGTGCCACCATCAGCGCCATCATGCTGGCATAGGGCGCAATCACCCGATCCTGGCCGAGGCCGCGCTTGAGCCCCAACCCGGGCACACCGAACGCGCGGTACTGGTAGTTCAGGCGGGCATCCACAGCGTTATAGCCGGACTCGGACACGCCCCACGGCAGGTTCAAGGTGCGGCCGTAGACGATCTGTGCCTCGACCGCGTGCCGCGCGGTCTGGTCGAGCAGCGTGTCGGGATAGCTGGGCATCACCAGCTGCGGCATGAGGTACTCGAACATCGAGCCACTCCACGACAACAGCGTCGGTGTGCCGTTGACCTCGGTGAGCATGCGCCCGAGGGCAAACCAGCTTTCCTGCGACAACTGGCCCTGGGCGATGGCGACGAAGGCGCACAGCCGCGCTTCGGAGGCCAGCAGGTCGTAGAAGCTGTTGTCCAGGCGATGGTCGTCGACGTTGTAGCCGATCGAGAGCAGGTTGCGGGTACGGTAGAACAGGAAACCGTACTCCATCAGTGAGAACTGTCCGGCGCGGTGCGCCAGCGCCTGCAATTGCTCGATGCGCGCCTGCGCGTCCGCACCGGCGGAGCCGGGCAGGGCGGACAGTTGGCGCAGGCTGGGCACTGGCGCCTCGTCGTCCGCGCCGGCATCGGCAGGGAGGTCGGCGAGTATCCCGTGGGCGGCATGGCATTCGGCAGCGAACAGGGCGGGCCAGTGCAGCGCACCTTCCTCGGGTGATTCCGGTGCCGGCCATTGCGCCAGCACGGCGTCGGCCAGACCGGCCAGCTCCTGCAGCCGGTCGAGCAGCTGTGCCGTCCCCTGCGGCGGGTTGGTACGCGTCGAGGCGATCCGCTGGCGAAGGTGGTTGAGCGCCTCGCCCAAGGGCGCGTCAGCGGGGCGATGGCGCTGCCGTTCTTCTTCCAGTACGCCGAGCGTATCGGCCAGGCCATCGAACGTGTGCGGTGCCAGCACCGGCGCGTCCACGAGCGCGAGCAGGCCTTGACGCAGCGTCAGCAGGTGGCCGGCCAGGTTGCCGCTGTCCACGGTGGAGACGTAACGCGGCTGCAGCGGCGCCAGGGTTTCGGTGTCGTACCAGTTCAGGAAGTGGCCGCGGTGTCGCGGCAGCTGGTCCAGCGTATCGAACGTGAGCGCCGTACGTTCCGCGACCGCGCCCAGCTGGAGCCAGCCGAAATCCCATGCCGACAGATTGGCCAGCAGGGACAGGCCGATGTTGGTCGGCGAGGTGCGCCGCGCCACCACCAGCGTTGGATGCTCCTGGATGTTATCCGGCGGCAGCCAATGATCCTGCTCGCGCACCCACGCCTGGAAGAACGACCAGGTGCGCCGCGCCAGCCGGCCCAGGAACGCCCGCTGGGTCACGGACAGTTCCGCCACGCTTGCGGCCGGCGGCCGGCCCAGCCACGCCATCAAGGCGGGTGCGAAGACCCACGCCAGCAGCAGGGGCAGGGCGACAGGCAGCGCCTGGGGAGCCACACTCGCTACGACCGACGCCAGCGCCACCGCCAGCAACGATGCCGGCGCCATCACCCGCCATTCCGCGCCGCGGTCGCTGCCCAGGCGGCGCTCGACTTCGCTGGAGGGGTTCCACTGCAGCAGGTGGCGGCGGGTGACGGTCATGCGCCAGAGCGTACGCAGCACGGCGCCACCGGCGAGCAACGCTTCGTAGGGCAGACACGCGACCTGGGTGGCCGCGCGCAGCAACGACTGCAGCGTCCCGCGCCCAACCATGATGTAGTGCGCTTCCAGCGGGGTGTCGTCCGGAACGCTCAGCGCATCGCGCAGCATGCCGATCAGCGGCGGCGCGAACCACAGTGCCAGCACCCAGGCGGTCCACGCAGCCGGGCTTTCGGCATACAGCCAACCCGCCACCAGCAAGGCCAAGGCAGCAATCGGCACCAGGCTCCGGCGCAGGTTGTCCAACAACTTGCCGCGCGACAGCAGGCTGAGCCGGTTGCGTTCCCATCCCGACCCCGGACGAGGGGTCCATGGCATCAGCCAGGGCAACAGCTGCCAGTCGCCGCGGATCCAGCGCGCACGGCGCTTGGCATCGGCGGCGTAGCGCTCCGGATAGTCCTCGTACAGGCGCACATCGCTGACCAGGCCGGCGCGTGCATAGCAGCCTTCCAGCAGGTCGTGGCTGAGGATGCGGTTCTCGGGCAGGCGGCCCTCCAGCGCATGCTCGAACGCTTCGACGTCATAAATGCCCTTGCCGACGAACGAGCCCTCGTCGAACAGGTCCTGGTAGACATCCGAGACCATGCGCGAGTACGGATCGATGCCGGGCTCGCTGCCGAACATCCGGGCAAACCGCGAGGTGCGGCGCGTGCCCAGACTGGTGCCGACGCTGGGCTGCAGAATGCCGTAGCCCTCCACCACACGTTGCAGCGCCGGATCAAAGCGCGGGCGGTTGAGCGGGTGCGCCAGGGTGGCGACGAAGGCGCGTGCGGCATCCCGCGGAAGCTGCGTGTCCGAATCCAGGGTGATGACGTAGCGAACGCCGATCAGGGCCGCCGCATCCCCTACGATGCGCATGAACGCGGCCGCATCGCCCTGGCGGAGCAGGGCATTGAGCGCTGCCAGCTTGCCGCGCTTGCGCTCGTGTCCCATCCACACCCCTTCGCCCGGGTTCCATTGCCTGGGACGGTGCAGCAGGTAGAAGCGGTCGCCGCGCTCAGCCGCATAGCGACGGTTCAATTCCTCGATACGCGCCACGGCGTGCGCGAGCAGGGTGTCGTCCGTCGGCGTCTCGGCGGCTGCGGCATCGAGAAAGTCCGTCAGCAGCACGAAGCGCAGCTGAGGGTCGCGGTTGGCCAGGAAGCGGACCTCCAGTGCTTCGGTCAGGACATCGATGCCGTCGATGCTGGACAACATCGAGGGGACCGCGACCACGGTGGAGCAGGCGGCCGGGATACCTTCGCTGAAATCGAGTTTGGGAAGCGGCCTGGGGGTGACCAGTACCGTTGCCGTCCAGTTCACCAGGACGATGCCCAGCTCGCTGAACACCAGCAGCCCGAACAGCGCGGCCAGCCAGACGGGCACCGAGCCACTGCCCGAGGTCAGCAGACCAGCGGTGGCCACCACCGCCAGCAGGGCGATGGGCAGCAGGTACAGGGCAAGGGGCACGCGATGCGCCAGCCGCCGTGCCTTGCGGTGGCGCGGCGCTGCCTCGGCCACGGCGTCAACGGTGGCGCTCACGCCTTCGCCGACGAGCCAGTAGCCCACGTGCATGCGCGGCCCATCGACTGGTGTGGCCGCCCGCGCCAGGTCCAGCGCGATGGTAGCCACGCGCTCTTCGGCGACGCGGCTGCCACGGGCGATCTTCTCCACCACGTGCCGGTAGGCGTCGCGGGTGCCGAAATCCATCTGCGGATAGACGGCCATCGGGTCTTCCCGCAGCCGCTGCTCGACCACACTCATGTCTTCGACAAAGGTGCGCCAATCCATGGTGGAGAGGAAGCGCAGGCTGCCGATGCTGTTGCCGATGGAGACTTGGTCGGCCGCCTGCTGCTGCCCTTCGGCGGCGACCAGTTCGTCGATGCGCTGCCCGGCCGCGGCGGCCCACTGTTCCAGCCAGGCGATGGGCATGGCCCACGCGCCGCCGCGCCCCTGCAACGAGCGGGTCAGCTCGGCGATGAACGCGCCGGTCAAGGGCGGCTCGGAGCGTGCCATGTCGGCCACCACGAGCACGACATCGGTCGGGGTGTCGGAGGCCGCGCGGTTGAGGTTGTCCGCCCATTGGGCAGCCAGGCCACGGTCCGTCCCGTCGCGCATCACCCGTGCCGCCATCCGCCGCAGGTTCTCCAGCAGGGCCAGGCGCAGCATGATCGGAACGGCCCACAGCTCGCCCAGGCTCAGCGGCGCGAGCGACTGGTACGAGGCGATGAAGCGGCCCAGGGTATCGGCGTCAATGCGGCCATCGCCGTGCGCGATGGCCTGCATCGACAGCTCATACACGCGCGGCAACCCGGCCGACGGACCGGCGACCAGCGACGGCAGCTGCCGGCTGTAGCCGCGCGGCAGGTGGCGTCGCGCGGTCTGGATCTGTTCTTCGATCAGGTAGTAGTTGTCGAGCAGCCATTCCCCGGCCGGGGTGACCGGCCGCTGCTCGCGTACCACGTTGCTGAGCAGGGTGTTGGCGTCTTCCAGCACACGCTCATTGGCCTGCAGGCGATCAAGCAGGCGCTCTGCGCCCGGTCGCATCCGCACCCGATGCTGGCGCGCCAGTACGCGGCCGTATGCCTCCATCTGTTCAACGCTGTACAGCGCCGCACGCAGCGGGACCTCGGTGGCTTCGATGGCCGGGACCGAGGCCTGGCGCTCACGCCAGCGCCAACGGACAAGACGACGCAGACGGAGCCAACGACCAAAAAGACGGCGAAAGTGGGGCATAGGTTACCGAAGGGGGCAGGTCGCGTCCTTGCATAGTTGCATTCGGGGTGGCGTGGTAGCTGTGAAGGCGGGGAGAGAGAGAAGGGGGCTCCGGTGGTCGCGGCGCAACCTCAGGCCGTCGGTACAGTGCCGCCGTCGATCGTGTACTCGGCACCGGAGATGGATGCCGCCCGAGGCGAGACGAGGAATGCAATCAGATCGGCTACCTCAGCCGGCGTGGCCGGGCGCCCCAGCGGAATGCCGCCCAGCCCCTGCATGACCTGCTGCTTGGCACCCTCATAGTCGGTGCCTGCATTGGCTGCAATCCGCTCCACGAAGGCGATCGCAGCATCTGTCTCTATCCAGCCCGGTGACACGCGGACCACGCGCACTCCCTTGGGTGTGACTTCCTTGGAGAGAGCCTTGCTGTAGGTAGACAACGCCGCCTTCGCAGCGGCATAGGCAATCGTGGCGTCGTGCAGCGGGAGTAGGCGCTGGATCGACGTCACATGCAGGATCACCCCCGAGCCCTGGTCGATCATGGCGGGCAAGCAGGTGCGGTCCATCCGGACCGCCGACATCAAATTCAGGTCGAGTGCCTTCGCCCACTCCGCATCGTCCAGACGAGCGAAGCCTCCTGCCGGTGCCGACGACCCGCCCACCACGTTGATCAGGATGTCGAGGGGGCCGAGATGACGCAGGGCTGCCTCCGATGCGTGTTGTACGCCTTCGGCGGTAGCGAGATCGGCCGCCACGTAGAGCACGCCATCGACCGGGTGCTTCGGCGCCGACAGTGCTGTGGCCACTACCCGGGCACCCAGCGTCGACAATAGATCGACGACCGCAGCGCCCAGACCGCGGGCAGCGCCTGTCACCAGGACGCGCTTGCCTTTCAATTGAAGATCAAAGGTCATGGGGCGATCTCCAACGAGGCGATCTTGCCGCGTTCCAGAACAAAGGTGTAACGCAGGTCAACCGGGCTGCCCGGGAAGTTGCCCGACACTTCACTGGTCACGATGTAGCTGCGATCCAGCGTCTCCACCGTGCGAGGCTGAGCGACATAGGTGTACTTGGCCGAAGAGGCGTCCTTCCATGCTTTGATCTCGGCAATACCCGAGTACGCCTTGGATTCATCCCGCACGCACCCGTCCGGTGCGAAGCACTCGGCAACAGCCCGGCCATCGTGCTGGTCGGCATCAAAGTAGGCCGCGATCGGCTCGGGAAGAGTGGGCTTCTGCATTACTGTGCTCCGCTGTGGTGGACGGGGCTAGATTGGCTCGTTCCCTCTGGTAATAAAATCACCTACTATCTGAGTAGGCTATGTAGTGATGAGTGCACAATGCGTGGTTCCGAATTCGCAGAACTGAAGGCATTCGTCGCCGTCGTGGATCGGTCCAGCTTCGCCAAGGCTGCCGATCACATGGGGCTGTCGCGGTCCGCCCTCAGCCAGACCATCCGGCAGTTGGAGTCGCGGCTGGGTGTGCGCCTGTTGAACCGGACCACGCGCAGCGTTTCTCCCACCGAGCCGGGTCGGCGGCTGCACGAGCGGATGGCACCCATGCTGCGTGAAATGGACGCGGCCGTGGCGGAGGCGGTGGACACACGCACCCGCGCTTCGGGAACCTTGCGCATCAACACGCTCAGCATGGCGGCCAAGCGACTGATCGCGCCGCGGCTTGGACGCTTCATACGCGCCCATCCCGATGTGGTGCTGGATATCGTGATTGATGACGGCCTGAGCGACATCGCAGGCGAGGGCTTCGACGCCGGCATCCGTGTGGGCAATCGCGTGCAGAAGGACATGGTGGCGGTCAGGATGACGCCGGATGTCGAACTGCGCGCCGTGGCCTCTCCGGAATACCTTGCCCGTCACGGCGAGCCCAGAACGCCTGAGGATCTGAGCCGTCACGCCTGCATCAATTGGCGCTTCCCCGGCAGCGGGAGGATTGCGGGATGGGAGTTCAGTAAAGCGGGGAAGACGGTCGAGGTCTTTGGGGAAGGGAGCGTGATTTCCAACTACCAGGACATCATCGTGCCTGCTGCATTGCAGGGGCTCGGAATCCTGTATGCCTATAACGACGATGGCATCGCCGAAGCACTGCGTGATGGCCGACTGCGGCGTGTGCTGGCTGACTGGTCGCCTACGGTCCCTGGCCTGTACCTGTACTACTCGAGCCGACGGCACATGCTGCCCGCGTTGCGGGCCTTCATCGATTGCATGCTGGATCGGGACCTGGGTGGTGAAGCGGCTTGATCGCAACGAAGTGGCCGATCACCGGCGAGTTGCGAGGCTGCCTTTCGCACTTACCCGCTTTTCGTCCGAGTCGGGCACGGGATAGGGCGGGCGATTAGGGATCGTTATCAAGGGTAGGGCGCGCGTCCGCTTCTGGCGGCAGGCGGTCATCGAAGGTCAATACTCACCCGAGTCCGAGCACCAAGTTGGAGGCCGCTCAGGGAATGGATGTTGGACCTGTTTGATCCAACTCCTGCAACGAGTGTGCGGGTGCGTCGGTCCCGGAGGACAGGGCATTCCTGTGCATGGGGCGCTCCACGGACCAGTGTCGGTCTACTGTGTCCGGCCGATGCAGCCCGTACAACCGCCTTTCTACGCGTCCGGCCTCAGTATCTTTACGGGTGCGCGACCACGCGCAGCGGCGGCAGCTCGGTCGCGGCATCCCCCAACGGAAAGCGCACTTCGACACGAGTGCCGCCCAGCGGACTGGAACCGATCAGCAGGCTGCCACCCAGTAGCCGCGCGCGTTCTTCCATGCTGATCATGCCCAGCCCCGGCGCCGGCGTCGCCCCTACGGAGACGCTCTCAGCCCGCTGAGCGTCCGAAGTGCCGGTCCCGGAAGTCGCCCAGGTCCACGACGACGACCTTGACCATCTGGCGCTGACCAGCTTTTCGCTGTCCGGCCTCGGCCTTGCGTCGGGAGGCGAAGCCGGCCACCCTGAGTTCCATCTGATCGCGCCACGCAAGCCCGGCAATGCGTTCGGGGGTCATGCGGTCACCGTCAGGGCTGACTAGATAATTGCCTCTGACGCTCCAGCCCGCGAAGGGGCCGGTTAGGTACTGGCACATGCATCAATGCTCGCTTTGTCCTTGGAACCACGGAGAGGCAAGAGCGATGCCAGCAGGAGGCGGATTAGGCCTGCGTAGCACCGGCCAAGCTTTAACATAATATACATTATGCGAAATGGATCATGGGCCGTCTCTCATGGGCCGTCTCTCATGGGTCGTCTCTCATGGGTCTGGCTCTGGATCAAGTCTTGCCTCCCTTCCCGGGAACCCAGCAAGGACGAGATCGCAGCATGACCAGGATGGACCCGCACGACCGCATCGACATGACCGGCCCTTGGGCCGGTTTCGGCTTTCAGGGAGGCCACATGTTCACCCCTGAAGGCCACAGCCTTCAACCGTGCGACATGACCTGGTGGTCGCTGACCTGCAACATCGCCCGGGAATGGCGGTTGATGATGGAGGAAGCCCGACCGCGGCCGCTGCAATCAGAAAGGACCGAGAAACCTTCCCGCAGAAAGGATTCCACAGTCATCTACCTTCGCGATGCGCTCAGGGCGCGCAGAGAGCGGCATATCGGTGTCAATCATCGCGGAACCCTCGATCAATCGTCGAACGTGATTCGCGTCTCCCACTGGCAGAGGAGCCCAAGTCGAAGGTAAGCCCTTGCCAATGGCATGATCCTTCACTGCTTAGTCCGGGCGTCCTTTCGTTCCCTGGCGAGGCGAATACGCTCTTTCTCCGTATAGAGACGACGAAGCAATTCAGTCGTAAAGTCAAGCAGGTCTTCTGCTTCTGCACTGGATAGAGAGCCACGGTGCACCCCATCGTTCCCATCGTCTTTGATGCAGACAGACAGATCGTGAAGGTCCTCAGGTAGCTTTGCGTTCTCGAAGAGCCAAGGAAGCCTTAGGCCAAGTTCGCGGGCTGTCCGATGGTTTGGGCCGCCTTCTTCAGGGGTAGGGAGAAGTGGAGTTGTCGCAAGGTCAACGCAGAGTCGGAACATAGCGGCGGCGGCATTTATGCAACCGATTGAGTGGCAGGCGGCCCCTTCTCGAAAGGCAGCATCGATAGATGCGGGCAAATAGTCGGGCGGGACCGTGGTCACCCTATCTTTGGTACTAACCAATCCGATGACCCTAACGATGTGGTTGAGTACACCAGGCGTTTTGCCTATCCCGCCGTGAACCTGCATCAGGCTGTAACCACGAGGCTCCTTGGTTTGGACAACCAAGGTGCTTGACTTAGCGCAGGCTCGACAGACAGAAAAAAGCTCATGGACTTCCTGCCACGAGGGCAGCGACGAGAGTAAATGTGCGCCCTTTACGTCAAAGGTCGTATGTGGAACACCACAGCGCGGACAGTCGTGAACAATCTCGGGCATATCAATGGCTCCAGATAGTGACCACAATCAGCCGTTAGCGTGGACATGTTTGCATGTAGACGCAAGCTCTGACCGGCCAAGTAAGATCCGGTCAGCGTCAGATGATGAGGCGCGCTTCATTGACCGATAGGGCATCCAAGACCACAACTCCGGGCAGGCCTCAGCTTGAGGGCGTCTCCGTAGGGCTTAGCCCCTACACCCCAGCTAGAATGCGCGGACCATTCACCGGGGGAACGGAATTGACTGACCACAGGACAGCGGACGCCATTCACACGATCTGGTGGCAGGTGGGCTTAGGAGTGTTCTTGGCCCTATCTGCCCACAGCCTGATCGAAGCGGCCTACACGCGATACCAGATGCAGCAGGTAACGCAGCAGCTGGATGCCGAACTGAAGAAGCTACCGGTTGTGGTGAACAGACCCACGCCACTTCAACAGGAACGACGACCAGCCCCATTGCGACCGAATGAGCGATGCATGCAGGGACGCAGGTTCGAGCGGGTCGAGAACGGATGGAAGCAGATCAACGAACCTTGCTAGTTCCCGCCGTAGCGATTCTGCACGGACTCCGGAAAGGTGCCCACAGGGCGATTTTGGACGTTGAGCAACAGATGTGGGCTAGGAGCACCTGCAGAAGTAGCGAGTGCACTCCGATCCAGCGTTTCCGATCCGCCCGAAATCTGACGACCACTATCAGGGCCTACTTGTCCTGGCTGTTTGTAAGGGTTGTAGGCTGGGCCATCGCGAGCGATTGCGACGCAGACTGGCAGCCTGACTTTGGCCTTTGTGCCCTGCTCTGTCAGGCAGGTGCAGGTCGTGTCCTTGTCGGTGGTTCCAGATGCCATGCAGTACAGCTCAGGCTGTGACTGGACGGTACGGTCATCAAAAACAGGTGCAGACCACGGCTGGAATTCGATCCGGGGGGTGTGTTTGATGATGTATTCGTCATGGGTGAAGGGCCGCGCCTCCGGCAAGCCCGCGCCCAAGGGCGCCAGGGCACTTGCCTCCGGCGAAGCACCGGCCCCCTGCTCCACTTTCATGTCTTTGGCGGCAGGCGGCTTGGAAAGGTACAGCCAGCCCAACCACAAGAAGATGATCACCGTTACGCAAACGGACAGGCCCTGCAGAACGCGCTTAGGCACCTTGAACTTATGGCTGGCCGTGTGCAGCGTCGCGCTGCGATAGCGAGAATACAGGCCCTTCGGATACGGCCAGATTTCCTACTCGGCCCTATCGCGGCCGAGGCCTGCGCCGGTCAAAACACGCGCCAGTGAGTTGCCCACAAGGGCGATAAGGAACTGAGCCAGCCAACCCATTACTTGCGCACTCCCGCAACGATGTAAGCTGCGACGATGGGGGCACACGCAATGACCAGGCCACGGATCAACCTTGCGAAATCACACAGCGGCGTGAATTCAAAGCTGATCGATGTACTGATGCCACCGAGGCCTACCGCGACCGTTTTTGCGGCTGGGCAGGAACCGCCGCCAAGGCCGCTAGACCACTGACCGCCCGGGCTAGCTGGAAAGGTGCCGTCTGCGTATGGCAAGCTGGGGTTCTCCCCATCCCCATCCCCATCACCGTCTCCATCGCCATCCCCATCCCCATCGTCACCGTCGCCATCACCGTTTCCATCCCCGTCGCTGTCTCCATCTCCCTCGCCGTCACCATCCCCATCGCGGCGTACTGCTGCGTGGCTTTTGGGGTGTCCGCCATTGCTTGCCCTCCTGGGCCAGCTTGGGCGTAGAAGGCGCGGCGTGTCGGAGCGCCTCAGCAAGGCGGCTGGTGGTTTCCTTCAATGAAGTCAGCTGGGCCTCCAGGCCATCGGCCCGCGCGACTGCCCCTACCAATGGGATTCCCGCGCGCCGATCAAAGGCTCACGAGAAGTGCTGGTCCATGTAGGAAGCCAGACGCTTCAGGTCATTGTCCACATCAGTAGCACTGACCACGTCGTAGCACGCAAACACAGGAAGGATCTCGGCACCGCAGAACCGGTAGTTGGCTGTGTTCGATGCGAATACTTCATCCAGCGACAACCCCCTATGCAGGTGTTGGCGATCGTCGTCGAATGCGGCCTTCGGCGAGTTCATCGTCAGCGAAAGCATGTAGCGCTTCCCCTGCATCTTGCCGCCGGACCCATACTGGCGTGACGGATCCGATCGCGATCGCCCGTCACCCGACAGGAAGCTCTGCTGCATCATCCCCGCAGTGAATACCTCATCGACGTATCTCTTGTAGATCCAGGGATTTCCGAACCAGAACGCCGGCGACTGCGTGACGATGACATCGGCCCACAGGTGCTTCTCAACCTCCGCCTGGATGTCGTAGCCGGATGCAATTTCCATGACGTGGACTTCATAGCCCTTACTCTCCAGCCGCTTTCGGATCACCCTGCTCAGGGTCTGGTTCAAACGACCCTCGCTGATACCCGGATAGTGTTGGTGTGCGTTGATGACAAGGGCTCTGCGTGTGCGCCCTGCCCCACCCGCCCCCCGTTGGCTTGCGGCCGAAGCAGCGATAGCAAGCCCGCCGCCAAAAGTTGCCAGAGCGACCGCTGACGCAAATCCAACGCCTGTCTTCAGGAATTCGCGGCGCTCTGGTACGTGCGCGTCCATAGCCTCATCTCCTGCGGTGGCTTCGTCGATCATTTCACTCTCCCGCGCCTTGCGTGGTGATCACTCGGTTTGGCAGTGCAAACCGCATGGATGGGCCCGCCCGGCGCGCGCTCTACGAAGCCGGGCGTTCCCATACTGATCATCTCGAATCGTCAACGAACGTCATCTGCATCGCGTTCATTCGGCCGCCGTGGACCTGCAATGCCGCAAAGGCACGTTCCAGGCTCTCCAGTTCGTCGCCCGCCAAGACGATGTCGGCCGCACCTAGATTCTCGTCCAGGTGTGCCACCTTGCGTGTCCCCGGGATCGGCACGATGAAGGGCTTCCGGGCCAACAACCATGCCAGGGCGTACTGCACCGTCGTGACATTCCGCGCCTCGGCGTATTGCCTGAGCAGTTCAACAATGGGCCGGTTGGCCTCCATGCTCTCTGGCAGGAAGCGGTCGAAATCATGCCTCAGGTCGCTCTTGGAACTTAGCGTGGTGAATCGGTCCATATAGCCCGGAAGGTAGCCCATGCCGATGGGACCCCAAGGGACGAAACCGATGCCCAGCTCCTCGCAGGCGGCGAGAACACCATTTTTTTCCACGCTTCGCTCCATGAAGGAGTACTCCGTCTGCACAGCAGAGACGGCCTGAACGGCATGCGCCCTCCGGATTGTCTTCGCACTGGCTTCGGAGAGGCCGAAGTGCAGCACTTTCCCTTCGGCGATCAGGTCCTTGACGGCACCGGCAACATCCTCGATGGGCACGGTCGGATCGACGCGGTGTTGGTAGTACAGATCAATCCGGTCGGTGCGCAGCCGCCTCAGCGACTCTTCCACCACCTTCTTGATATGCCGTGGATGGCTGGTCACGCCACCCTGTTTGATGTTGAATCCAAACTTGGTGGCAATGACCACGTTGTTGCGGATCGGCTGCAGCGCTTCACCAACCAGTTCTTCGTTCGTGTACGGACCGTATACTTCGGCTGTGTCGAAGAAGGTTACGCCACGATCATGAGCCCGCCGGATGAGGGCGATGCCCTGGCTCTTTTCTGCAGGCGGGCCGTAGTTTGCGCTGATGCTCATGCAACCAGCGCCAACCTTGGAAACCTCCAGCTGCCCCAGCTTGCGGGTACTGATCCCGCCTCCTGTGACAGGGCCTCGCGCGGCTGGAGCGGCCGCCGATGAAGTGGATACCAAGCCCATCGGTGCTGCCGCGATACCTGCAGTCAGTACCGCAGCGTTGGTAAGCAGGCTTCGCCGGGTGAGGTTGGCGGCACACAACGGAGTGGAGTTTAGTTCGTCGTTCATTGTCTGGTTCCTGCTCAAGTGACCTGGTCGGTCGGCATGATGAAAAGCTCTGCAATCGAGGCGTGTCGCGGCCGGGTCACCATGAATTCGATCCCGTCGGCGATGTCGTCGGCATGCAGCACCTCGTGTTGCGCATTGAAGGGATCAAGCAGCTCGCCCTGTACGCGATCGTTGTTGTGCGATCCCAGTTCGGTCGCCACCGCGCCGGGCTCCAGCACCCCGACGCGGACATGACGCCGCGTGACTTCCTGCCGAAGTGATTCGGTAAATCCACTCACACCGAACTTGGTCAGGTTGTAGATGCCAAACAGGGCGGAAGCCCTTCGACCGGCCACCGAGCTGATGTTCACTATGTCGGCCACACTGCGTGGGCCATTGGCTGCAGCATCCAACAGGTATGGCAACGCTGCGTGGGTGATGTACAGCAGTCCACGAACGTTGATGGCCAGCATCCGCTCCCATTCCTCCACGTTCGCGCCGACGACCGGTCCGAGCAGCATCAGGCCGGCGTTGTTGACCAGGATGTCGATTCGGCCGAATCGTTCGACGACCGACTCGACGGCAGCATTTGCCTGCGTGCGGTCACTGATGTCTGCGGTTACTGCGACTGCGCTGCCGCCATTGCTCTGGATCTCGGCGACCAGCGCGTCCAATCGATCACCGCGCCGTGCCACCAACGCTACGGACGATCCCGCAGCTGCGAGCCTGTGTGCGGTTGCGGCTCCAATGCCGCTGCTTGCGCCGGTGATCAGGGCAACGGCTCCTGAAAGTCTACAGGTCATGCTTGAGCCTTCATCTGTGCAGAGGATTTCGGGTCTCATGCCGCTGGATCGAAGGACAGCGATCCAGACAGGTCTCGCTGGGCGTCAATCTGGGCTTGAACGGTCTTCAGCTTTGCCTCTGTCATTTCCATGGCGTCCGCTCCCGCTACGAAGCGTTGGGGCAGCTCGGTGGAATTCGACAACAGCAGTAACGCCGCGGCGAGCTTTGCCGGATCACCGCCCTGCTGGCCATTCATACCCTTCCAGGCCGCGATCGTCTGGGCAGTGCGTCCGGCGTAGTCGCTTATCGCCAGTTCCGGCCAGATTGTCGAAGACCCCTCGACCAGCAGTTCGGTGCGGAAGAAGCCCGGCTCGACGGCCATGACATCGATTCCGTACGGCTTTACATCGAAATGCAGGGACTCCAGCCAGCCCTCCAATGCGAATTTGGACGCCGCATAGGCAGCGCAGAACTCCATGCCGATCAGCGCCGCAGTGGATGTGACGGTGATGATCTGCCCGCTGCGCTGTTTGCGCATGATCGGCAGGATGGCGCGCGTCACGTTCAATGGACCGAAGAAGTTGGTCTCCATCTGTGCCCGGAACTGGCTATCGCTGATCTCTTCGAAGTAGCCGGCGTAGAAGTTGCCGGCGTTGTTGACGAGCACATCGATGCGGCCAAGACGAGCAACGGCTGCTTGCGCGGCATCGCTCGCCGCGGCTGGATCCGTAATGTCGAGCGCCAAGGGCAGAAGACGCTCATGTGCTCCCACGGCTGCCCGAACGCGGTCGGCGTCGCGCCCCGTAGCGACCACCGAATGCCCAGCGTCCAGTGCAGCGCGGGCCACTGCGGTGCCCAGCCCCCGGGTCGTGCCCGTGATGAACCAAACCTGCTTGTCTGCCATGAGTCCAGCCTGGCTTCAGCGTGTGTGAGAGATCGAGGGCCAGAGTAGCCCTGCTCCACTACCCTGATTAGCCGGTACAATTTGCATGGACTTAGAAGGGGTATTTCTGAATGCGCCGCGACAACGTCAACGATTACCTGGCCTTCATCGCCGTTGCCCGCGAGCGAAGCTTTACCAAGGCGGCGGCGCAGCTGGGGGTTTCCCAGTCTGCGCTCAGCTACACCGTTCGCACGCTTGAGGCCAGGTTGGGACTTCGCCTTCTAACCAGGACGACGCGAAGTGTTTCAGTGACCGAGGCTGGCGAGCGGCTGCTCAACAGCATCGGGCCGCACTTCGATCAGATCGAAACCGAAATCGCGGCACTCAGCAGCCTGCGGGACAAGCCGGCAGGTACCGTACGTATTACGACTGTCGAACATGCTGCAGAGACAATCCTGTGGCCAAAGCTGGCCCCAGTGCTGCACGAGAATCCTGATGTAAACATCGAGATCATCAGCGAATACACGGTCAAGGACATCGTGGCGGAGCGATTCGACGCCGGGGTCCGGCTGGGTCAAGAGGTCGACAAGGACATGATTTCGGTCCCCATCAGCCGGGACTTTCGGTTCGCCGTTGTGGGGGCACCAAGCTACTTTGCTGTTAGAAAACGCCCGACGGTGCCCGGCGAGCTGACCGAGCACAGTTGCATGAGGCTGCATCTGCCGACCCATGGTGGCTTCTATGTATGGGAGTTCTTCAAGGGGGGGCGGGAGATGAAGGTCCGGATCGACGGCAGAGCTGCGTTCAGTACCTTGAGGCTGATGCATCAGGCAGCGTTGGATGGGCTGGGTTTGGCGTATCTGCCCCAGGACCAGGTAGATGCGGACCTGCAGGAAGGCAGGCTGGTGCAGGTGCTCAGCGACTGGTCACCGCCGCGGCCGGCATATCACCTCTACTACCCGAGCCGACGGCAGCAGTCGCCTGCATTCGCGCTGGTGCTTGACGCACTTCGCTATCGCAGCGCGTGACAGTCTGCCCCGTTCGGCCTGACGGGGTGGCGCATTAAGAAATTAGATTTCTAGGCCTGTTCGAAATAGGGCCTCTAGTCGATTAATCCTTCGCAACCTATCGTCGCTGGGTGACAGGCCCAGCGACTACGCGCTTGGGCGAACCCCCAACTACCAAAGGTATGCGTCGTGAGCGATAAGACGAGTGGCTTGTGCAGCCGTAGTTTCTTACAGATCCGTTCGATGTTGCCCGCCCTGCTGCTGATCGCGGGCAGCGCCTCTGCGGCGCTTGCACCTGCACCGCGGATGGCGGGCGACGTCACCCACATTGGCGCCGTGACCGTTCAAGGGGTGGAGTTCAAGAACAACGACTTTATGCTCTCCGGTAACGTCTATCTGCCCAGCGGCTTCAGCAGCGATCAGAAGTACGCCACGATTGTGGTCGTGCACCCGGGTGGTGGCGTCAAGGAACAGACTGCCGGGCTTTACGCACTGAAGCTGGCTGAGCAAGGGTTCGTGACGCTTGCCTTTGATGCCGGCCATCAGGGCGCCAGCGGTGGGGTGCCACGTTTCATCGACGATCCGATGAAGCGCGTCGTGGACGTCTACAGTGCAGTGGACTACCTGACGACGCTGCAGTACGTGGATGCCACGCGCATTGGCGCGCTTGGCGTCTGCGCAGGTAGCGGGATCACCGTGAAAGCTTCCATGACGGAGCGCCGAATCAAAGCGCTGGCGACGGTCAGCGCCGTCGATGTCGGCGCTGCTACCCGTAAAGGCTGGGATGGCAAAGCCCCGGAGTCCGCCCTGATCCCGACGCTGGAAGCGGTCGCCAAACAGCGCACCGCCGAAGCGGCCGGGGCCGCTCCTGTGCATGTTCCTTACGTTCCCGCCATCGGCGACAGGTCCGCCCCGCGCGACCTTCAAGAGGCGGCGGACTACTACCTGACCGAGCGCGGACGCTATCCGACCTCAACCAACCAGATGCTCATGACCAGCGTCAGCACCCTCGCCTCCTTTACAGGATTCGATGGGGCTGAAACGTATCTCACGCAACCTCTGCTGATGGTCGCCGGCAGTGAGGCAGGCTCGCTCTGGCACAGCGAGGCGCTCATTGCGAAGGCCGCCTCAGCCCAAAAGGAGCTTGTTGTCATTCCAGGCGCTACGCACATGGATCTCTACGATGGCGACGGTGCATCGGCGGCTGCCGCCAAGCTCGGTCCGTTCTTCACGGCCGCCCTTGCCCGGGACTGAGCACACCATATTCCCCGCCCTGCGTCACACCCAGAACACTTTCGAATTGGATGGACATCCCCCAATGAAAACAACACCACTGCTTGAGCCATTCTCATTGGGTCGAGGGCTTCGGCTACGCAATCGCATTGTCATGGCCCCGATGACGACTTGGTCTGGCAATGAGGACGGTACCGTTTCCGAGGACGAAGAGCACTACTACCGATTGCGCGTCAAGGACGTCGGATTGGTCATTACCGGCTGTACCCATGTCCAGAAGAATGGCATTGGATTCACGGACGAGTTCGCGTCGTATGACGACGCATTCGTACCCAGCCTCGCACGACTTGCCGCAGCCGCCAAAAGCGGCGGCGCGCCGGCCGTCCTGCAGATATTCCACGCGGGCGTGAAGACACAGCCGGAGCTCGTGACGGATATCGTGGCTGCCAGTGCCGTGGCAGGGGACGCTGGTCCATCTGTGATCCCGCGCGCCCTTTCGGACGCAGAGGTCGAAGAGGTGGTGCGCGACTTCGCGCTAGCGACCCGCCGCGCCATCGAGGCGGGTTTCGACGGCGTAGAGCTGCATGGTGCACATGCCTTCCTGCTTCAGAACTTCCTGTCCCCTCATTCCAACAAGCGGGAGGATCGCTGGGGCGGATCATTTGAGAATCGCATGCGCTTCCCGCTGTCCGTTGTCGAGGCGGTCGGCAATACCATCGCCGAACACGCCAGCGCGCCTTTCGTACTGGGCTATCGGATCAGCGTTGATGAACCGCACGACGATGGCTTGCGCATGGCAGAGTCGCTGTCGTTCATCGAGCGTCTGATTGACAAAGGTATCGACTATCTTCATGTGTCGCTGGGCGATGCATTGCAAGCACGCCCGGTCGACGCCCCCGACGGTGCCAGCGTCATCGACATCGTCAGCGGGCGTCTTGCCGGCCGCATTCCCCTACTTGCAGCAGGTCAGCTTCGGGTTCCCGCGCAGGCCGAACAGGCCATCGAAGCGGGTATCTCGCTCCCCGTAATCGGACAAGGATTCGTGATGAACCCTGATTGGGTTGATCATGCCCGCGGTCAGGCAGACGACCCTATCGCTACTGATATTGCTGCCTCCGACGTGCCTCGTCTCGCCATTCCCGCGAAGCTATGGACGGTCATCGAGAACAGCGGCGGATGGTTCAACGTGCGCACGGCCGGCTAGGCTGCGGCAGCGCCATGCCGGGGCTTGCCTCCCCGGCTTTCTCCTGGAGCACCAACTCAAGGTGTGCGGGTCAATCAACAGCGCAACAGGATGACGATATTAGCGGGCCTAAGGGTTCAGAAGATGCAAAGCTCCGCAGTCGGCGCCAGATCCTGATTGCCGGTGCCATGCTGTCCGCAGCGCCCGTAGTTGCCGCCGCCCCCTCGGGAGAGTGAATCCTGCCGCGGAGAATTCTTCACCGGATACCAACGCCGAAGCATTCATTGATAGCCTGGCTGACCTGATGGCCTATTCCAAGCGCACGCCCGTGCTGCGATGGCCTGATCAGTACGGAATGGAGTACGAAGAGATCTTCTTCCCGGCATTGGACGGGGTGACGATCGAGGGATGGTTCATACCTGCGAATTCGGACCGCCTGCTGATAATGAACCATCCGATGCCGTGCAATCGCTACGGCTACCCAGGACACATGGATCCGTATCACTTACGACATGCGCAACCACGGTCGTAGCGGTGTTGGCAGTGGCGGTGTCAACGGGCATGGGGTTTTGGAGAAAGGGGCATCTTTGCGGTAGATCCACCGAATAGTGGGCACCTTCTCCGTAGTTCACGAATTGGAGGGTCGCTTATCCGCAGTTGAGGCCGCAAATAATTCGCCCATGGTTTTTGCCGCTGCAAGCTAAATCAAAAGCTTACGAACGGGGCATCTTGTCCGCGTCAATCAGCAGGCTTACATCAGCATGGGGTGGCTCAACCAGTGCGACGTACCGAGCGGCGAAAAGGTTGATGAACACCTCAGAGGCTTCAGGATGTCCGGCGGCTGCGGATATGATGGCGTCGGCGGCAGCGTGAACTGGTCCCCAGGAACCGGCTCCTCTACGCAGATTGGCGTAGGAATCTACGGAGGCGTTTCTCCGGGAGAACTCTCGAAGAAGAGCGGAAGCTAGGGAGCTCGTTGGTGAAATTGGGAAAACTTGCAGGTTTCTTAGGCGCTTTTCTGTTTGGGGCCATCTTCTTGGTCTCGTTACGCTCGACCTTCGAAAGCGCCGACTGGACCCAGAAGCCTGACGAGGCCGCCCTTCGACGGGCCAGCGCAACACTGACTCTTCCCCCAGATGCAGTAGGCGAGCCTCTCGATGTCTTCTCCAAGGGAACATTCATTGGAGCTAGCCGCAATGTGGTGACAAGGCTGATCGTAGCGGATGCGGAGCACCACTTTGCCGACGTAGCGGCGCGGAATGGATGGACGCTGACATCGCGCAGAGAAAGGAGGGCAGAGCTGCGGCTCGCTTACTGTGCTGGCAACGTTTCACAGATCATCTCACTGCGCGGGCGCGCAGGCGGCACGGCGATTTTTGCCGCGACCTACTGGGACTCGGATAGAAGCACTGATCTCTATTGCAGGTTATGAACAGCTGAGACGGAGAGCGTCGGGGTCGCAACACCCCGACGCCCTACCCGGCTCGACCAACGCACGCATAAGCAGTATCCGCCAGCCCGGCAGCTGTGCTGTGGAATCAAGCCGATGCTTTCGCCGCAATCTTGATCGACTTGACGTTCACAAACTCCTTCAGACCTTCCGGGCCGTGCTCACGCCCATAGCCGGATGCCTTCACTCCGCCGAACGGAAGCGATGGAGATGCCACGTCGAAGGTATTGATGAAGACCATGCCCGTATCGAAATACTTGCTCGCCAGCTCCCGCGCACGCTTCACGTCACGGCTGAAGATGCCGCCGCCCAGGCCATAGCGGCTGTCATTGGCGATGCGCGTCGCATCCTCATCGTCCTCGGCGCGGATGATGGCCGCTGCAGGACCAAACAGCTCATCCTCGTAGGCCACCTGCCCCGGCGCCACATCCGCCAGCACCGTAGCCGGGTAGAACCAGCCGGTGCGGTCCGGCACTTCACCGCCCACCAGCAGACGCGCCCCCTGCGAGACGCTCTTGGTCACCTGTTCGTGCAGCTTGTCGCGCTGCGCCTTGGAGACCATGGGGCCGAGCTGGGTGTGGTCGGCGTTCGGATCGCCCATCCGGATCGATTCGAACGCCTTTGAATAGCCGCTGACGAAGGCGTCATAGTTCTTCTTTGTCACGATGAAGCGCTTCGCGTTGACGCAGGTCTGCCCGTTGTTGAACAGGCGGCCCTTGACGCAGGTCGCCACGGCGAGGTCCAGGTCGGCGTCGTCCAGCACCAGATAGGCGTCGTTGGAGCCCAGCTCAAGCACGGTTTTCTTGAGGGCTGCGCCTGCCTTGGCTGCCACCGTGCGGCCTGCTGCCTCGCTGCCGGTCAGTGTCACTGCGCGCACCAGATCGTTTTCCACGATGTCATTGGATTGGTCGTGGCTGATCAACAGCACCCCGAACAGCCCCTTGGGCAGCCCGGCACTTTCGTAGATATCACGCAGCAGCAGCCCGCTGCCGGTGCAGCTCTCGGCATGCTTGAGCAGTACACCATTGCCTGCCATCAGGCTGGCAATGGAATAGCGGATCGCCTGGTAAGCCGGGAAGTTCCACGGCTGAATGCCGTACACCACGCCGATCGGGGCATGGGTCACGATGCCGGTAGCACCGTCCACATCGCGCTCCTCATCGGCCAGAGCAACCGGCCCCTGCTTGGCGGTGTAGTCACAGATAGCGGCACAGAGCTCGACTTCGGTGCGGCTGTCCTCAATGAGCTTGCCGACCTCGTCGGTCATCAGTTGTGCGAATTCTTCCTTGCGCTCGCGAAGCGCTTTAGCGATGTTCGCGATTACGTTTGCCCGTTCATCCAGACTGCGCAGACGCCATTGCGTAAACGCTTCATGGCTTGCCTTCACGACGGCGGCGGCTTCGGCGTCGGACATGTAGGAGTAGGTGGCAAGCACTTGTTCGGTCAGCGGATTGGTCGTGGTGAGCTGCTTGTTGGACATGGAGAGAGGCTCTTCACTTCAAAAGGAGGTGTGTAGAGGGTCGCCGCCGTGCAGTTCCTCCGCCGTGAATTCTTCCGCTGAGGGCATCACTGGAGGTTCACCGCACCCCATTGCTACAGTGCGCCTTCGGCTTGCCCTGACGAACTTCCCACATGCGCTCCTGGTTGCGAACAGTCTCCATCACTCTGGCGGCAGCGCTGGCTACCGCCGTTGTTGCCAGCCTGCTGCAGACCCAGATCAATCTGCATGCGCTTACGCAGCTCGGCCTCGAGGTCAGCTGGCAGTCCCGGGCTGCCGTCACCGTGGAGGATCTGGCTCGGTTCGGGCCTGTGATGTTTGGCTTTTCGCTGGCAGGCGGCGTTATCGCGCTTGGTCTGCAAACGGGCCTGCGGCGCCTGGGGTTGAGCGCCCTGCCCTGCGCGCTGCTCGCCGGTGTGGCCGGGCTGGCCATCGTGCTGGCGCTGCTACGCAGTGTGATCCCGATGCCTGCGGTCGCTGCGATCCGGGAGATTCCTGGCCTCGCCCTGCTCAGCCTGTCTGGACTGGTGGGAGGGTATGTGAGCCACGTGCTGACAGGACGTGTCGTGCACGGAGCACGCCGACACGGCCGGGCGGCTTACCTGGTGCCTGCTTGCCTCGTGTTGCTGCCGCTTGCGTCGTTCCTGTTGATGCGCCCGATGCCGGACCGGTCACAGCCCCCTGCGGCGTCGGGATACCAAGCCACCATCGTCGCCGACGGCCTGCAGTGGCCGTGGTCGTTGGCGGAACTCCCGGACGGAAGACTGCTCGTCACCGAAATGGCTGGCCGCCTGAAGGTGATTGAACCCGCCGGTGAACGTTTGGACGTCGACCTTTCCAAATTACCCGAGGGGTATCAGCGGGAGCGCGTGATCGGTCTGATGGACATCGCTCTCTCCCCCGATTACCAGAACGACCACCGTATCTATCTGACGCAGGGCTACCGCGACCCGCGCGGCGTGGGCGTCCGTTTGATGCGTGGTGCGCTCAACTTCGCCGGCGGTGAGTGGTCGATAGATCAGGTGGAGGTTCTATTTGAATCCACGCCAAAACCCAGCGATGGCAACAACGGAGGGCGCTTGGCGTTCCTCGATCCACACACCCTCCTGCTGACGGTAGGAGACGGCAGTGCACGCCGGGAGGAAGCCCAGAACCAAAGCAAGTCGCTGGGCAAAGTGATGCGCATTTCGCTCGCCCCGGGTGCCAGCGGCGTTGCCGTGTACACCTCAGGGCACCGCAATCCGCAAGGCATCGTGCGTGACCCTGTCACCGGCGCCATTTACGTGAGCGAACACGGGCCGCGCGGCGGCGATGAGCTCAACCGGCTTCGACCGGGTGGCAATTACGGCTGGCCGCTGGTCAGTCACGGCATCGACTACCCGTTTGCCCGGGTGAGTCCGTTTACGCGACACAAGGGGTTCGAGGACCCGGAGGTGATCTGGTCCCCGTCGATCGCGCCCTCTGGCCTGGCCGTCTATCAAGGCACCCTTTTCAAGGGATGGCAGGGAGATTTCCTGGTGCCTGCATTGCGTGAGCGGAGCGTCCGCCGCCTCGTGCGCGATGGTGATCGCGTGGTGCGCCAGGAGCTGTTGCTCGGTGAGCGCGGTGAACGCATTCGTGACGTCAAGGTGGCTGGAGATGGCTCCATCTACGCGCTCACCGACGGGGTGGATGGGAAACTGCTGCGGCTGGTGCCGGAGACACCCGCGTCAGCACGGTTTTAACGTTGCGCGGCCCCATCCCCCTCCCACCTCATCGTGAACGTCAGCGCTACCCTCTGGCCAGGCGCCAGCCGCCTCGGCGCCAACGTAAAACCGTCCGGCGGACCCGTCTGCGGCTCCACACACGTCGCGTGCGCAGCACCGTCATACACCACCCAGTGATCCGTATCCGCCCGCAACTCCAGCCGCTGCGCCCCGGACACCAGCACCACCTCAGCCTGGTTGATGAAACAGTCATCCCAAGGCCCGTGCGCAGGCGCAATGCAGGGCAATGCAGCGATGCCCTCCCCGTCCCGTGGATACATCGCACTGGGCGAGAACAGCAACTGATCCGGCTTGCGGAACCACGGATGCCAACCAAGCACCGCCGGCATCGCCTTGTGGCCGGCTTGCACGGCGAGGCACAGTTCCAGGCGGTCGGGCAGCACCTGGACTGCCTGCGTCGCACGGCCCCCGAACGGCCAATGGCCGTCCTCGGGAAGTTCCAGCGACAACACGGCGCTGCTCGCATCGAGACCGTCGACATGCCACGGCCGTGAAAATCCGACGCCATGGATCGCGTGCGCGCCCAAATTGGTCGGCAGCGCATATCGCGTGTCATCAAAGCTGAAGCACCCCTGCCGAATCCGCCCCGCCCAAGGCACCATCGGATAGCACCCCCAGCCAATGGCGGCCGCCCCACCCTCGACCTCACCCACCAGCCAGTCCACCCCGTCGTACCGCATCTGGGCAATGCGTCCACCGGCTTCGGGCGCCAATGCGACCTCCAACGCACCGGCCCTCAACCAGTACAGACGCCCAGCAGGCAACGGCGCCTGCGCATCGTCTTTCGGTGATGCGGTTTCAAGCGCCATACGGATCGATCGTCCGGATGCTGCCGTCCGGCTCCATGTGCAGCGGTGTGCACTTGACCGAGCGCAGATGGGTCACGCCGCCGGATAGCAGGGCGTCGTGATAGAAGAGGTACCACTGCCCCCCGAACGCGCAGATGGAGTGATGCGTGGTCCAGCCCACCACGGGCTTCAGGATCACGCCGCCATAGGTGAACGGTCCGTACGGGCTGTCACCGATGGCGTAGCACAGCAGGTGCGTATCGCCGGTCGAGTACGAAAGGTAGTACCGCCCCTGGTACTTGTGCAGCCACGGGCCCTCGAAGAACCGGCGCGCATGGTCATCGGCCCGCAGCGGCTGTCCGTGCTCATCCAGGATGACAATCTCCCGCGCAGGCTCCGCCAGCCGTGTCATGCCCGCATCCAACCGGCCGACCCGCGGGCCGAGTGCCGACGCGTCGCCGGTGGGCTCCTCATATGCCGCATCAAAGCGGTTGTCCCGGTACTTCTGCAGCTGGCCGCCCCAGATGCCGCCGAAGTAGAGGTAATGCGTGCCGTCGTCGTCCTCGTACACGGCCGGATCGATCGAATACGTGCCCTCCATCGGCTCGGGCTCGGCGGTGAACGGTCCCTCGGGACGGTCCGCCACGGCAACGCCGATGCGGAACATGCCCTGCCCGTCCTTGGCCGGGAAATAGAGGTAGTAGCGTCCGTCGCGGTGGGCCGCATCCGGCGCCCACATCTGCTGGGCGGCCCAGGGCACGTCATTCACATGCAGCGCCACGCCGCAGTCGGTGGCCTCACCTTCGGGCGAGTCCATCCGCAGCACGTGGTAGTCCTCCATGCGGAAGTGCCCGCCCTCATCATCGAAGGATGCGCCGCCGTCGATATCGTGCGATGGATAGATGTACAGGCGCCCCTTGAATACATGGGCCGAGGGATCGGCCGTATAGAGGTGGGTCACCAAGGGCTGGGAGATGGCATGCGCCGCGAGCTGATCAAGGGTGTTTCCCTGCCGACGCAGATGCAGGTCCTGCTCGATGCGCGTCTCCATGCGCTTGTCGATCTTGTAGAAAAAGAGCAGCGCGACTGCGATCAGGAACGGCAGGGAGCAGTAGACGCTCACGGTCATGCGGATGCCGTCCACCACCGCCTGGGGCTGCTGCTCCGCGCCGGCCTGATAGCCGTGGTGCGCGAGAATCCCGGCGACCAGCGCACCGCCGATGCTGAGCCCGATCTTCAGGCCGCACAGCATCGCGGAGAAGATGATCGCGGTGGCGCGGCGATGGTTCTTCCATTCCGAGTAGTCGGCAACGTCTGCGATCATCGCCCACAGCAGCGGGATGGTGATGCCGTAGCAGAACCCGTGCAGCATGAAGGCGCCAAAGGCCATCCCCACCGCTGTAGGCGGAAACAGGTAGAACACCAGCAGGAACACGGTGGACACCAGCAGCGCGCCACCGAACACGTCACGTTTGCCGAAGCGGTCGGCCAGGCGCCGGGAGACCCCAATGCCCAGGATCATGCACAGGATGCCGCACGCGTTGAACAGGCTGAATGCCGAGGTTGCCGGGTCCTCCGGCCAGGTGAAGCCGGACAGGCCCCATCCGTTGAGTGTGGCGTTCAATCCCCCGATGAAGCGGTTGAAGCCGGAGGTGTCGAGGAAGCCCGCCAGTGCGGCCTCGCTCATGTAGTACTGGAAGTAGTAGATGTAGGTGCCGCCCTTCAGGGCCAGGTTGATGAAGACCAGCACCGTCAGGGCCAGCATCACCTTCCACGGCCGGTTGTGCAGCAGGTCGGACAGGTCCTGCATCACCCCGCCGGTCTGTTCCTTGGCCGGCACGATGCGCTCGCGGGTGGTGGCGAAGGTGATCAGGAAGAACAGCGTGCCCACCACCGCGAACACGGTCATCACCCGCTCGAAGCCCTGCACCCGATCCCCGTCGCCCAGGATCAGCACCAGCGGCAACAGCAGGACCTGGATGATGAACTGCGCGATCATCACCGCCACGAAGCGGTAGGCCGAGAGGCTGTTGCGCTGGGCCATGCTGCCGGTCAGCACGCCGCTGAGCGCGGAGTACGGCAGGTTGTTGGCCGCGTACACGAACATCAGCAGGCCATAGGTCACCAGCGCATAGAGGACCTTGCCCTGCGCACCCAGGTCCGGCGTGCTGAAGGCGAGCAGCGACAGCACACCGAACGGGATCGCCGTCCACAGGATCCAGGGCCGGAACTTTCCCCACCGGCTGACGGTGCGGTCGGCGGCAATGCCGATCAGCGGGGTGAACACGAAGGCGCCCAGCAGGCCGATCACGAAGATGATCGTGGCCGCCGTGGCCGGCGGCAACCGGTATACGTCGGTATAGAAGAACGCCAGGTAGGTGATCAGCGTCTGGAAGATCAGGTTGGCCGCAAGGTCGCCCAGGCTGTAGCCAAGTTTCTCCCGGACCGACAGCGTGTGCTCGGCGGTATCCGTGCGACGGGCATCAGTCACGATTCGCCTCCACGGTGAAACGGCTCCGCACGCGGGCATCGGCGCTTGAGCCGCCTATCCGTACTTCGTATGCCCCGGGCCGCACGACATAGGCGCCCCGCGCGTCGTCGTACTCGCGCAGCGCCTGTTGCGCGTCCAGATCGAAGGTCACGGTGCGCCGCTCGCCAGGCGCCAGGTGAACACGTTGGAAGCCGCGCAGCGTCTGCTGTGCATCGCCTGCGCCAGCCGCCAGCCGCCGCACGTACAGCTGCACCACTTCATCGCCCGCGCGTTTGCCGGCGTTCGCCACCTCCACCTGCACCTTGAGCGTGCCGTGGTCGGCGATGCGCGGCACATCGAGCCTTGGCTTGCTGTAGCCGAACCGGGTATAGGAGAGCCCGTAACCGAAGGGATACAGCGGGGTGCCGCGGAAATAGCGGTAGGTGCGGCCTTCCATCGCGTAATCATCGAACGCGGGCATTGCCTGGTCTGCGCGGTAGAACGTTACCGGCAGCCGGCCGGCCGGATTGACGTCGCCAAACAGCGCCTCGCCCACGGCGGTGCCGCCGCGTTGCCCGGGATACCAGCTCATCAGGATCGCGGACAGATTCGCCTGGGCCCACTCCACCGCCAGCGCCGACCCTCCCGTCAGCACCATCACCACCGGCTTGCCCGTGGCGTGCAGCGCTTCCAGCAGGGCGCGCTGGGTAGCGGGCAGACGCAGGTCGATGCGGTCGCCGCCGGCGAAGCCCGGATAGTTGACCGTCATCTCTTCGCCCTCGACATCGCCGGTCAGGCCGCCGACGAACACCACCACGTCCGCACTCCGGGCGGCATCGACGGCTTCTTCGAACGGCGGCTTCGCCCCGGGCATGCGCCAGCCCAGCCGCACGCCGGCGTCGCGCTCGGCATCGTAGTACTCCAGCGTCAGCTCATAGGCACGTCCCGCCTGCAGCTCCAGATCGACACCGTCGCTGCGCAGCCGATCACTGTTGGCCCAGTGGTCCAGCACCCGCCTGCCATCCACGTAGAGGCGGAAGCCGTCGTCGGCCGCCGCCTCGATCCGGTAGCGGCCCGATACCGGCGGCAGCAGCTGGCCACGCCAGCGGATGCTGAAGCCATCGTTGGGAATGCCCTGGCCCGGTGCGGCTTCACCGCGGGCCAGCAGATTGTCGGTCGGCGAGCCGCGGTCCCAGCCGAAGCCGATCTGGGCATCGGTGCGGACCAGTGCTGGCGCGCCTGACAGATCCGGCGTACGGAAGTACTCACCGCGCAGGCCGCGTTCCGGCGAGTCGGCCGAGGGCCGCAGATACGCCGCTTCGATCAGCGGCGTCGCGCTCGGATCGTCGCGCCCTTCGACCAGGTCAACACCACGGGCATAGCGCACCTCGATACCCTTCGCCGCGTCGCGGATGCCCTGCAGGATCGTCACCGGTGCCGCCGGTGTGCCGAAGTAGTTGCCGAGCAGCGCCATGGTGTCATCGGCGGTGGGGCCGACCACCGCGATGCGCTTGAGGCTGCGTGACAGCGGCAACACGCCATCGTTCTTCAGCAGCACCAGTGATGCCTGCGCGGCCTTCAGGGCCAGCGCATCGTGCGCCGGGGCCTGGTTCACCGAGGCCGGAATCTGCGCCCAGCGCACGCGCTCGGGCGGATCGAACATGCCCAGCCGCATCCGCGCGGTGAACAGCCGCGTCACCGCATCGTCGATTTCGGCTTCGCTGATCAGACCCTGGCGCACCGCGGCCGGGAGGGTGGCGTACTCCTGGCCGCACTCCAGCTCGGTGCCGTTCTTGACCGCCAGCGCCGCCGCGGCCTCGCGGGTCGGCACGATTTTGTGATGCTTCCAGATATCCACGATGGCCCAGCAGTCCGACACCACGTAGCCCTTGAACCCCCAGTCGCGGCGCAGCACGTCGCGCAGCAGGAACTGGCTGGCGCTGGCGGATTCGCCGTAGACACGGTTGTAGGCCCCCATCACCGCATCCACCTGGCCCTCCTTCACCAGCGCCTCGAACGCCGGCAGGTAGGTGTCGTACAGATCGCGCTTGCTGGGGCGGGCGTCGAAGTGGTGGCGGTCGGCCTCGGGGCCGCTGTGCACGGCCAGGTGCTTGGCCGTGGCGTCCAGCTTGCGGTACACCGGGTCATCGCCCTGCAGTCCCTGCACGAAGGCGACGCCCATCCGCGCGGTGAGGTACGGGTCCTCGCCGTAGGTCTCCTGGCCCCGCCCCCAGCGCGGGTCGCGGAAGATGTTGATGTTCGGCGACCAGTAGGTCAGCCCCTGATAGCGGCCATGCGCCCCCTCGCGCACGAACTGATGATGCTTGGCCCGCGCCTCGTCGCTGATGGTGGTGGCCACCTGCCCCATCAATGGCACGTCGAACGTGGCGGCCAGCCCGATGGACTGCGGGAACACTGTCGCCTGCCCTGCCCGTGCCACGCCATGCAGGCCTTCGTTCCACCAGTCGTAGGCCGGAACGCCCAGGCGCTCGATGGCGGGCGCGGCGTTCTGCATCTGGGCGGCCTTTTCCTCCAGGGTCATCTGCCCCACCAGCGCGGCGGCGCGGGTTTCAAAGCTGGCCGATGTATCCAGCCACGGCTGGGCGTCGGCGGCGCGACCGGTGCTCGCGACTGTCACGGCAGCGCACATCGCCAGCATGCGGAAGATGAGGCCACGACGGCCGCTGTGGAGGGAAGGCGTACGCGTCATCAGTTGCTCCTCAAAGCGCGCTCGTCGCGCGCGAATGGTCCCAGCAGGGCGCCGACAAAGCCGCCTGCGCGATCCGTACTCAGTACCGTTCCGTCCACGTCGCCCGCGAGGGTCTGCCAACCACGCCCGTCGTCCGTATCGAACGCGAAGGCATAGCGTCCCTCGTCACCGGCGATCTTCAAGCGCAGCGACGTGGATGCGGTTACCTCGCGAGTGGCCAACGTGCGGGTCACGCCGCTGCCGTCGCGCCCTTCAAGGAAGACCGCCACGCGATCCCCGCCGAGGCTGCGCGCGCCAAGGAAGTACCAGTACTCCTCGTTCTGGAACGCGGCAAGGCCGGCCGCCACACCCGCGGCCGGCCGCGTCATGTCAGTGCTGGCCTCGAAGCGCAGGTGCTGCTGGCGACGCCCGAGGAAGGCGGGATTGCGCAGCGTGTCCAGGTTCTCCGTCAGCGGATGCACGGCCAGTGCGCCCGGACGCAGGCTGAGGTCTGCCCACGCCTGTTTGGGGACACGCACCTGCACCCATCTGGTGCCAAGCGTCGGTGCATCGAAGCCGTCGCGATCGACGAAATTGCCCGTCGACGGTGCCTGCGAGGCATCGCCCTGCATCCATGACGGTGCCTTGGCCGCATACGGAATGGCCTGCTCTGGCGGCAGGATCACCGGCCAGCCGTCACGCCATTGCACGGGCAGCAGATACGTCTCCCGCCCCGTGTTGTAGTGCCGTATCTGGTAGTTGCGGCAGGCCAGGAACACGGCCCACCAAGTGCCGTCCGGACCTTCCACGAGGTCGGCGTGCCCGGCATTGGTGATCGGCAGCGGCCGGTCGTCGGGCAGGTTGCGCTGGGTGAGAATCGGATTGCCCGCATACGGGAGGTACGGCCCCCACACCTGGCGGCTGCGCAGAACCACCTGGGAATGCTGCGGGCCGGTACCGCCCTCCGCGTCGGAGAGGTAGTACCAGCCGTCGTGCTTGTAGACGTGCGGCCCCTCGATCCAGATCGGATTCTTCGCCGGCTCCACCCCACCGTCGATGAGTACCTTGCGCGGCCCGACCGGTCTGAACGCGGCCAGATCGATCTGCTGCATCCAGATCGCGCGGTGACCCTCGTAGCGTGGCGGACCGGGCGGAACATCATTGTTCACCAGGTACACGGCACCGTCGTCGTCGAAAAACAGCGACGGGTCGATGCCATCGATGCTGGGCAGCCAGTGCGGGTCCGACCAGGCGCCGGCGGGATCGCGCGCGGTCGCGATGAAGTTGCCGCCGCTGTCAACCGCCGTGGTGACCACATAGAACACGCCGTCGTGGTATTCGATAGCCGGGGCAAAGATGCCGCGGGAGACGCTCAGGCCGTCAAAATCCAGCTGCGTGGGGCGGTCGATCACGTTGCCGATCTGCTTCCAGTGCACCAGATCGACGCTTTCGAACACCGGAATGCCCGGAAAGTAGGTGAAGCTGGAATTGACCAGATAGAACCGATCGTTGGCGCGGACGATGCTTGGATCCGCATGGAAGCCGGCCAGGATCGGGTTGCGGTAGTAACCGGCGGGCAGCGGCGTCTCAAAGGCCGCATCGTGACCGGCATACTCGAACCAATCGAAGTACACCGGCGGCGCGGGCGTGGCGGCCAGCGACGGTGCTGCGGACAGCAACACAAGTGCCGCAGTCAACAGCAGGCGCACCACGGGTGCTCGTCGGTGGCGACCGTGGGCAAGCCAGTCACTCCAGCGTGTTTGACTCATCGTCCATGTCCCGGTGCGGAAGGAAACTGCAGGGCCTCATACCAGGCCAGCGGGTGCGGCGGTGCGGTTTCGCCGGCAGGCAACGGCCTGCCGCTCACCGACTGGAAGTACGCCACGCTGGCATCGCGCCACCACTGCGCTTCGCGGCGCTGGATGCTGAGAAAGGCGGCGACCTGCGCATGTCGTTGCGCATCCACCCTGCCCTGCAGGCCGGCCCAGGTCGCCTGCATGCCCTGCACCTGGCGTACGCCCTGCGTATAGCGCCCGATCAGTTCGTCCCACAATGGCCGTCCCGACGCCATGCGGTGATCCCACGGCACATGGTGGAACCACAGCAGCAGCGGCTCCGGCACGCGCGCCAGATCCCCATACTCCGCGGCTACCTCCGGTGCGTACTGGCCCACCGCATTACTGCCACCAGCGGTCCTATCGAAGCCGATGCCATCACGATCGGCGCGGTGGTAATAGACCGACGTCCAGTCCGCGCGGGGGCCGCCGTCCACCCAGGGGCCCGGCCCGTAGTGGTGCCCGCGCGCCATCAGGTGGTGCAGACCCAGTGGCGTCATGTAGTTCACCGCCGCCTCGCGCGAGCCCATCATCATCTCCACGATGGGCTGTACCACCGCGGGAGACGGGGTGAACGTCATCGCCGCCCAGTCAGCCGCGATGTCGCGGCTGGGCTGACGCGGATTCCAGGCGAGACGACCGAAGGCATACCAGTTGGCCTGATCGAAGTGCGAGCCACTCCAGCTGCGGTCATTGCCGATGTTGGCCACGCCGGCCATGCCGGTCAGGAACTGCGCCACCGCAGCGTCCTCACCGCGCACGTGGGTGTCGGACTGCAGCACCTCCTCGTACAGTGGCCCCAGGTACACAAGGTGCGTGGCGAAGCCGAGATACTCCTTGGTGATCTGGACCTCCATCATCAGCGGCGTGCGTGGCATGGCGCCGAACAGCGGATGGAACGGCTCCCGCGGTTGGAAATCGATGGGCCCGTTCTTCACCTGCACGATCACGTTCGGGAGGAAGGCACCGTCCAGGCCAACGAACTCGGTGTACGCCTGCGTGGCGCGGTCCGCCGGCACGTCGTGCGCGTAGACGAAGGCCCGCCACATCACGACGCCGCCGTGCGGTGCCAGCGCGGCGGCCAACAGGTTGGCACCGTCCGCATGCGAACGACCATAGTCCTGCGGGCCGGGTTGCCCTTCCGAGTTGGCCTTCACCAGAAAGCCGCCGAAATCCGGAATGCGCGTGTAGATGTCGTCGGCCTTGTCGCGCCACCAACGCTGCACGGCCGGGTCGAGCGGATCGGCGGTGGTCAGCCCACCCAGCTCGATCGGTGCGCTGAAGCGCGCGCTCAGGTACACGCGGATGCCGTAGGGCCGGAAGATGTCGGCCAGCGCCGCTGCTTTGGCGAGATAGTCCGGCGCCAGGCTCTGCGCGCTGGCATTCACATTGTTCAGCACCGTGCCGTTGATGCCCAGCGAGGCGTTTGCGCGCGCGTAGTCCGTGTAGCGAGGATCGCGCCATTCCGGCAGGGTCTGCCAGTCCCACAACGAGCGACCCGCATAGCCGCGTTCGACATACCCATCCAGGTTGTCCCAGTGGTTGAGCAGGCGCAGCCGGAGCCGTGGCGATTCGCGCACCTCAAGTGCGTCCAGTGGGGCACCGGTCTGCAGAAGTCGCAGCAGGTGGAACACGCCGTACAGCACGCCGATATCGTGGGGTGCGGCGACCAGCAGCACATCGTGCCCGTCGATCTGCGCATGCCGGAGCAGGTAGCCCTCGTCACCCAGCGCGTCCATCTCCGTGCGCAGCGACGCGATCACTACCGACGACTGCGGCGTACCCAGCACCACGGTCGGGGCAGTGATCGCCACTGTGTTCATCCGGGGGGCGCGACCCAGCAGGCCGCTGAGGCCGCGCACCAGCTCCTCGCGTGCGGCACGCTGCGTCGGCGTCTGATCAGGGGCCACGACCTCCCCGAGCTGCGTGCGGTAGTCCGCCGCGAGTGCAGGTGCCAGCGGGGCATAGCGCATCCAGAGGGCGTAGCCATCCTCCGCGCGAACATTGCCCGTGAACGCCAGCAATACCGCAGCAGCAACCAGCATCCAGTGACACCGCTCGACATACCAACGCGACAGTGGCGTCGCCCCCAAACCTTGTAAGCTCAGGCCGTGCCCGCCTCGCGGCAGCGTCACGAAGAACAAGGGCAAGACGTAGTGGACAAGCCGAAGAAATCGGTCCGCCGCAAAACCAGTGGCGTGACGATCGACGAGGTGGCGGCCCTGGCCGGGGTATCGCCGATGACGGTGTCGCGCGCGATCAATCACGGAAAAGTGCGGGATGTCACGCGCGACCGCGTCCTGCGCGCGGTGCGCGAACTGGGCTATACGCCCAACCTGGCCGCCAGTTCGCTGGCCGCCGCGCAACACACCCGCATCGCGCTGATCTACACCAATCCCAGCGGTGCCTACCTGCGCGAGCTGCTGGTCGGCCTGCTGCGGGTTGCCGCCAACGCCGCCATCCAGCTGGTGATCCACTACTGGGACAACTTCGATCCCGACGCCGAACGCAAGGCCGCGCGTGCCTTGGCCGGTCGGGTGGACGGGGTCATTCTGCCGCCCCCGCTGTGCGAGTCGCAGGTCGCCGTGAACGAGCTGGTCATGGCCGGCATCCCGGTGGTTGCCATCGCATCGGGGCACCTGAGGGACGATATCTCCTGCGTCCGCATCGACGACTTCCACGCGGGCAAGGAGATGGCTGAACACCTGATCCAGCATGGTCACCGCCGGATCGGCTTCATCTGCGGCCGCAACGACCTCAGCGCGAGTGCGCGACGCTACGATGGGTTTGTCAGCGCCCTGCATGACGCCGGGCTGGAAGTCGACCCCGATCTGGTCCAGCCGGGGGATTACACCTACCGCTCGGGTCTTGCCGCGGCCGAGACGCTGCTGTCCCATCGTCGGCCGCCGACCGCGATCTTCGCCAGCAACGACGACATGGGCGCCGCGGCGATCTCCGTCGCGCACCGTCGCGGCCTGGAGGTGCCCCGCGACCTGTCGGTGGTGGGCTTTGATGACACCTCGGCCGCCACGACCGTCTGGCCGGAGCTCACGACCCTTCATCAGCCGATTGCCTCGATGGCCGATGCGGCCATCGATATCCTGCTGCGCACCATCCGCCGCAGGTCCGACGATGCGCGCGTGCTGACGGACCATGTCGTGCCCCACCGGCTGGTGATGCGCGATTCGGTCGCAAGCCCCTCCCAGCGTTGAACGCGCCAGGCCCACGCTTGCCTCCATCAGACACCGCGCTCGGAACGTGACGGGGTGGTGGGTCATGGCGCTCCTCCTAGGCGCCGCGCTCAGCGCAGCAGGTACTGGTTGATCAGGTTCTCGTAGCGCTCCTGCCTGCCGCTGATCTGACGGGGCTCGCCACCCTTGGCACCCAGTGCGGCCAGATCAGTGAGGCTGAGCGCGCCGCGGGCAAACTCCTTGCCGGCACCGCTGTCGAAGCTGGCATAACGCTCGTTGCGCCACTGTTCCCAAGGCGAGTCGTTAAGCAGCGCATGGGCAACTTCCAGCCCCCGGGCGAAGGCATCCATGCCCCCGATATGGGCAATGAACAGGTCGTCCAGATCGGTCGACTCCCGCCGCACCTTGGCATCGAAGTTCAAGCCGCCTTCCAGGCCCCCTTGGCGCAGCACCACCAGCATCGCGCCCACCGCGTCGTACAGATCGGTCGGGAACTGATCGGTATCCCAGCCGTTCTGCGCGTTGCCCCGGTTGGCGTCGATGCTGCCCAGCAGGCCATGGTCCGAGGCCACCTGCAGATCGTGTTCGAAGGTGTGGCCGGAAAGCGTTGCGTGGTTGGCCTCGATGTTGAGTTTGAAGTCCTTGTCCAGACCATGCTCCTTCAGGAAGCCGGTCACCGTCGCGCTGTCGAAATCGTACTGGTGCTTCATCGGCTCCATCGGCTTGGGTTCGATCAGGAAATTGCCCTTCAGGCCGATGCTGCGGCCGTAATCGCGCGCCATCGTCAGGAACCGCGCAAAATGGTCTACTTCGCGCTTCATCTGGGTGTTCACCAGTGAGGCATAGCCTTCCCGGCCGCCCCAGAACACGTAATGCTCGCCGCCCAGTTCAACGGTCGCCTCCAGCGCCGCTTTCACCTGTACCGCGGCACGCGCGACGACCGCAAAATCGGGATTGGTCGATGCACCGTTCATGTAACGCGGATGCGAGAACAGATTGGCCGTGCCCCACAGCAGCTTCATGCCGGTCGCTTCCTGGCGCGACTTGGCCAAGCCCACCATGTGCTTCAGGTTCTTCTCGTACTGGCCCACATCCTCGGCGTCCGGGGCCAGGTCGATATCGTGGAAGCACCAGTACGGCACACCCAATTTGGTGAAGAACTCAAACGCGGCATCCACCTTCGCCTCGGCCGATGCCAGCGGTGAGCCGACCTCCCAGGGGAAGTGCCGCGTGCCCGGGCCAAACGGATCATGTCCGGCGTTGCAGAAGGTGTGCCAGTAGCAGACCGCGAAGCGCAGATGCTCCTCCATGGTCTTGCCACCGATGATCTTGCCCGCGTCGTAGACCTTGAAGGCGAGCGGGTTATCCGAACCCCGGCCTTCGAAGGGGATCCGGCCGATGCCGGGGAAGTATTCCTTGGCGCCGATGAAGGGCTGCATGCTCATGGTGCGGTGTCCTGTCGTTGTGCGAGGGGTCGCGTAGAAGAATCAGCCGCGATACAGCGGCGTGAGGGCGTCGAGATGGCGCAGAAAACGGGCATACGCTGTGGCGTAGGCCTGGGTGCGTGCCGGATCCGGGCGCGCGGAAAGCTGGGAGGCGAGCGCGACATGCCGGTCAGCGATGTCGGTGATCGAGGCGGTATCGCCGCGTGCACGGCCTACGGCCCACAACGCCTGCAACGCGGCACCGAACGCCGCGCCCTCGGCCTGCGTGGGGACGTCCACCGGCAGGTCGAACACATCAGCGACCAGTTGCCGCCACTGCGCGCTGTTGCTGCCACCGCCGGTAAGCACGATGCGCTCGAACGTCATGCCGGCGCGAACGAACGCGTCAAAGCCGTACTTCAGGCTGTAGGTCGCCCCTTCCATGGCGGCACGGTAGATATGCGCCGGCGTCATGTTGGTCGTGTCCAGACCGGCCAGCACACCCTTGCCCAGCGGCAGGTCCGGCGTGCGCTCACCATTGAGGAACGGCAGCATCACCAGTCCGTCGGCCCCGGGCGAGGTGGCCCGCAGGTGGGCATCGCCGTCGCGGGTATTGAAGCCGAAGGCAGCGGCGACCTGTTCGGTCACCACGGTGCAGTTCATCGTGCAGATCAGCGGCAGCCAGCCGCCGGTCGAGGAGCAGAATGCGGCCCAGGCACCGTCCGGGTCGACCACCGGCGTATCGGCGCAGGCAAACAGGGTGCCCGAGGTGCCCAGGCTCATCGCCAGGCGACCGGGCGAAACGCAGCCGGTGCCGATGGCCGCCATCATGTTGTCGCCGCCCCCGACCGCGACCTTGACGGCGCTGGGCAGCCCCAGTTCGGTCGCGGCGGCAGGGTCGATGTCGAACACCTCGTCGGGCGCGGCGATGCGCGGCAGGCAGGCGGCCAGGTCGCGCGCCGGATCGGTCGCGCGCAGCAGCTCGGTCGACCAGGTACGGGTGCGTACATCCAGCCAGCCCGTGCCCGAGGCATCCCCGTACTCGCAGAAGCGCTGGCCGGTCAGTACGAAGTTGAGGTAGTCGTGCGGCAGCAGGATGGTGGCAAGCCGCGCGTACGCGTCGGGGCGGTGCGTTTTCGTCCAGGGCAGCTTGGAGGCGGTATAGCCGGTCAGGACAGGGTTGCCGGCCAGTGCGATCGTGCGCGCCACGCCGCCTGCCGCGTCCATGATCTGCGTGCACTCGGCCGAGGTGCTGGTATCGCACCACAGTTTGGCCGGCGCGAGGACCTCCCCTGCCGCATCCAGCGGGACGAAGCCGTGTTGCTGGCCCGAGACGGCCAACGCAGTGATCCGCGATCGCACCGATGGATCAATGGCATGGAAGCACGCGTGCAGTGCCGCCACCCAGTCCGCCGGCTGCTGTTCGCGGCTGCCATCGGCGGCGGAGGTCAGGCTCAGCGGCGCGCTGGTGCTGGCCACCAGGCCGCGCCCGGCAGGGTCGTACACCACGACCTTGAGGCTCTGCGTACCTGCATCGATTCCGGCCACCAGATCCATGTCCTGCACTCCGTTCGTTAAAAAGGTAGCGCTACCATTTCTGTGCGACAGCGTGGTGTTCCGTTACGCCACCACCGCGCCCCGTGACCACACCCGCTGCGCCGCCTTGCAGTACTGTTCGATGAACGCGGCCTGCGACGGCATCGTCGCGACCGCCTGCTCGATCGGCTGTCGGAGCCGCGTCAACAGCGTGCGCAGGTCCGCGTCATTGATGGCTGCGGCCAGCGGATGCGGTGGTCCCGGCTGGATCCCCTGCCCCATCAACACGCTGGTCCAGGAGTCCACGCGGAACAGCTCCCCGGGGTCCTGCCAGGCATGCGCGCGCTCGCGCCAGGCGCGCAGCCGGACGGCGAGCGACTCGGGCAGCGCCATCTCGCGACACGCCTTCCACATCGGCTCGTCGCGTTGGTTGGCGTGGTAGTGAAGGATGATGAAATCGCGCACATGTTCCATCTCCTGGCGGCTGACCTCGTTGTACAGGTCCACCAGCGCCGGGCTGATGCCGTCGGACGGGAACAGCTGGACCAGGCGTACCACCGCGCTGATGGTCAAGTGGATGCTGGTCGATTCCAACGGCTCGATGAAACCACTGGCAAGCCCGAGTGCCACCACGTTCTTGTTCCAGGCTTTCAAGCGGCGTCCACTGCGGAACGGCACCAGCCAGGGGTCCCGCAGGGGCGGGCCGTCAACATCGCGCAGCAGCTTGGCCTGTGCTTCGTCATCGGACATGTGGCGGCTGGAGAAGACCAGCCCGCAGCCGACCCGATGCTGGAGCGCGATATGCCAGCGCCAGCCGGCTTCGTGCGCGATCGCGCGGGTGTACGGAACCGGCGGCCCGACCGCCTCGGTCTGCACCGCAACGGCGCGATCACTGGGCAGCCATTCGTTCCAGTCTTCGTAGCCGGTATGCAGGGTCTGCTCGGTCAACAGACCGCGGAACCCGGTGCAGTCGATGAACAGATCGCCCTCTATGACCTGTCCGTCTTCCAGCACCAGTGCCGCCACGGCGCCGTCATGGGCATGTTGCCGGACCTCGCGGATCTTGCCTTCCACCCGTCGCAGTCCGTGGGTTTCTGCCTTGCGCCGCAGGAATTTCGCATAGAGCCCGGCGTCGAAGTGATACGCGTAATTGACCTGTGGCTGGGTCTGCAGCGAGAAGCGGTCTGCACGCGAGGCGACGCTCTCCAGGCAGAAGTCGCCGAGGTCCGAGCGCATGCCGCGGCGCAGGCTGTCCAGCCAGAAATGGTGGAAGGGCGTGGCCCAGGTCCCCTGCCCGATCGTACCGAACGGATGGATGAAGCGATCCCCGGGGCGACGCCAGTTCTCGAACGAGATCGACAGCTTGAACGTGCCGGCCACGGCCTGCAGGAATTCCTGCTCATCGATCTGCAGGAAGCGATGGAACGCACGGATGGGCGGCACGGTGGATTCGCCGACACCCACGGTCCCGATCTGCTCGGACTCCACCAGGGTGATGTCCAGCTGGTCGCGGAACTGATGCGACAACGCACAGCCGGCCAGCCAGCCTGCGGTGCCGCCTCCGGCGATGACGACCTTGCGGATCCGTCCTTGCGATGCGTTCGCCACGTTCAATGCGATGCTCCCATCAGCGGTTGAGTCGAGCCAGCAACTGGGCGCGCGTGCGGCGCGCCTGCGTCTCGTCGAACGTTGCCAGTTCACCCCGAGCGGCGTCGGGCAGGTGCTGCCCTGCGCGCTCGGCGGGGCCGAACACGTAGTAATCGAAGATCGCTGCCCAGGCCTGTTTCTCGCGTGCCGGCAGATCGCGCAGCGCCCACATCGCATGCTGGAGCGCCGGCAGCGGTGAGGGAAGGAAACCCGGCGAGCTGCGCCACCAGTAGTTCACCAGCACGTTGAATGGCTCGAGGCTGCGTACGTGATGCCACCACATGCTCGGAATGAAGATCGCATCGCCGGGCTCAAGCACGGCGGTCCGTGCGCTCGCCAATGCATCACGGAACCGGGGATGGCGCGTGAAATCCGGACGATCGAAATCCACCACGCTGACCACCTGTCCCCCCGGCGTGGGGTCCAGCGGGCCCGGGTACAGATTGTCGATCTGCTCCGGCGGAAACAGGGTGAACCGGCGCCGGCCGACGGCGCAGCACGCCAGGTTGTCGGGCGTGTCGAAATGGCAGGATGCGGTCACGCGGTTGCCGATCCAGATGCTCGCCGAAGCGTCGATGCCCTGCCCGGCCAGGCCGGCATCGTTGTGCTGCGCGAACCCGGGCAGTGCCCGATCGATCAGCAGCGACGCGACGTAGTAGGTAGGCGGCCGTGGCGCATCAAGGGTCCCGGCAATCTCGTCGAGCACCTGCGTCAGCAGCCCGCGCCGGACCTCGACATTCAATTGCGTGAAATCCGCGGTGTAGAACGGACGTCCGTTGATCTCCGGCCCACCGAAGGAGTACGGCACAGGCACGCCTGCCTCGAAGCCCCGCAGATAGTCCATGGCCTGCTGCGTGGAGTGCAGCCCGGCCTGGACCAGCGCCCAGTCGCGTACGGCCCCGCGCAGCACCATCGGTTCCCCGCCGGCCACCAGCGCCGCCAGCGGAAGCGTGCCGGGCTCCAGGTCTTCCAGTATCTGCATGGCAACGGCGTCGAGCACCGGTCAGTTCCTGCCCGCGGCGACAGTACTCACGGACATGCGCAGGCGACGCTGCTTTTCGGCGATCAGGCGTCGCATGTTGTGCAGCGATGCGAGCATCAGGTAAGCCCCTTCCAGGTAGCCGGCGCGATTGAGTTCGGCCAGCGCGGGACCATCCAGCAAGGACAGGCGATCACGGTCGATCGCGTGCAGGCCTTTGACGCCGACCCGGTGCTCCGGATCGATCTGCACATCGAGCGTGACCGGTTGAATGAGGCCATGTGCCTCAAACGAGGCAAACATCTGCGCACCAAAGGCATGGCCATCGTGAATCCCGCGCAGCACGCCTGCGATGTGGTCCAGATAGGGGGTGTTGCCGCCCTGCGGCAGGAACACCGGCTCACCCTGCATCGCGTTGACACGCGGATGGTCCAGGTCTACGTGCAACACGGCTTCCTGGGTAAGCGCGCCGTCGATCCTGCTCTCCTGGAAACCGATGAGAAACGGCCCCTTGGCCGCAGCCCCGGGCAGATAGGACGCATTCCAGCGACCGTCCTGCAGGAACAGATTTTCGTGCTGCTCGAACCCAAGCAGCGCCACCGATTGCCAGTCACCTGTCGTGGTGTCCTTGCGGAGGAAGAGCGGATACTCGCGCTGCAGCTCGGCGAACTCACTCGGGTAGGCAGGCACCATGCCCACCGCATCGCCGAACTCGGCCCCGAAGCTGGTGGTCACACGCAGGTCGCGATGGGCGATGTTGTTGAGCATTTCGTAACGCGGCATGGTGTTGTCCAATCCCATCAGGAGCCGTGAACAGGTGCCGCTGCCTCTGCAGCGGCACCCACCGTTCAGAACCTGTAACGAACGCCGAGCATGTAACGCGGGCTCTGGTCCGCCAGCTTCACGATCATCTGCGAGGTGCGCGAGCGCCAACGGACGTCCTCACCGGTCAGGTTGATCGCCTCAAGACCGAACGACCAGTGATCATCCAGGGTGTAGTTCACACTGAGATCCCACTGTTCGTACGCTTCCACGTAGTACGGATTGCGACTGGTTCCCTGGTTGGCGAGGATCAGGTACTGGTCACGCCAGTTCCACGCCAAACGTACCGACCAACCATATTTTTCGTACATTAGCACGGCGTTTGCGGTGTCACTGAGGCCGGTCAGCGCGAACTGGTCGATGAGCGGATCGCCCCCGTTGTTGTAGCCGACATCGCCATCCACCAGGGTGTAGTTGGCGAGGACGCCAAAGCCGGTATCGCCGAAGAAGTACTGGCCACCGAGCTCCCAACCGTGCAGTTTTGCCTGGTTCTGGTTGATGGGACGGTTGACGCTGAACTGGTAGAGCGGATCATCGCCCTCCCCGTACAGGTCATAGGCCGCCTCGGTCGCCAGAACCTGCGCGTCGGTACCGTTATAGGCGCCCAGTCCGGCCGGATTGTTGCGCAGCAACGCCAGCGCGGTGAACAGGGCCGTATCGTTGGCCGAGCAGGCCGCCGCATTGGCCGCACCGACCTGGGTGATACAGGCGCCGCTGTTGAGGAACGCCAAGGCAGCCTGCGCATCCGGACCGGCGGTGGGATCCCTCAGCCCATACAGATTCTCCTGCACGATGGTGTTGCCGATGAAGTTGTTGACGGACTTGTTCCAGTACGTCAACGACACGTAGCTCGCGTCGGCGAAGTACCACTCCAGCGCCAGGTCGAGATTGTCCGACTCCAGCGGCTTCAGCTGCGGGTTCTGTGCCGTGCCGCTGGCCCGCGAAGACGGATCGATCAGCACCGAGCCAAACGGTTGCTGCGCGGTCGGGCCTGCGTAGAGGTTGCCGATCGGCGCGCGCGCGATGCTCTTGCCGAACGAGACGCGTGCCTTCAGATCGTCCATGAGGTCGATGCTGAAGTCGAGGTTGGGCAGGATGTAGCTGTAGCTGTTCTTTTCGGTGAACGGCTGCTGCTCGTCGGACAACACCACGCGGAAGTCGTTGTTGGACTGCCACTCGATGGCTTCCGGGATGGCGATGACGGACGTTGACACCACATCGGTCGTCTCATAGCGCACGCCCAGGCGGGTATTGGTGCGCAGGCCGCCCAGCTCGCCGTCCAGCTCGACCTGGAAATAAGCCGACTTGGTCTTCTCCTCCACCAGGTTGTCGGCGGCGCGCTGCGGGCTCACGCCGAGACTGGCGCCATAGTTGTCCGCCGCCCATTGCGCCAAGCGGCCCGCATCGCCGCGCCAGGCGGTGAAGCTGTTGGCACTGAAGTCGTTGAACAACCCGACGATGTTGACCGGCTGCAGCAGGTCCATCAGCCCGTTGGCCACATCCCCGTCAACGTTGGCCACGCCCCAGTCGCCCAGGGTGTTGTAATTCTCCGCGGCCTGGATCCGGTGGGTGGTCTGCTTGCTGGAGTCGACGCCAAACTGGAAGCGCCCCCGGTCGAAGCTCCATTCACCGTCGACGCGTCCCTGCTTGATCTCGCTGACCTGGGTCTGCGAATTGATGCGCAGCACCTGCGAACCAATCTCGCCCGGCACGAAGCCGGGGTTGACCACGCCGTTGGTCTTGGCGATGGCATCGGCCGTGCTCGGGTACCAGACCTGGGTGCCCACGGGCAAGCCGTTGTTGAAGTTCATCTCCTGCACCCACGACCCACCGCAATGCGGCCCGGTGGTGCAGTTGTTGGTGCCGGCGATGCTGCTGAAGATGGAGCCGCCGCCGGTGAGCGGATCGTTCGGTCGGCTTTCGTTCTTTGAATTGTGCGCGTCGAAGGTCAGCTTGAACCGGTCGGTGACGTTCCACAGTGCATTGAAGCCGAGCGATCCCAGCTTGTACTTCTGCATGCTGCGCTGCTGTTCAAGCCCGAAATCCTTGGTCCCGGCGATTTCACGGATATAGATCGGGGTTGCGACCGCACCGCTGGTGTCGAACGTGACATCGGTGTAATTGCTGTTCTGCAGCCACATGCCCTGTTCGCCACGATTCTCGGTGATCTCGTTCGTCGAATAGGTGTAGTCCAGGGTCAGGGTCACCGCATCGGTCGGTGCGAACTGCAGCACCGCCTGGCCATTGATGCGCTCGCGCTCGAACTCAGAGAACGCATAGCGAAGATCGTTCGGACGACCGTACAGCGCGCCCACCGCCGGTGCATTGACCACGGTCGGGTTGCCGGGCATCGTGCCGGTCCACGGCTGGATGTTCCAGTAGTTGTTGGTGGCCTGCACCGAGCCACCCTTGCGCTTCTGGTAGCTCGCACTCACGCCAACGCCGAAGGTCTTGTCCGGGTTGCTGTAGCTGAAGATGCCGGACAGTTCGGGCGTCAGGTCGCTGTCGAACGGCTGGCTCTGGTCGGAGACGACCTTGGCGCCGGCACTGGCGACGGTGCCGTCATGATCGAACGGGCGTCCGGTCAGGATGTTGATGGTGGCGCCGATACCGCCGCTGGGGACATTGGCCTGGCTGGTCTTGTAGACCTCGATGCCATTGATGGATTCGGCGGCCAGCTGGGCGAAGTTGAAGGCACGGGTACCTCCGTCCACACCGCCGATGGCGACCTGACCGGACGCGCCGAACGCATCCGCGCCCGGCATCTGCCGCCCGTTGAGCGTGACCATGTTGAACTGTGGACCAAAGCCACGCGCAGTGACCTGTGCACCTTCACCATCACGGCGTTCAATGGAGATACCGGTGATGCGCTGCAGCGACTCGGCCAGGTTGGTGTCCGGGAACTTGCCGATGTCCTCGGCACTGATGGCATCCACCACGCCAGGCGCGTCGCGCTTGATGTCCATGGCCTGGCTGAGGCTGTTGCGGATGCCGGTGACCTGGACGGTATCCAGCTGTGTCGGGCTGGCCTGCGGCTGGGCGACGGGTGCCGACGATGCCGGATCCTGTGCGAATGCGGGATTGATGACCAGAACGCCACCGACAAACGTAAACATGGCCCTGGAGGTGAACTTCGCCAACGTGCGGCTCATGAACGAGCCCTCCGGTCTGGCGTACGACGGACAGTAAACGCGCTCATGACTCTCCCCTCTGACATAACGATCGAATGGATGTACCGCCCCTCCTGGGGGCACGTACGGGCGATGCCCGTCTTCCACACCGAACATCGCAGCGCGCTGTGCGCGTGCTGCGACTCACACTCGCTTTCAGGCTTGCCAGAACAGCCGCGTGGTAAAGGGGGGGGGTACCCGCTGGCCTTACCCCGGCACAGTGGTAGCGCTACCATCACGTCACGGGCGCAGACTAATCACCCGTGGTCGGGCTTGTCATCATGCAGCGCAGCAAAGGAGTCCACGTCGTGAAGCACAGCCCCAAAGCGGCCCGCCGCAAGGCAAGCGCCATCACCATCGATGATGTTGCCGCGCATGCAGGCGTCTCGGCCATGACGGTGTCGCGCGTGATCAACGGCCATGCCGGCGTGCGCGAAGGCAACCGCGCGCGCGTCATGCGCAGCGTGCGCGAACTGGACTACCGGCCCAATCTGGCGGCCAGCACGCTGGCGGCAGCGCAACACACCTGCATCGCGTTGATCTATACCAATCCCAGCGCCAGCTACCTGCGCGAACTGCTGGTCGGCGCGCTGCGCGGCTCCACCCGGGCCGCGGCGCAGCTGGTGATCGCCAGCTGGGATGAGCTGGGCGTCCAGGCGCGTCGCGACGCCGCGCGGCAACTTGCCAGCAGCGTGGCGGGCGTGATTCTTCCTCCGCCCCTGTGCGAATCGAAAGATATCGTCGACGAATTCGTGACCGCGGGCATTCCCGTCGTCTCCATCGCGTCCAGCCATTTCAGCGACAGGTTGTCCTGCGTGCGCATCGATGATCGTCGCGCCAGCCATGAGATGGTGTCGCATCTGATCGCGCACGGGCATACCCGCATCGGCTACATCACCGGCGATCCGAACCAGACGGCCAGTGCGCACCGCTGGCAGGGCTACCGCGATGCGCTCGCCGATGCGGGGATCGGCTATGACGACACACTCATCCAGCCCGGTTACTTCACGTATCGCTCGGGGCTGGAGGCGGCCGAACGGCTGTTGGCGCTTCGTCTGCCGCCCAGCGCGATCTTTGCCAGCAACGATGACATGGCCTCGGCCGTGGTTTCCGTCGCGCATCGTCGCAGCCTCGATGTGCCGCGTGATCTGTCGGTGGTGGGCTTCGATGACACCTCCGCCTCCACGATGGTGTGGCCGGAACTGACCACCGTCCATCAGCCCGTGGCGGAGATGGCCGACACCGCCATCGACATCCTCCTGCGGGAGATCCGACGCCCCGCCTCCTCGGCGCGGGGCACCATCAATCAGGTCCTTGCGCACCAGCTGATCACGCGCGCGTCCGTCGCCCGTCCTACGCGGTCGGCATCACGGCAGCTGGGACCTGGCGCGATGCACGCAGGTATCGCAGGTACTTCCCGATGAAGATGCCGGTGAACCCACCTGACAGCAGCAGGTAGGCGGCACGGAAGCCGGCATCGACGTTGAGCGATGGGGACACGGAGAGCGCGACCTCGAAGCCGTACTTCACCGCAAAGGTGACCAGCAGCAACGGCAGCAGGCTGTAATCCGCACTGCGCCACAGCGTCCCCGACGCCGCATTGAGCGTCAGCGCTGCCCGCCGCACCAGCAACCATCCCAGACCCATGCCTGCCGCGATGCCCACCAGCCACTCTCCCCAGGCCTCCCAGGACGCGCCGAAGCGATGGCCCAGCGACCACAAGCCCCACGCCGTGAACAGCGCCGGCACGATGGCCAGCTTGGTAAGCGAGGTTTCGCCGGGCTTCATGGCGGCGACGCCACGCGTGACCAGGAAGATCAGGATCGCCCAGACCCACACGGGGGTATTCGACACGAGTTGCTGCAGCATGCTCACAGAACGTCCTTGATGTAGAGGGGTGCCGGCCATGGAGTGCCGTGCGGGAGTGGCAACATTCTCGCGTTGCACCCACCCATCACAAGTGACAGCTGTCAGGCATCTGGGAGTACAGGGCGGCTCAGCCCCGCCGCATCAGGATCATCTTCTCCTGCGACATGTCCCGCATCGTGTACGGAATGCCCCCGGTGCCGTAGCCAGACTCGCGGCGGCCGGCGAACGGCATCCAGTCGGTGCGGAACGCGGTGGGGTCGTTGATCATCACGGCCGAGGCATCCAGCCGGTTGGCGGCGCGCAGGGCGATGTCGATATCCTGCGCGAACACGCTGGCCTGGAAGGCGGTAGGCAGGGAGTTGGCGCGCGCGATTGCCTCGTCGAGGTCGGTGTAGCGATAGACGGCCACCACCGGGCCGAAGACTTCCTGCGTGGTCACCCGCGCGTCGCTGGCCGGATCGAGCAGCACGGTGGGCTGCAGTGTGGTCTCGGAGAGTCGCTTGCCGCCCGTGGCGAGTTGCGCGCCGCCGCGCACGGCCTCCTCGATCCATTCGGCGACGCGGTCCGCCTCGCGCGGCTGGATCAGTGGGCCCACCTCGGTGTCCTTCAGGGTCGGGTCGCCGGTTCTCAGCCGCTCGACCCGGGCGATAAGGGCCCCGGTGAAGTCGTCGGCAATGTCGTGGTGGACGAAGATGCGCTGCGTGGACACGCACACCTGGCCGGCGTGGTAGTAGCCGCCCTTGACGATCGGCTCGATGATTCTGCCCAGGTCCGCACTGCGGTCGACGATGGCCGGTGCCACCCCGCCGTGTTCGAGCGCCGAGCGTGCGCCGTGTGCCAGCTTGGCGTGCAGCGACCACCCTACCCTCGCCGAGCCGATGAAGCTGAGGAAGGCAATGCGCTTGTCGGTGGCCAACGCTTCGGCCAGATCATTGCCCTCCGGCAGGAAGCTCTGGCACCACGGCTCGGGCAGTCCAGCCTCATGCACCATCGCCACGAATTCGAGGCAGGACAGTGGCGTCGCTGAGGCGGGCTTGATGATGACCGGGCACCCCACGGCGATGGCCGGGGCCACCTGGTGGACGATCAGGTTGAGCGGGTGATTGAACGCCGAGATCGCCGCCACGATGCCGATGGGTTCGCGCGTGGTGAAGGCCCAGCGCGCTTCCGACGCGGCCGACAGCCCCATCGGGATTTCGCGGCCGGCGAAGTTGCGCAGTTCGTCGGCGGCGTTGTGAACGCCATCGATGGCGCGCGTGGTTTCAACGATGGCATCCGGCAACGGCTTGCCACCCTCGCGTGCAATCTGCAGGGCCAGATGGTCGCGCTTGGCGTCCATCAAGGCGGCAAGTCTGCGCAGGATCGCGATGCGCTGGTGCGGATGGAGCCAGCCGTCGCGGTTCTTGAAGACCCGCTCGGCGGCGTCGAGCTTGCGCTCGAGCGCCGCGGCAGTGTCGAACCCGATCTCGGCGACGGGGGCGCGGTCAAAGGCCTGTACGACGGTCAACATCTTGAGCTCCTCTGGGAAGGATCAGCAGTGGCGATTATGCGCAGCCCACGTCCGGCGTGCGGTTGCGCAGCTCATCCACCAGCACGCGGGTGTTTTCGGCATAGTCGATCGGCACGTCCAGCACGTGGACGCCGCCGCCAGCGAAGGCGGCTTCGATCATGGGCACCAGGTCGCCTACCGCGGTCACCCGGCTCCCTTTGGCGCCATAAGCCTCGGCATACTTCACGAAATCCGGATTGCCAAAGCGCATCCCGAAATCCTCGAAGCCATCCACCGCCTGCTTCCAGCGGATCATGCCGTAGGCGCTGTCGTTGAGGATCACCACGACCAGGTTGAGTCCGAGCCGCACGGCGGTTTCCATCTCCTGCGAGTTCATCATGAAGCCGCCGTCACCACACACGGCCATGACGCGGCGCTTCGGGTACAGCATCGCGGCCATCATGGCTGACGGCAGCCCAGCGCCCATGGTCGCGAGCGCGTTGTCGAGCAGCAGCGTATTGGCGATATGCGTGCGGTAGTTCCGCGCGAACCAGATCTTGTACATGCCGTTGTCGAGACAGACGATGCCATCCTCCGGCATGGCCTCGCGCACGTCATGCACGACCCGTTGCGGCGTGATCGGGAAGCGGTCCTCCTCGGCGCGGTCGTTGAGCCGGGCGAGGATCTCCTGGCGCAGCTCCGCCATGCCTTCGTCGGCCGCCAGCCGGTCTTCCAGCCGGTCAGCCAATGCGTCAACCGAGGCGCCGATGTCACCCAGCACCTCGATGTCGGGGTGGTACACCTGCTCGACGGTGGCCGAGTGGAAGCTGATATGGATGACCTTCGGTCCACCGCTGCTCTTCATCAGGAAGGGCGGCTTCTCGACCGTGTCATGGCCGATGGCGATGATCAGGTCCGCGCGGGCGACCGCCTCGTGCACATAGTCGCCCTCGGAGAGCGCGGCCGTGCCCATGTAAAGGTTGGAGCCGCCGGTAACCGCCCCCTTGCCCATCTGCGTGTTGAAAAACGGCAGGCGTGTCCTCGCCACGAAGGCGGAAAGCGCCTCGGTGAGCCACGGGCGGCTTCCGGCCGCGCCGATCATCACCAGCGGTCGTTCGGCGGCCAGGATGGCTGCTTCTGCCCGGTCGAGCGCGGCAGAAGGTGCGATCGGACGCTCCAGCGGATGGACCGGGATGACGGGGATATCCTCCACCTCTTCGCCGGCGACATCCTCCGGAAGCTCCAGATGTACCGGCCCGGGGCGCTCTTCCATGGCCACGCGGAACGCATCGCGCACGGTGGCCGGAATCGCGGCCGGGCTGACGATCTGGCGCGTCATTTTCGTGAGCGGCTTCATCGAGGCCACGATATCCACGATCTGGAAGCGCGCCTGCTTGGCGCTCATCACCGGCTTCTGGCCGGTAATGAGAATCATCGGCCATGCCCCCAGGTGTGCATACGCGGCGCCCGTGGAGAAGTTCAGGGCGCCGGGGCCGAGAGTGGCCAGACATACCCCGGGCCTGCCAGTGAGGCGGCCATGGGTGGCGGCCATGAACGCGGCGGCCTGTTCGTGACGTGTGAGCACCAGTTCGATGCGCGAGGTCCGCAGCGACTCCAGGAAGTCCAGGTTCTCCTCGCCCGGCACGCCAAAGATGCGGTCTACGCCTTCATTCTCCAGCGCCTTGACCAGTAGATCCGAGCCCTTCTGCATAGCATCGATCCTTGTGGTGAGGATGGATCACTATACCCGGGGAGATTTCAGGGTTTGGTGACAGCCAATCACCCCTGTGAAATCATGCAACGTTGGCCGTGCGGCGAGCGAGCGTGTTCAAGCGATTCTTCAAGAAAAAAAACACGAAGGCGGCGGCGACCGCTGCGCTCGACGTGCGGAGTAAACGCCCTTCAGCAGGAGAGATCCGCGTCGAAGGCGCGACCGAAACGCTGTTCCTGTCTCCCTTGCCGGTGTACACCGGTCAGGTCCAGGGCTCCCGTCGGCAGTTCTCGGACATCAATGAGGTGTTCCTGGATCTGGGCGGAAGCAACTGGGGAACGGTAGAGGGCGTCAAGATGCTGGCCGGTGGCATCGTCGGCCTGCTGGTGTTGGCGTTCATCGTGCCCGCGCTCATCATGCTCTATCTGGTGCTCGCCTACCCGGAGAACTTCCCGGCGCCGCTGGCGGATTTGAAGACGTTCATCCAGGTCTTCTCCGCTGGCGCGCTGCTCGGCCTCCTTCCATTGGGAGCATTCGCTTACGGAATGTTCGGCGACGAGTTCAAAGGCGCAAAGCCCTACCCGGTGCGCTTCAACCGCCAGCGTCGCGAGGTGTGCTACATCGACCGCAACAGCGGTCGCGCCCTGGGAGAGTGTCGTTGCCTGGGTGTCCAATGCACAGGGCGTCACCCCCTATGGCGCGACGCGCCAGTACACCTTCGGCATGGGCCTGGAGGATGAAGAGCGGGACACCGTGCAGTTTGTCCTGCTGCCACAGCCGAGTGATTCGCACTCGCTGGGCCTGTGGGCCTCGATCCGGAACTACATGGAGGACGGGCAGTTGTTCAACGCACCCAACCCCTGGTTCCAGGCATTGGGTCTGGTCCCGACCGAAGACCGCCTGAAGCCGTATGAGGGCATGCATACGTTCGAGATCGAGCGTGAGGATGCGCGCGCGATGGGCTCCCTTGATGATGGCGGTGATGACCTGACACCTGAGCAACGGGAGCAGTACGGCTACGGCAAACGCTCCTGGTGGCCTCTTCGGCGCTGGTACGTGTGGCGTGTGCTGACGTTCTGGAAACTGCCCTACCTGCTTGCCGAGTGGACCCATCGCAGGGCCCGACCTGCGATCCCGGCCGAGGTAAGCGCGTGGTCGGCGCCGCTGCCTGAGGATCAATGGGCAGCGCCCAGCCCCACGCTGGTGAAAGCCAATCAGGTGGTGAGAGCGTTGATGGACAAACAGGGCGCGACCTTCGTTGATGCGTGCAAAGCAGCCGGCCTTTCCGGACTTCATGCCCATCCACGGCTTAAAGCCGCATCCCCAGCCAGATGACAGCTTCCGTCGAAGCCGACACGATGGGGCTCAGTACCTTGGGCCAGAATGCGTCTGCCCGGGTATGCGCCAGGGATTGATCATGATGCTGTTGCTCATCCGCAATGATCGATGAAATGGCCAGCACCGCTGCAGGGTCATGACCGTGGAGCACGCCAATCTGGTGCTCAAGGTGGCGCAGCACGACACGCTCGACGGCCGTCGTGGTCGCCGAAATGGCCCCGCGTCCCAGCAGGCCGGTGATGGCGCCGAGGATGAAACCCCCCAAGCCGCAGAACCAGTAACTACGGCAGCGCGGGCGGCCGCGTCGCACCAGCTCCGCGCCGAAGATGGCGCGATGTCGTTCCTCGTGCGAGCGGAACTCACGAAGCTCATCCACCAGTGCGGGCGCGGTCAGCCGCGCAAGCAGAATCTGGCCGGTATAGATCGCGATGGCCCCATGCTCGCCGGCGTGGTTGACCTTGATGATGCGGTCGCCCAGACCAGGGGCGAAAGAATGCGCGACGACGTCCATGTGAGTCCTGAGCATGTGATGTGGGGGCCTGCATGCTGACGATATCAGGGCCAACGGGTCGATACAGGCGACGACGCTCTCCCGGGAGCCGGCGCTATCTGGCAGGCGATTGCTCCGCCCTTCCGGCGTCCAGCGCCTTGCGCTGCGCCTCGTGCCAGGCTTCCCCCTCGTCGCGCGCGCGGGCATCGAGCGCGTTGTTCTCCCGGTCAATCGCCTGGTACTGCGCCCAGACCTCCGGCGTGATGGTTTCCAGCCGATTATCCGCACGCAGCTGGATCGAGGGCGTGTGCCCCATGGAGACCCTGAAGTTGTCAAACAGCCATTGCCTGCGCGCCTCCGGCGACGCGTCCAGCAGCTCAGGCTCCGCGTACTGCTGCATGGGCAGCACCTGTTCTGCGAGGGACGTGTCCGAGGAAATCCGGGCAAGCCTGACAACAAGCCGCTCCCGCTCCCGGTCTTTCTGATACAGCGCTGCGACGTCTCCCTCGATCCAGAGCACGTACCAGTAGCCCGCCATCGGATGAATCTGGAAGGGCTTCGCGCGGATCAGGATCAGATTCCCCGGCTCGTCATAAAGTGCGCTCCAGCCGGCAGGCGCGGGGCGGATGGAACAGTCGACCGTACCGGTCACGAGTTCCTCCAGCCTCGGCTTTCCGCCGCTGGTGGACAGGCGTGTCGTCCAACAGCGCGGGCTGTCCCGGTTGTGTGACGCCAGCAGCACCGCATGGTCGTCGAGGACGACCGCATCGGTATGCACGAAGCGATCATCAGTGGCGCCCGGATCTTCAAGGAGTCCTGCGAAAGCCCTGTCGGAGAGCTTTTCGCCATCGACATACAGCTCGAACGTCGTGTAATGCTGGTACTTGCTGACGTTGATATCCAGCCTGCTTTCCGTAACCGCCACGACTTTCAGCGTATCCGAGGAGAGCACCGTCTCACGCTTGGTTCGCGTGCAGCCACTGACAAGCAATGCTGCCGACAGCAGCAGCACTGAAAACCGCATTGCGGCGCTTGTTTTCACGTTCATCGCGATGCGGCCTGCCGTGTTTGTACGCGTGGAGGGTTGAATCCGTACAAGCATAGCCGCTGAAAGGAAGTGCCGTTATGGCTCCGGACACCGGGCGGCAAGTGCAACTGCCCCCGGAGTCGCATTGAAGTGCTGTCACCGTCGCTGGCACCCGGACAAGCCAGTCCACCCCAAAGACGTCCCGGCGGTGCCCGGATTTCGGGCAGTGCACGTCGGCAGGTAGGCAGGCACGTATCAAAGTGCGTCAAATGGTAATATGTCGCATTCCCATTTATGCCCCTCCGGTCCCCCATGCCGCCCCTGCCCCGCCACGCCCTTTGCCTAGCCGTCGCGCTGTCCATCAGTCCGGCCCTCCATGCGGCCGACGCCGATCCCGCTTCCGATGTGAAGGAACTGGACAAGGTCCAGGTGCTGGGGCGGGCACAGACCCTGTATCGCGTGAATGACGCGGCGGTGGGCACCCGCACGGATACCCCGCTGGAGCTGGTGCCGCAGTCCATCCAGGTGCTGCCCCGCGAGTTGATCGACGATCAGGCCGCACGCCAGGTCACCGATCTGTATCGCAGCATCAGTGGCATCAGCTTCTTCAGCTATGCCGGTGTCACCCTGCGCGGCTTCCGCCAGGAGAATGTGCTGTATGACGGGCTGCGTGGTGATCCCTACGCGGGCTTCTCGGTGCCGCAGCTGTTCAACATCGAGCGCGTGGAAGTGCTCAAGGGTCCGGCCGGCGCGCTGTACGGCGGCGGCGATGCGGGCGGTGTCATCAACTATGTGACCCGCAAGCCGTCGGCCAAGGCCGAGCGCCGGGTGGAGGTGCAGGTCGGCAACAACGATTTCCGCGCCGCCTCCGTCGAAGCCACCGGTGCGCTCAACACCACCGGCAGCGTGCGCTACCGCGCTGGCCTCTACAGCGACACCGAAGACGGCGTACGCTGGAACACCGACAGCGAAAGCGTGATCGGCGATGCGTCGATTGCGTTCGACGTGGGCGAGACCGGCGAGATGGTGCTGCAGTACACCGACATCACGCAGAAACTCGGCGGCAATCGCCTGCGCGGGGTGCCGGTGAACGATGCCGGCACCTTCCTGACCGACCGCCGCTGGAACCACAACGAGGCCACCGACTTCCTCGACATGGATGCCAAGGTGGTGTTGGCCCAGTACCGTTTCTCGCCTACCTCGAGCCTGGACCTGGACGTCGCGGCGCGGTGGTTCGAGAACAACGAACACCAGATTTACCACGAGCCGATGGGCCTGATCGACCGCGATCGTGACGGCACCGCCGAGTGGATGACGCGCCAGCTGCGCAACCAGATCCGCGCCAACGATGCCTTCGCAGCCAACGGCAACGCCGTCTGGCGGCTCAGCACCGGAGGCGTGGACCACAAGGTGCTGTTCGGCGCAGATGTGTACCAGATGGACGCGGATTTCAACGCCCAGACCGCGAACAGCGCGGATCTCGCCCGCGGCGCCGGTCCTGTCCCGGGTATCGACCTGTTCAACCCGGTGTATGGCGTGACCTCCTATCACGACTACAACCTGGCCGCCCTGCCCTGGCGTGCGACCAGCACCCGCAGCAAGCGCTACGGCGGCTACCTGCAGGATGAGATCACCCTCACCCCGCGCTGGCACATCCTGGCCGGGCTGCGCTGGGATGGGTTCAAGGATGACGACCGCATCGCCGGCAGCAGCGTGGATGGCGATGACATCAGCTGGCGCCTGGGCAGCACCTTCGTGGTCCGCGATGGTGTGAACGTGTATGCCAACGTGGCCAGCGGCTTCGTTCCGCAATCGGCGGCCAACCAGAATGCCGACGCCGGTGGTCCGTTCGATCCCGAGCGCAGCCGGCAGTGGGAAGTGGGCATGAAGAGCCTGCTGGCCGAGCGCATCACCCTGAACCTGGCCGCGTACCGCATCGAGCGCAGCAACATCGTGCAGGCCACCGGCGCGGTGATCGATGGCGTGAACCAGCTGGCGACGCTGGGCCTGGTGCGCAGCAAGGGCATGGAACTGGACCTGCTGGCCGACGTGACCGACCGCTGGGTGGTCAACCTCACCTACGCCTACAACGATGCCGTGGTGAAGGATGCCGGCACCGGTGGCATCACCAATGCGTCGGGCGATCGCTTTGCCAACGCACCACGCAACAAGCTGGGTCTATGGACCCGTTACGACTTCCCGGCGATCCAGTCGGCCGTGGGCTTCGGTGCCGACCATGTGGACGAGCGGGTCAGCCTGGATGGGCAGACGGTGAAGCCCTACACCACGTTCGATGTCAGCTGGAAAACGCAGTGGCAGCAGTGGCAGTTCCAGGCCAACCTCAAGAACGTGTTCGACAAGGTCTACGCAGCCAGCGGCTTCACCGAGCGCACGGGGCACTTCCCGGGCGAGCCGCGTCGTGTGTATCTCCAGGCGGCATACACCTTCTGATGCAACCCACGCGCCCGCCTTCGCCAGCGCGCCTGCCCGCCCCGCCCGCAACCGGTGGCGGGCGTCGGCGCTGGTTCGAGCTGCACAGCTGGATCGGGCTGAAGCTGTGCCTGTTCATGGGCTTCATCTGCATGACGGGAACACTGGCGGTGTTCTCGCAGGAGATCGACTGGCTGCTGCACAAGCCGATGCGGGTGGCCGACGGTGGTGACACCGCCAGTTGGGGGCGCATGATCTCCGCCGCACAGACTGCCCGGCCGGATTGGGCGCTGGAGGGCATCAGTGCCGGGCACACGCGGTTGTTCGCGGCCCGCGCGCAGATGCGCCTGTCCGATGGCCGCAGGCGCTTTGTGTGGATCAACCCCTACACCGCGCAGGTCACCGGCGACACCGGCTGGTTCAATGTGCAACGCCTGCTGCGCAACACCCATCGCCATCTGATGCTGCCGGTCATCTATGGGGTGCCGTTGGTGACGGCACTCTCGGTACCGTTGCTGCTGTCCTGGCTGGGCAGCCTGTACATCTACAAGAAATGGTGGCGTGGCTTCTTCAAGCGTCCCGATACCGCGCGTCCGCGCCGCCTCTGGGGTGATCTGCATCGCCTGGCCGGCGTGTGGTCGATGTGGTTCCTGCTGCTGATCGGCATCACCGGGGCGTGGTATCTGGTCGAATCCCTGGGGGGCGATGCGCCGGCGGCCCCGGTCACGAACCTGGTGGACGGCGACGGACCAGCGCGCCCGGTGGACCCCGCGGCGGTCGATGCCGCCGTGCGTCACGTGCGTGAGCAATGGCCAGCGTTCACGCCCACCGGCGCACTCGTGAGTCGCGATGGTCGCGGACTGGTCCTGGTGGGTGAGGCCACTGCCTGGCTGGTGCGCGAACGGGCCAACAACATTGCGCTGGATCTGCAGGACGGCACCGTGCTGGGCCGCCATGACGGCGGCGATCTGAGCGTGCATCAACGCATCGCGGAAATGGCTGACCCGCTCCATTTCGGCAATTTCGGTGGCTGGCCGATCCGGCTGCTGTGGTTCCTGGCGGGCGCCCTGCTCACTTCGTTGTGTTTCACCGGCGTGTACATCTACGGCCTGCGCACCGCCGATGCCTTGCGTGCGCGTGCGCGAAAGGCGGCGGTATGAGCCTGCAGAAGACACCCGGTCCCTGGCGTGCCGCGTGGCGTGGCATGGGCCGTTGGCGATGGCTGTGGCTGGTGTTGCTGCTGCTGTGGCTGGGCTTCCTGCCGGCGGAGTTCTCCAAGTAACCCGCCCTGCGCGCCACCCGAAGGTGCCGCGCCGTTCGATTAGGCACTGTGAGTAAAAAATGAGCAGCGGAATCAGCACTCAAGCTAGCAAGTGCATAGCAGAAGAGATTGACGCTGGCTTTACCCCAAGCGCCAAAGACTCGCTACTTTCGATTGCTGAGGCAGCGCCTGAAGCCGGATTCACAGATCGATTGATGTGAGCGAGCGTCTGGAGTTAGGGGATGCCCTTCGGAAACGAACGAAGTTCGAAATAAGTGTGGCGCTACCGCCCGCACTGCGACCCTTTGAGGTGGAGTGCGACAGTTGGCTTATTGGAAAACGTCGGCCACCACTCACACTGTTTAGCCTTATCTAGCTAGAGGAGTAGTCTTTGAATAGAGAGGAAATTCTTGAGAACTTTCAGAACGCCCACAACAAGTATTTTGAACTGCTAATGAAGAATTATCCTGGTTATGGCGAGGATAAAGATTTTGGTGATTTTGGTCCTGTGCCAATCTACGACCTTGCAATAGAGGTCCATGCTTGCGCTGCCGCGCTCGGTGCAAATGCTACCCGTCGACTTCGGAGTATTGGGCTGGATTTTCTATACCCGTTCGACAATCCGGTTGACCTCTACACCTGGCGAGTAAAGGTGAAGGAAGAGGGCATTCGACACACGACCTTTGCAGCGATAGCGATACGTATCGACTCAGAGCTCCAGCGCATGCGACGGATACTTGAGTTGGGAGGCGCTACCGCGTACGACGGATTGGCTGAGGACGCATTTATCTCACCTCAAGTTCGTAACCAACCGCGCGACCAACTCTGCGGAAATGAGGACCCGCCGGTTGCTGGCCTTGAAGTTGCGAATTGCCGGCCATCTACCCAGGTGATGGTGCTACCGCCCGACACCGATCATCAAGCGGTGAGCAGGCTAGAACGATTAGAGGCAACCAGCTCGATAGGCGCCAACGTTTCAGCGATCATTTCATTTCTGCGATCTTTTGTTACTAACTAGCGCAGCTCGCCAATCTCGCCCGGCACGGAGGAACCCAAGCTGCAGGGAGGGTGACGAGCGACTCCATGCGTCAGCACGCGCGGCACCAAACGTGCCGCGCCGCCCCTTCAAGTATCGATCAGAAGCTGTAATCCACCGATACACCCACCGTGCGCGGCTGCATCATCACCGCATTCCAGCGGCGGTAGCTCTGGGCCGAGCCAGCGGGAATGGTCCGGCCGGCGGCCACGTAGATGTCGCGGTTGGTGAGGTTGGTGACGAAGAACCGCACGGTCGTGTTCTGGCTGCTCACTTCGGCGGTCAGATCGACCGTGGTGTAGCTGGGCAGCTCGAAGGACTGTGCAGACGCCACCGAAGCCTCGCGCTCGCCGTAGTAGCGCAGCGCCCCGCCGACACTCCAGCCCCAGTCACCACTGGTGGGGAACTGATAGTCGGCCTGCAGGCTGCCTGCCCACTCCGGTACCTGTGGCAGCTGGGCGCCGGACTCGGCCTGATTGGCACCGCCCGGGCGCGCCGGCGGAATCGGCGAGGTCAGCTGGGCATCGGTATAGGCCAGGCTGGCGCTCAGGCGCAGGCCATCGACGGGCATCAACGCGCCGGTGAATTCCACGCCCTGGCTGCGTGCGCTGCCGCCGTTGACGCCGTAGGAAATGCCTTGCGGGGTCAGCAGATTCAGGCGGATGTCGTCCCAGTCGATCCGGAACGCGGCCACTTCGATCAGCGCACGACGATCCCAGAAGTGACTTTTCACGCCGGCTTCGTAGTTGATCAACGTATCGGACTCGACCTGCGAGGGGACATCCGGCGCCGCCGGCAGGATGGGGTTCGGGCTGCCCGCACGATAGCCGGTGGCCACACGCAGGTAGGCCATGGTGTCCTCGCCCAGGAACAGGCGCGGGCTGGCACTCCAGGTGGTCACGCTTTCCGACGATTCAGTGACGCGCTGCACGCCGTCGCCGCCCAGCGGGCCGCCCAGCGTCTGGCGGAAGACCTGATCGTTGCGCGCATGGCGCACGCCCAGGGCCAGATCGAAGCGATCGGTGAACTTCCAGGTGGTATTGCCGAAGAGCGCCTTCTCTTTATAGCTGGTCAGTACCGAGGCCTTGAACAGATTGAGCACCGGGGCGAACGCCGGGCTCAGTGCGCTGCCATCTTCGATGTACGCCGCGTCCTCATCGGTGTAGAACGCGCCCACCTGCCACTGCAGGCGGCTGTCACCCTTGGAGGTCAGGCGCAGTTCCTGGGTCCACTTCTTGAGTTCGATGTCGGTGTCGAGCGCGGCGTACGCCATCACCGGGCCCACGCCGGGGCGCTGGCCCAGCAGCGGAATGTACTCGACGGACTGGTCCTGCAGGCGCCACGAGTTGGACTTCATCCAGCTGCTGGCGGAAGTGAAATCTGCCCAGCCAAGGTCCCAGTCCACCGTCAGGCCATAGACGTCGTACTTGATCGTGCTTGGCTGCAGGAACAGGTACTCGTTGGCGTAGCCCGGCAGCTTTGGTTTGAAGGTGACCGGATCCAGCGCGACGGTTGCGAAGTTGTCGCCCTTGTTTTCCTGGCGCATCGCGGTCAACAGCACGTCCACGGTGTCCGAGGCCTTCCACAGCAGCGAGACACGACCGGCATTCTGGTGCACATCGTTGGTGTCGCGTCGATGCAGGACGGTGTTGTCGATCCAGCCGGGGCTGGTCTGCTCGGCGTAGCTGGCGCGCAGGGCCAGGGTGCCCTTCACCAGCGGCACATTGACCGCCGCGCGCTCGGAGTGCCCGACCCGACCGCCGTCGTCCACCACGCGCATGGTGGCGCCGGCACGGCCAGCGAAGTACTCCAGGTCCGGCCGCTTGGTCACGTATTTGACCACGCCGCCCAGCGCACTCGCGCCGTACAGCGTGCCCTGCGGGCCGCGCAGCACTTCCACGTTCTGTACGTCGTAGGGCAGCAGATCGAACATGCCCGAGGTGGCACCGGACAGCGAGCCGTTTGCGGTCAGTGGCACGTCGTCCACATAGATCGACGTGGCGGCGGTATTGCCCATCGGGGTGATGCCACGGATGGAGATCGTCGAGCGGCCCGGCGCGCCCAGGCTGCTGACCTGCAGGCCCGGCACCAGTCCGGCGAGGTCGTTCATGTTGTTGACCTGCAGACGGTCCAGCTGTTCTTCGCTGATGACGCTGATCGACATCGGGATATCGGTCACCACTTCCACGCGTTTCTGCGCGGTGGCGGTGACCGTGCCCAGGGTATGCACGTCGTCACGATTGGTTTTTTCAGCGGCCACCTGCGCCATGACCGGGGCGCTGCAGCCCAGGGCGAGGATGCCTGCAGCGCAGGCCAGCGACAACGCGTTGATTCGGGGCGAACAGTGACTCATGTGATGAGACCTCGGTAGCGAGCAGGAAGCCCACGGCAATGGGCACGAAGTGCGGCAGTCAGGGCGCCCCGGGGTTCAGGGGCATGCCGGCCTGGCAGTGACGCTCCTGGGAAATGATGGATGCTTATAAGCCCATGTAGGACACAATAGTCCTGTTCAGAGAACTGTCAATCCCGCGTCGCACCATGGTCATGAAACAGTGTGCCGGGACGCCTCCCACTCCCACGGTCAGCCGCCCCAGACGGCCTCGTCGCACCAGATCGTGCCGTCCCGATACACCACGCCGGGCGTACGGTCCTGCTTGAGGAAGGTCGGGCCATCCAGATCGACCAGGTCGCACAGTTGGCCGACCACGAAGCCGGGCGCGGCCCCCAGGCTGCTGCACACCATGCAGCCGACCATGACCCCCAGCCCGGCCTCCCGCGCGGCCGCGGCAATCAGCAGCGCCTCGGTGAGACCGCCGCATTTGTCCAACTTGATGTTGAACACATTGAAGCGACCCTGGAGTCCCTCGACGTCCGCCAGGGTCAGCGCGCTTTCGTCTGCGGCCAAGGGAATGGGCGATGCAAACCCGTCCAGATCGGACTCGCGCCCGCGCGCAAGCGGCTGCTCGATGAGGGATACGTCAGCGGCGAGCATGGCGGTCACCAGACGGTCGAGATCGTCGATCTGGTAGCCCTGATTGGCATCCACACCGAGCCACACGTCCGGACGCACCGCGCGGATGGCCTCGACGCGGGCAGTGTCCAGATCCAGATCGCCGGTCAATTTGACCTTGATCGAGCGCGCCTGCCGATATCCCACCGCAGCGGCCGCCATGGCCGATGGCGCATCGGCGCCCACGGTGAAGGTCGTCGGCAGCGGTCGCGGCGCCGCGAGTCCGGCAAGCGCCCAGACCGGCCTGCCCGACTGCTTTGATTCCAGCTCCCACAGGGCGGCGTCGACCGCATTGCGGGCACCCCCTGCCGGCAGGATCGAACGCAGTTCCTCGCGCGTGGGGTGTGCCTGGATCGCATCGCGCGCCGCTTCAATCTGGGCGCGCATGCTGTCGAGGTCTTCGCCAAGGTAGTAAACGCCAGTGGCCTCGCCCCGACCGATATGCACGCCATCATCCAGGGTGACGAGGATGGCCAGCCGGCTGTCGAAGACGTGACTGGCAATGCGGAAGGGGGCGGCCAGACGAAGCGCATCCACCGCGATGCCGAGTTTCAGGCGGGCCATCAGGCGTTGACCCCGGTGGCAGCGGGGTCACGACTCAACGGGGGCGTTGCCAACAGCGTGATCGAGCACATCTGGATTCCCTGCCTCAAAGTGAGCATGTCTCACATTGAGACATTAGTTCTCCATAAAGAGAACTGTCAATGGGCGCCGCGGTTGGCGCTCTCCCTGCGGGTCAGGGTGACCTCACTCGCTGGCGCGGCCGCCGGCGCGAGCGCAGCTGCGATCCGCGAGACATGCTTGTTCCAGTCGAACTTCTGCCCTTCCGGCGTCCAGCCCATCCGCACGATCACCGCATCCTGCGACGGGATCACGGCCACGATCTGATGGTTGTGGCCCATCGCCATGAAGGCATCGGGTGGAACATCCTGCAGCACCTTGCGCCCTTCTTCGTCTGGCGCCGCCCGGTTCAACCAGAGCTGCGCGCCGTACGAGGGGCGCGGTGATGTGGGGGTGGGGGTCAGAGCGAACGCCAGCCATTGTTTCGACAGCAGGCGCTTGCCACCCGCTTCGCCGTGGTTGAGATGCAGCAGCCCGTAGCGCGCCCAATCGCGCGCCGTGGCGTAGCCATAGGAACTGCCGACCAGCACGCCCGATTCGTCCGGCTCGATCAGCGCGCTGCGCATGCCCGCCGGCTCGAACAGTCGGGTCTGCGCAAACCGGGTCATGCCTTCCAGCGTGCCGCCGGTCGCGTCGAAGACAATGCGCGAGAGGATGTTGGTCGTGCCCGACGAATAGCTCCACTGTGTGCCGGGGGCGTGCTCAAGCGGCATCGCGGCAGCCAAAGCGGCCATGTCGCCCGCCTCGAACAGCATCTTGATCGACTCGTTGCCGGGCTTGTAACTCTCCACGAAGGTCAACCCGCTCGACATTGTCAGCAACTGGCGCAGCGTGATGGCGCCCCGCGGGTCACCCTTGCCCTGCCACTCGGGAACCGGTGCCGGGTCATCCAGCTTAAGCACGCCGTCATCGACCAGCAGGCCGACCAGCGTACCCATGATGCTCTTGGTGGCTGACCAGCCGAGCATGCGGGTGTCCTGATTGAACCCCGGCGCATAGCGCTCGGCGACGATCGCCCCACCCTGCACCACCACGATCGCCCGGGTGTCCGGGTAGCCGCCCACGTTCTGCTCCTCGAACGCGGCACTCACGGCCGTATCCAGTGCGGCGCGGTCGAGCTTCGTCTCGGCGGCCGCCTGCAGCGCCGGAGCCGGCAGGTCACCCTGCGGCCAGGGTCGTGCCGACAGCGGACGCAGCGGTGAGAGCCGTGCGGCCTGGGCATCGAGCGTTTTCAGCGGCACGTCGCCGGTGGTCAACGTACAGCCGACGGCCGGCCGATGCAGCGCGGTACGCGTGGCAGCGCCAGGCGCGGACGCGGTGACCGTTCCGGCCTTGCGATCCACCGACAGCACCACCGCCTTGGTGAACGGCGCCAGCGCGTGGATGTCGTCGCGCAGTACGTCAGCCTCGGCACGGTTGGCCACGAAAATGCCGGCGCAGGCGATCTGTGCGGAGACCGCGGTGCCCAGATCGTCCGCGCTGGTGATCGGTGGTGCGGCGGCGAGTGCCGGCGCGGACGCGGCGAGCGCGAGGGCAAGGAGGCTACGGCCGGTGGAATGTCGGATCATGAGATGTGTCCTGTGGCTGTTGGGGCGCGCACGTGGATCAGCGCGTGCGGCATTGGTGGCGCAGCGCCGCGCCCGCCCGGGCGCCGGTGTGCTTGCCGCCCTCGAAGCTCACCACACCGTTGACGATCACGGTCTCGATGCCGGTCGGCGCGCCGGCGGGCGCGTCCCAGCTCGCCACATCGTCCAGTGTGTCCAGATCGAACAGGACGATATCGGCGCGCATCCCCTCGCGGATCAGCCCGCGATCGCTCAATCCCATCCGCTGCGCGGGCCAGCTGGTCATCTTGCGGACTGCATCTTCCAGGGTGAGCACCTGGCGTCGCTTCACATACTCGGCGAGGATGCGCGGGAAAGTTCCGTACGCGCGCGGGTGCGGCAGGCCGATGGCGCCGTCGCTGCCGTAATTCACCGCGGCGGCCGCGTCACTGCCGATGCTGACCCAGGGCTGGCGCAGCGCGAGCTGCACATCCGCTTCGCTGATCATGAAATACAGCGCCACCGCGCGATTGGGCAACCCTTCCAGCGCGATATCCCAGGCCGCATCGGCCGGATCCAGATTCAGTTCGGCACCGATCTCGGCCAGCGTCTTGCCATGAAAGCGCCGGTATTTCTCACTGAAGCTGTTGGCCAGACGCACGTTCTGGAATCCACCTGACGCATGCACCAGGTTGGACCAGCCAGGCATCGAACCGGCGGCGACCTCCTTCTTCATACGCTCGCGCACCTTGGGATCGCGCACGCGCTCGATGCCCTTCTCGAGCCCATCGGCCCAGACCCAGCTCGGCGCGATGATTTCCAGCCCGGTGCCGCCTGCGGTGTACGGATACAGATCGGCGGCTACATCGACCCCGCGATCGCGCGCGGCATTGATCGTCGCCAGCGCCTGCGGCATCAGCTTGCCCCACTCCGGTGCATAGGCTGCCTTGAGGTGGAAAATCTCAACTTTGACGCCGCCCTTCTCGCCGATCTCGATGGCCTCTTCAATGGCCTTGACCACGCCTTCGCTCTCGTCACGCATATGCGTGGCATAGAAGCCGTCGCATTGCGCGGCCACTTTGGCCAGCGAGATCAGATCCGAGGTGCTCTGGAAGCTGCTGGGTGCATAGATGAGGGCGCTGGAGATACCGAACGCGCCGGCCTCCATCGCAGTCTTCACCTGCTCGCCCATGGCATCGAGCTGCTTGCGGGTCGGCGCACCGGCGGCATCGCCCATGACATGCACGCGGGCCTGGGTGGAGGAGTAGTACGTGCCGAAGTTGACCGCGATACCCTGCGTTTCGAGCTGCTTGAAGTAGTCCGGCATCCCCGCGGCAGGCACCGGCGGTCCGCCCTCGCCGCCGATCAGCGTGGTCACGCCCATCCGCAGTTTGTTCTCGGCCGCGCCGTCCTTGAGCAGCGCCGCGCCGGACTGATCCATCATGTCGATGAAGCCCGGCGACACATAGCGCCCCGTCGCGTCGATCTCGCGGGTGCCCTGTCCGGGGACCTGGCCTACCTGGACCACGCGCCCCTCCTTGACCGCTACATCGGCACGGACCCACGGATTGCCGGCACCGTCGAGCACGCGTCCACCGCGGATCACCAGGTCATAATCGGCGGCGGCCGCGTTGGCGGCCAACAGCATTGACATGCCCGCCCAGAGCAGGGTGCGCTTCATCATTGCATCTCCTTGTTGGTGCGCGCCTGCGCGCGCACGTCACCCACGACCTGGCGAACCGCATCCACCACGCGATCGGGCTGATCGATCTGGATGTAGTGACCGGAATCGCTCACGATCTGTTGCTGCCCGCGGCTGGACAGGGCGGCCTGCTCGGCATGCAGGGTGCGCCATTCCTGCTTGAACCGGGCGCCCTCCTCTGCCGTCAGGCCCATCTTTTTCAGTTCCTCCGGCTGGAACGGCTTCAATGCGGTCAGCACGATCACCGGGCGGTCGCCAAACGACGTGACCGCGCGGGCATCGTCCATGGTGCTGTCGAAGCCGTCGAGCTCGGCGGTCGCGCCCGTGACCGAGGCACTGGAGAAGGCGGTGATCTCCGCGGCCTCATCCTCCGGGCGTGGGCCCTGATCGGCGCGCGAGAACAGGAAGCGCACCAGGCCGGTCCGTGACAGTGCCGTGGCGGTATGCATCAACAGCGACACCTTCTTCGGGTGGACATTGATGCTCACCACGCTGCCGAGCCGGGCGATCTGGTCGGGGTGCGAGGGGTCGACCATCACCAGCCCGGCCACCTGCTCGCCGTAGCGCCCCACATAGGTCCGGGTGTACGGCCCGCCGATGGAATGGCCGACCAGCACCAGCGGATCGGTGATGCCCGCGCCTTTCAACAGGGCGTGCAGGTCATCGGCCACGGCTGACGCACGCTGCGGGGTGTCCTTGGCATCGCTGCGCATGATGCCGGCGCGGTCGTAGGCACAGGCGCGGGTGAAGCGGGCGATCCGGTCGTGCACCCGGGTCCAGTCCATCGTGCCGCCCGTGCCGAGGCCGGACTCGAAGATCACGGTCGGGGTGCCACTGCCGCGACACTCGATATGCATCTGGCGTCCGCCGACATCAACCATCTGGCCGCGCAATGGATGGTCAGTCGCCGCGCTCCGGCGCGCCAAGGCCTCGTAGACCACCCCGATGAGGGTGAGCAGGATCACGACCGCCAGCAGACCGAGCACGATCCACTTCACCCACCGACGAAACCGCCGCCACCCCTTTACTGCTGTCATGTCGTGCTCTCTTGAATGGTGCGCTGAAGCCTGCGTTGGGGCGCAGGCGGTTGAGAATCCTGTGGCCTGCCTTCCCGGCCAACGCTAACGCCCCGGGGATGTATTCGGGCCCATATAGGATATAAGCGTCCTATTTGGAGAATTGTCAATGTGCAGTGCGGGCACGGGGCCGGTCCATGAGCCGCTCCAGAGTGCACGCCGCCCAGCGCCAGACTGCGACAAACCGTCGCAATCGAGCACAAAAGGGGCATTTTCTCCGGGAATCCCGGCGACCATGGCTTACCATCGGGCCGGTGCGTGCGTCCCTCCTCCACCGCTGGCTTCATGCCTGGGCCTTCCTTGCGATTGCGCTGGTGATCGTCGCGCCGATGGTCAGCCGGGCATTGGCGCCGGTGACCGCCCCCGTGATTGAGGCCTCGCCTGCGCCCCATCCCCATGCGGCGCATCACGCCATGACGGATGCTGGCGCGCACACGGGCCATCACGCGCATCACGATAAGGATCAGGGCGAGGCCCGCCCCGCTGCCGAAGCGCCTGCCGATCCGCACGCCGACCATCACATGGGCGTGGACTGCGAGTACTGCCTGATCGCGGCCCGTCTCATCAGCCTGCTCGTGGCGCTGCTGCTGCTGCTGACGCAGTGGCCGGCCGTGTTTCGATCGCTGTCAGGTCTGGTCGAGCGTCGTCGTGCTCCCGCTCAAGGCACCCTCGGCGCCCGCGGCCCACCTGTTCTGGTCTGCTGATCCGGCAAGTATCCGGTGCAGCCTTGCTGCGCCCTGCCGGCTCGTGCCCAACGCTCCGCGCCATCCGGCCCATCGGCCGGACCTTGTCCCTGCCCCGGTCACGCTGACCGCGGCATCGAATGCTGTGGACCATGACAACGTCTTTTTCGTATCGACCTTTGGCCAAGGCCATCACGGCCGTGCTTGCCGCTGCCCTTCTTCTTCCCGCCACCGTCGCTGCCCAGAACGGTACCGTGCTGACCCTGGGCACCGTGCAGGCGCGTTCGGCCGCCGAGCGCGAGCTGTCGGCCCGTTCGGTCTTCACCTCGGTGGATCTCATCGGCGGCGACGTCCTTCAACCGCAGAAGGTCGACCATAGCTGGGAGCTGCTGATGAATGCGCCTGGCGTCCAGGTCACCCAGTTCAAGATGGGCACCGACGCCGGCCGCTTTTCCTTCCGGGGTTTCAACGGCGAGGGCCGCATCAATGCGGTCAAGCTGCTGATCGACGGTATTCCGAGCAATGACAATTCCGGCGGCATGCCCTACCTGGATGCGGTGTTTCCGCTGGACATCGCCGCGCTCGAGATCGTGCGCGGCACCAACGATGCCCGCTACGGGCTGCATGCGATTGCCGGTGACGTGAATGTGTTGACCCGCCAGGGCGGCACTGACGGCCAGCTGAGCATCACTGCCGGCAGCTTTGGCACGCAGGATGTGCAGGTGGCCAAAGGGTTCGAGCGAGGCCCCTGGTCACAGAACTATTTCGTCGGCTGGCGCACGTCCGACGGCGAGCGCGACCATGCCAATGGCACGCAGCGCAGCTTCGCCGGCAAGTGGTTCTACACCGACCCTGACGGCCGGTGGCGCGCAGGGCTGACCAGCCGCTACTACAAGAACGCCGCACTGGAAGCCGGCTACCTCAGCTATCCGGAGGTGCAGGCCAATCCGACGCAATCGCCGGCCTACGCACGCGATGACCGCAGTGAGCGCGAGACGGTCCAGACCGCCGTGCACATCGATGGCGCACTGGGCAGCGACTGGCGCTGGAACGCCAAGGCCTACCAGAACGACTATCGCAACCAGCGCTGGGTGACGTTCACCGCGGGAGGCGCTCAACAGGAACGTTTCAACGATGAGACCCATCGCGGCCTGCTCTTGAACACCACCTGGCGCCCGGACTCGCGGCTGGCCGAATTCGTCCTCGATGCCGGCGTGGATGGGCAGTGGCAGGACAACACGGCCCGCCGCTACAGGACCGTCGCGCGCGAGCGCCAGGCGACCCTGCGCGATTGGGAGTACACCCTCGATACCCGGGGTGCCTACGTGCAGGCGGTGATCCGGCCGATGGACGCGCTGAAGATCGTGCCCGCCTACCGGGTCGATCGCGTGTATGGCGACTTCCACAATGGGGCGACCGGGCTGCGTGCGCCGGTCTACGACTATGGCCTGATCAAGCAGCCCAAGCTGAGTGTGTCCTACGATCTCAGCCCGACCACGGTCGCATACGCCAACTGGGGGCGAACGTTCCAGATCGGCAGCGGCAATGGCGCGTATCGAACGCAGCTGAACGATCTCGCCCCCTCCCTCAACGAAGGCTGGGAAGCCGGGATGAAATGGGCGCCAGTGCAGGGGCTGCAGACCCGCATCGCGTACTGGGAGCAGCGGGCCAGCGATGAGGTCGCCACCGTCCTGGGCGTCAATGGCGTGGTCGGGGCCAATGAGGTCGGCAACGTGGGCCAGACGCTGCGCCGCGGTTGGGACGCCCAGCTGACGTGGCAGGCCAGCGCACAGTGGCGCGCCTGGGCCGCGTACTCGCGGCAGAAGGCGGTGATCGAGGTGCCCGACCCCAGTGCGCCGCAGACCCGCGGGCGGCAGATCGAGAACGTGCCGAACTGGCTGGCCAGCGCAGGTGTGGACTACGCCCCGACGGCCGACTGGGCCTTCAGCGCCTGGGGCAATGGCCAGGGCGACTACTTCGTGGAAAGGACCAATACGCTGGGACGCTATGGCGGCTATGCACTGTTGAACCTGAGCGCCACGTATCGGCTGGACGCGCGCAACAGCCTGGCCCTGCAGTTGAAAAACGCGACAGATCGTTTCTACGTGTATGCCTGGTACGACAGTGGTTCCTCGGGTTACTCACCCGGTGACGGCCGGGCGGTGTACCTGAGCTGGACCCGGGAGCTCTGACATGCCATCCCCCGCTACCCCGCGTGCACCGGATCGCTGGCGTTTCTACCGCGCGGTGTGGCGGTGGCACTTCTATGCCGGCCTGTTCGTGCTGCCCTTCATCGTCTGGCTGGCGTTGACCGGCGCGGTATACGTCTACCAGAAGCCGATCGATCGCTGGATTCATCACGATCTGAAGGTAGTGCAGAACGCAGCGGTGCCGCCCTCGCCTGCCAGCGCGCAACTGGCGGCCGTCAACGCCGTCAGTCACGGGGATGTATTCCGTTACACCACGCCGGAGTACGCCGACGGCAGCATCGAGATCGGCGTACAGGAGGCCGACGGTCGACGGCAGGTCTACTACGTCGACCCGGGCACCGCGCAGGTGCTCGGGCACCTGCCGGACAAGGGAACGTTCTCGGGCGTGGTGCGGCAGCTGCACAGCCTCGATCTGCTCGGTGATTACGCCAGTGCACTGATCGAGATCGCCGCCGGCTGGGCCATCCTGCTGGTGGCGACCGGCGTGTACCTGTGGTGGCCGCGCGGGCAGAACGGTGGGATCACCACGGTCCGCGGGCAGCCGCGACAGCGGCTGTTCTGGCGCGACCTGCATGCGGTGACCGGCGTCTGGGTGGGCGGTGTGCTCGTGTTCCTGGCCGTCACCGGCATGCCGTGGTCGGTGGTCTGGGGCCATCAGGTCAATGCCTGGGCGAACGGTCACGACTATGGTTACCCTACCGGCGTGCGGGTGGACGTGCCGATGTCCGCGCATCGGCTTGCCGACACCACCACGCCAGCGTGGTCGATGGAGCAGGCACAGCTGCCGGTCTCAGCGGTGCCGCATGTCCAGCACGCCGCTGCCGATGACGGGCATGCCGCACATGGTGGCGGCCCACTCGGCGACCTGTCGACACAGCCCGGCGCGCTCGGCATCGACGCGGCCCTGCGCCGGTTCAACGCACTCGGCCTTGCGCCGGGCTACAGCATCGCGCTGCCGCGTGGGCCCATGGGGGTCTACACCGTCTCGGTCTATCCGGAGGATCTGTCGCGTCAGCGGGTGGTGCATCTGGACCAGTACAGTGGCCGGGTTCTGCTGGACATGGGCTACGCCGATTACGGTGCACTTGGGCGTGGATTGGAATGGGGCATCAACGTCCATCTCGGCAACGAGTACGGCACGGTCAACCGTGTAGTGCTGATCGTCGCATGCGCAGCGATCCTCCTGCTCTGCCTCAGCGGTGCGGTGATGTGGTGGAAGCGGCGACCCATCGGGGGGATCGGCGTGCCGCCACTGCCGAGGCACGGGCGAAGCGTGGCGGGTGTCTTCGTGCTGCTATGCATCGGTGGCGTGGTGTTCCCGCTGGTGGGTCTGTCGCTGTTGGTCGTGGGTGTTCTGGATTGCATCGCCACCCGTGGCTGGCGACTGACGTGAAGACCCGCACTTCACGCGGCGCACACTACCCTCTTGCCGTCTTGACCCATGGAGCTGCCCCTCGTGAGCCGGCATTGGCCGCCAACGCGCGCGTTAAAAGGACTTGCCTGTCTTTCCCTGATTCTGTTGAGTGGCGCTGTCATCGCCCAGCCCGGGCCGGACGGCGCCGCGGTCCCCGCCTTGGATTGGCAGCAGTCCCAGCAGCGGCTGGAGCAGGTGTCCGATGCCCTGGCCGCGGCGGATGCGTCGGTGCGCAACAAGCAGGACCTGCAGGACGCCACGCGTCTGCTGCGGCTTCCCGAGATCACCGGTGAAGTGCGCCGGCTGCAGTTCCAGAAGACCCTCACCCTGCCCCTGGGCTCCTTGACGCCAGTCGCTGAGGCGTTCGGCATCGACTCGCCGTTGCAGTTCACCGAACGCGATTGGCGCACCCGCCCGGTGGTCACGGCGGTGTTGCCGCTGTACACCGGTGGGTTGATCCCCGCCGCCCAGCAGGCCGCAGCAGGCGCGACCGACCAGGCCAGCGCCGAGCGCGAGTCGCAGCGTCAGTCGCTGAGCGTGCAGCTGGTCCAGGCCTACTTCGGCCAGCGTCTCGCCGAGCAGGCCGTGGACGTGCGCCGCGAGGTGCGCGATGGGCTGCAGCAGCACCTCGACGATGCCCTGAAACTGGAACGCGAAGGCTTTGCCACCCGCGCCCAGCGCCTGCAGGCCAACGTCGCCCGCGACAAGGCCGAGCGCGAGTACCAGAAATCCCTGAATGATCTGCAGACGCTGAAGGCAGCATTGGCCACCCTGCTCCGCAGCGGTGGCGACGTCCGCCCGCTGTCGCCCTTGTTCGTGCATCGCGCGCCGATCGGTGCGCTGCCTACCTTCGAACGCGATGCACAGGCCCGGCAACCGCAGATCGCCCGGCTGCGCGCTTTGGTGGCCCAGGCCGAACAAGGCGTGCGCGTCCAGCAGGCCAAGCTCAAACCCACCGTGTTCCTGTTCGGCCAGTACGATTTCCGCCGTCGCGACGAAATGTTGACCGACCCGGACTGGGCGTTCGGCATCGGCCTGAAGTACACCTTCCTCTCGCCCACCTCGCGTCCTGCCCAGATCAGCGCTGCCCGCGCCCAACAGGATCAGGCCGAAGCCGGCCTGCGCGAAGCCGAGAACCAGGTGACGCTGGGCGTGCGCAAGGCCTGGTACGAACTGGATACCGCCCGCCAACAGTTCCTGCTGCTGGACAGCAGCATCGAGCAGAACCGCGAGAACCTGCGGCTGCAGGAGCTGGCCTTCCGCGAGGGCCAGGCCACTTCGCTGGATGTGATCGATGCGCGCCTTGGGCTGGGCGGCGCACAGGTGGAACGCGCGCAGGCCGCGTATCAGTACGACGTGGCGCTGGCACAACTGCTGGAGATCAGTGGACAGATGGACCGATATGAAGAATTCCGCCGCCGGGGCGACGAGGTGATCGCGCATGAATGACACATTGCAGGCGCCGGCCGACGCGCCGCCGCCGAAGAAACGCAAGGCCGGCATCCTCATCGCGCTGGTGCTGGCGATCGTCGTGGTGATCGGCCTATGGCTGGCGTGGCGCACGCCGGCCGAACAGTTGCAGGGCATGGCCGACGCCGACACGATCAACGTGGCGGCGAAGATCACCGCGCGGCTGGCCGAGCTGAAGGTGCGCGAGGGCGACCGGGTCACGGCCGGCCAGGTGCTTTTCGTGCTGGACAGCCCCGAAGTGGCAGCCAAGGAGCAGCAGGCCCAAGGCGCGCTGGAAGCGGCGCGTGCAGTGGCCGACAAGGCCGACGAAGGGGCACGCAGCGAGGACATTCGTGCTGCGCAGGCCAACTGGAAACGCGCCGAGGCGGGCGCCACCCTGGCCGACGCCACCTATCAGCGCGTGCAGAACCTGTACAACGAAGGGGTGATGACGCGGCAGAAACGTGACGAGGCGTTGGCCCAGGCGCGCAGTTCGCGCGAGCTCTCCAATGCCGCACGGGCGCAGTACGACCAGGCGCTGGCCGGCGCGCGCGACCAGGACAAGCGCGCCGCGCAGGGCCAGGTCCGCCAGGCGCAGGGTGCGGTGGCCGAGGTGGATGCGGCCCGCGACGAGGTCAATGGCCGCGCGCCCATGGCCGGCGAGATCAACAAACGCATGTCGGATATCGGCGAGCTGGTCCCGGCCGGCTACCCGGTCTTCACCCTGGTCGACATCGACCGCATGTGGGTCTCGGTCAACCTGCGCGAATCGCAGATGCGGGGCCTGAAGGTCGGTACACGCCTGCGCGGCAACGTGCCCGCACTGGATCGTGACGCCGAATTCGAGGTGTATTTCATCAATCCCGCCGGTGACTACGCCACGTGGCGTGCCACCCGACAATCCTCCGGGTATGACGTGCGCAGCTTCGAGATCCGGCTGCGCCCGGTCGCCCCGATCGAAGGCTTCCGCCCCGGGATGAGCGTGCTGTTCGGGTGGCCGCAGGGATGAGCCGGCCGGTGTGGGCGAGCGCTACGGCCTCGTTCCAGCGCGAGGTTGAGCACCTGCGCCGCGATCGTGCCGACCTGCTGCTGATCACGCTGCTGCCGGCCGTGATGCTGGGGCTGATGGCGTGGTTGTTTGCCGCCTCGGTGATGCGCGACATCCCCATCGCCATTGTCGACCTGGACCGCAGCGCCGAGAGCCGCCAGCTCGCCCGCATGCTCGACGCCAGCCCCGGCGTGAGCGTGGCCAGCCAGCCGTCCAGCCTGGCCGAGGCGCAATCGCAGCTGCGCCGGTTGGACGTCTTTGCGGTCGTACTGGTGCCGCGTGATGCTACGCGGCAGGCACTGCGCGGCGAACAGGGCACGGTGTTCGCGTACTACAACGCCACCTACCTCACCACCGGCCAATCCGCCGTGCGCGATATCGTCGAAGCGGTCAGCGCCTGGAATGCGCGGCTGCTGGGCGAGCGCATCGGCAAGCAGGTGGGCCCGGCCACGCTGCGCGCGCCGCCGATCGCGGTGCAGTCGGACATCCTGCACAACCCCGCGCGCAGCTATGAGTTGTTTCTGCTGCCCTTGCTGTTCCCGGCGATCCTCTCACTGGGGCTGGCACTGGCGGTTGCGGCCAGCCTGGGCCGTGAGGTCCGCGATGGGCGGCTGCGCGACTGGCTGGGCGACACGCCGTGGTCGGCGATTGCCGGCAAGGTCGTGCCCTACGTCCTGCTGTTTACGATCTACGGTGCAGTGGCGGTGCTCTACCTTGCCCTGCTGCGTGGCGATGGTGTCGCCGGCAGCATGCTGCTGCTGATGCTGGGGCAACCGGTGTTCTACCTGGCCTGTGCGGCGGTGGCGCTCCTGTTTGTGGGGCTCACCCGGGACATGGGCACGTCACTGTCGGCGATCGGCCTGAGCATCGGCACCGCGCTGGCATTTTCCGGCGCCACCTTCCCCGTGGTGGATGCGCCGTTGTTCACCCGGGTCTGGAATCTCCTGCTGCCACTGACCGCTTACGTGAAGCTGCAGACCCAGCAGCAGTTCGTGGGCGCGCCGTGGAGTGTCTCGCTGTGGCCGCTGGGCACGCTGCTGCTGATGGTGGTGGTGGCCGGTGGCATCGGTGGCTGGCGATTGATCGCTGCCGCGCGCAGCGCCGATCCGGCCGCGGCGTCGCCCACGAGCGGGACCGACGCATGAGCCGTTTCGTCGACAGCCTCCGCCTGACCCTGCGCGCGGTGCTCACCGACCGCTATGCCGTCGTGCTGATGGTCGGGGCGGTGGTGCTGTATTCGTTCTTCTACCCTGCCGCCTACCGCCATCAGGTCGCCAGCAACCTGCCCATCGTGGTGGTGGACCACGACCAGAGCGCGACCAGCCGTGAGCTGCTGCGGCGCGTGGATGCGCTGCACACGGTCCGCATCGTCGATCAGCCGGCCAGCATCGACCAGGCCCGCCAGGCGATGGAGGCCGGCAAGGCCGAGGGCATCCTGCTGATTCCTGCCAACCTTGAACGCGACATTCTGCGCGGCAGCAAGGGCTACCTGGTGTTGATGGGCAATGGCGCCTACCTCGGCCGCGCCAGCTGGGTATTGGGCGGCGTAGCGGAGGCGCTGACTGCCTTCGCGCGAGAGGCCGCTGTGTCCCAGGCGGCCTTCATGGGGGCGCCGCAGGCACCGCCGATCACACTGGTGCAGCGCCCGCTGTTCAATACCCAGGAAGGTTATGGCAGCGCCATCGTGCCCGGCGTGGCCGAGCTGATCGTGCATCAGACGCTGCTCATGGGCATCGGCGTGTTGCTCGGTGCGCGTCGGCTTGCCCTGGGTCGTCGCCTGCGATTCGATCTGCCAACGCTGGCGGGCATCGCCGCGGGCTTCGGCGCCATCGGTCTGCTCGGGCTGTTTTACTACGCAGGGTTCACTGCCTGGGTGCAGGACTACCCGCGTGGTGGCAATCCCCTCGGCCAGTTGCTGGGCGGCACGTTGTTCATCGCCGCCACGGTGGCGTTCGGGCTGTTCATCGGCAGCTTCTTCGCGACCCGCGAACGTGCCTTCCAGGTGGTCGTCGCCTGCTCGATCCCGCTGTTCTTCCTGGCCAATCTGTCCTGGCCGGCGGTCACTTCACCGCCTGCGCTGGCGGCCTTGGCCCACCTGCTGCCCACCACACCCGGGATCAATCTGATGGTGCGGCTCAATCAGATGGATGCCAGCCTGGCTGAGGTCAGCCACGAGCTCTGGACGCTGGTCGCGTTGCTGGCGCTGTACGGTGGTCTTGCGATATGGCGACTGGGTGCCCGCAGGTCGCACTGACTCAGGCTGCTGCGGATATGCCGCCCGCTAGATCAGCACCTGCCGCGTGCTGCGAAGAAACTGATGGATTTCCTTTTCGACCGACTCATCCAGCATGTAGACCGGCCGCTGGCCGTTGGGGCAGCGCAGGCTGGGGGTCGTCCCGAACATCCGGCAGATCAAGGGGCGTTCTTCGTAGACCTCACAGCCCTGCTTGCCCAGATACGGACAGCTCAGGTCCGCCAGCGCGGCAGCGTGCTCGGCATCGCTCTTGACCGGCAGCCGCGCCACTTCCTCGCTGGAGGCGGTGACCGGGCCACAGCAGTCCGTGCATCCCACGATGCAGCGGAAGGTCGGGATCTGCTCGCGCAGACGCTCGATGGCGTCGCGGGTGGCGTAAGGCATTGCGATGGCCCTTGGAGCAGCGTCGTCGGAGGCCCATTTTACCGTGTTGGCACAGCCTTCACGCCGCAGCAATCGGTGGTCGGCTTGCGGCAGCCTGAACGCTGCGGCGGCGCAGGTTGAATCGCTGAGGCACAGCCGCATTGAACAAGGGCGCCCGCGGTTGGGCGCTCTCAGGAGAAATGCATGCCGCACCATGAAAAGGTCGCCCTCGCGGGCGTCATCGAGCACGTGTTTGCACATCGCTTCACCTTGGTCAGCAACGATCAGGCATATCTGGCCGACCTCGGCCCCAAGGGAGCAGAGGCGTTTCCACTCAAGGAAGGTGCTGCCATCCGGCTGGAAGGAGAACGACGCCCGTCGGAAATCAAAGTGGCCCGTATCGCCAGGAAGGGGGGCAGCTTTGTGGAGGTGGAGCACAAGAAGCCGCATCACGGCCCCAAGCATCATCATCCGGAGGGTCCGGCGGATCCTCGCGTCGCGTTGGCCGCAGTGAAGAAGGACGGCTGGACGCCACGCGGCGAACCCGAGCGCAAGCCCAAGCACTTCGAAGTACTGGCACGCCGGAAGGGTGGCGAGTGGACCGAGCTGCATGTGGACTTCTCGGGTGTGATCTACAAAGAGAAGCACGCAGATCCGGAGAAGTGGGCGCTGTAAAACCCGGTCGGTCTGAAGCACATGGTACCCAGAGCCCTGGAGATTCCGGGGCTCTTCCATGTGTGACGCCACACAGCCATCACAGGCGCACGCGCATAACATGCGCGCCCCACCGGCATCGGGGCTGACCCAGCGAGCATCGAGCCAAGCACGTGAGCCCACCTTCCCCTGCCCCCTTGTCCGTCCGTTCGGCGGAACGCGCGCTCGATGGCGTGAACTTCTTCCTGGCCGATGTGCGGGATGGGTTGGGGCCTTATCTCGCGATCTACCTGTTGGCCGTCCACAAATGGGAGCCGGCCAGCATCGGCCTGGTGATGACGGTCGCAGGGCTGGCTGCGCTGCTGGCGCAGACGCCGGCGGGCGCGCTGATGGACCGGGTCAACGCCAAGCGGGCCACGGTCGTCATCGCCGCCCTTCTGGTCACCGGCAGTTGCGTCGTGCTGCCGTGGATCACCTCGTTCACGCTCGTGGCCGCGACCCAGGCTGTCAGCGCCGTCGCGGGTACCGTCTTTGCCCCGGCGATCGCGGCCATCTCGCTGGGCATCGTCGGGCCACGAGCCTTCGCGCGGCGCATGGGCCGTAACGAGACCTTCAATCACGCGGGGAACGCCGTCGCGGCGCTGCTGGCCGGTGGTCTGGCCTACATCGGGGGGCCGGTCGTGGTGTTCTATCTGATGGCCGCTCTGACCCTGGCCAGCGTGGCCGCGGTGCTGATGATCCCATCCACCGCCATCGACCATGAGCAGGCGCGCGGATCGCCGGCCACACCGGAGCGACAGCCGGCGCCATCCTCCTTTGGCATGCTCCTGCGCGACCCTACCCTGCTGATGCTGGCAGCGAGCTGTGCGCTGTTCCACCTGGCCAACGCGGCGATGCTTCCGCTGGTCGGTCAGAAGCTCTCCCATACCAGCCCTGCGTTGGCCACCACCTTGACGGCGGCGTGCATCGTCGCGGCACAGCTGGTCATGGTGCCGGCCGCGATGCTGGTCGGAACACGGGCCGATGTGTGGGGACGCAAGCCACTGCTGTTGGCCGGCTTTGTGATCCTGCCGATCCGTGGCGTGCTTTACCCACTGTCCGATGCGCCGGCATGGCTGCTGAGCGTGCAACTGCTGGATGGCATCGGTGCCGGTATCTTCGGGGCGCTGATCCCCGTCATGGTCAGTGATCTGACCCAGGGAACCGGCCGATTCAACGTCACGCTCGGTGCGGTTTCGACGGTCTTCGGGCTGGGCGCTGCGCTCAGTCCGGGCTTGGCCGGGGTGATCGTGCAGTTCGCTGGGTATGATGTCGCGTTCCTGACCCTGGCGGCGATTGCAGCCCTGGCCTTCGTGCTGGCAATGGCCATGCCGGAGACCCGACCTCACACGGGCCGCGCTTCCACGGTGGCAGCACCGACGGACGCGACCTGACGCCAGCCCCTGCGTTTTTCCTGAGCCATTCATGCACGTCCCCACAACCTCCCTGATCATCTGGATGGTGACCGCCGTTGCCACCAGCGGTGTCATCTTCCGTCCCTGGCGGATTCCCGAGTATGTCTGGGCACTGGGCGCTGCCGTGCTGCTGGTGGCGACCGGCCTGGTGCCCGTCCCCACCGCCTTCGCGGCGGTTGCTGAAGGCGGCGATGTCTACCTGTTCCTGATCGGCATGATGGTGCTGGCCGAGCTGGCGCGTCACGAAGGTCTGTTCGACTGGCTGGCCATGTATGCCGTGCAGCATGCCAAGGGATCCGGGCGGCGACTGTTTGACCTGGTCTTCCTGGTCGGCACACTGGTGACCATTTTCCTGTCCAACGACGCCACCGCCGTGGTACTCACGCCGGCGGTTTACGCCGCCTGCAAAGCGGCCCGCGCCAATCCCCTGCCCTACTTGTTCGTTTGCGCGTTCATTGCCAACGCGGCCAGCTTCGTGCTGCCCATTTCCAATCCCGCCAACCTGGTGGTGTTCGGCAGCCACATGCCCTCGCTGCCTGAGTGGCTGCGGCAGTTCACCCTGCCGTCGCTGGCCGCGATCGCAATGACGTATCTGGTGCTGCGGCTGGCGCAACGCCGTCAGATCGCACACCCGCTGGCGGAGCGGATCGAGCACCGCGCCCTGTCCGAGGGCGGTCGCCTGTGTGCCATCGGCGTGGCGCTCACCGGGATCGTGCTGCTGGTGACCTCGGCGATGAACGGCCCGCTCGGCGTGACGACCTTCTGCGCCGGTGCGCTCACGTTGGCGGCGGTTTGCCTGCGCCAGCGTCGCAGCCCGCTGCCGATACTGCGTCACGTCGCCTGGGGGGTGCTGCCCCTGGTGGCTGGCCTGTTCGCGCTTGTCGAAGCCGTTGCCCAGACCGGGGTGATCCGCACGGCGGCACACGCATTGGAAGTGCTGGCACGGACCTCGCCTTCGGAAGCCAGCTGGGTGGCAGGGATCGCGGCAGCGGTGGCGAGCAATCTGGCCAACAACCTGCCCATCGGGCTGGTGGCCGGCTCGCTGGGTCAGATGGCGGACCTGCCGGTGCACACCCGCGCGGCGCTGCTGATCGGCGTCGATCTGGGGCCGAACCTCTCGGTGACCGGCTCGCTGGCCACAATGCTGTGGCTGGTCGCGCTGCGTCGGGAGGGCGAGAACGTCAGTGCCCTGCAGTTCTTCAAGCTGGGACTACTGGTAATGCCGCCGGCATTGATCGCGGCGCTCTTGCTGCTCTGACGATCGCGCGTCACCCCGGCGCTGCCGTGACGCATGCCCTCGTCTCAGGCGGCCTTCGGCGTCCACTGGCGCAGCGCGGCGGCTTTCAGCGACTGCTGCCCGCAACCGGTCGGGCAACGCAGTACCCGCGCGGCCGAAGTGCTGACAAAGCCCGCGCCTTCCTGCGCCTTGAAGACCACCTCACAGGACAGGCAGCGCGCCACCATCGAATACAGGTGGACGATGCGGCCGCTGCAGGGATCCTGCAGCGCGTTTACATCCAGCAGGTCGAACTGGCAGCTGTCCGGCATCACGCGCCGGGGAAACGGAAGGGAAACGGTCGTCTGCAGGTTCACGCGTGCCAGCCTGGATGGAGTGGCACTTACTTTATTGACCCTGATGTGGAGCGTGCGTGCACTGGACGACCGTGTCGTGTGATCAGAGCGTGGCCTGCGCCTGCAGCGTGAACACCCAGCTGTCCGGGCGACTTTCATACGCCCCGGGCCGGGCCACATACTGCACCGCAGGCCGCAGGATCAGCCACGGAGTGACCTGCACGCCGTAGTTGAGTTCCACGAACTGCTCGTTGCTCTGCACGTCCTTGCCGGTGATGCGCTGGTACTGTGCAAGGCGGTCGGAGATGTCCAGCCGGGTCCACGCCAGGCTCAGCACATCATCCTCCCGTGAGGCCACCACACCGCGCCAACTCAGGCCGGCTTCCCACGAATACCGCATGAGTCCGGTCTTGGCATCCGCACGCGTGGCCACGCCGAATACCGACAGACCGCGCACGGTGTCGCCTTCGGGCTTCAGCACGCGCTGCGCCAGCTGGATGTACGAACCGCTGCGATGCGACGCCCGCGGTGCGGCCGGATTGCCGATGTCGTCCGCGTTTGAGGTATCCAGGTAATAGCCGACCTTGTAGGTGCCACCGTAATGCTGCCCGGTGTTGCCGTGGCTGTAGCCCACTTCCACGGGCAGGAACAGGCCGGTCTTGCCACGGTCGGACACGCGGAAGCCACTGCCCTCCTGCTTGCGCATCGGCACGACATCGTAAATGCCGGTCTGCGCGTACCAGCCGGAAGGATCGGCCCACTTTACCCGCAGGCCCCACTGGCCGGTCGGGTTGTCCAGCCACCCGGAGCTGTAGATCGGGCCCAGCGGATGGCCGCACTGGCCGTTGTTGTTGAAGTTGCAGGTATAGGGCAGACCGCCGAAGTCATTGCCCATTGAATAGAAACCACCCTTCAGGCTCAGCCGCTTGTCCAGCAGCCAACGCTCATAGGAGAGCTCGTTGAAGCGCAGGTTCTGGCCCTGCCCATAGAAGGCCTGGTTCTGCACGTACGAACCCGTCGAGCGGTCATTGACCGCATTGCCGAAGCGGTCGGAGAACACCACCCGCACCGTGCCGTCGAAGCCGAAGGCCTTGCCGGTATCGATCATGGCGCCGAAATCAACGTGCTCGGCCGTGGACCAGCCGGTGCCCTTGTAGCCGTCGCTGTTGACGCCGGTGGCGATCACGATGCGGGCGCTCGGGGTCACGCCACGGTCCTGCAGCCAGACGCGGGCCGCCCAGTCCGCGCTGAGTGGGGTCTGGGCAATCGTGTCCACCGGCTTGGGTTTGGGGGCCTCTGTGTCAGCCGCCCATGCCGGCAAACCGGTCGCGAGTGCCATCAGCCCGAGGCATGCAACGAGGGAGGTGCGCCTCATGCCGAAGCCCTCCGCTGCTTGCGCCTTGTCCACGCGCGTCGCACCAACAGGATCACGACCACGAAAGCCGCAAGCCCCAGGATGAGCAGCGGTAGCCAAAGCCGGGCGATCTTGGCCAACAACGGCTTCTCGCCGCCGTCGCGGATCAATGCGACCTGCGCTTCGGTGACCTGGTCGCCCGGGCCGAAGGTGCTCCGCACGTAGCTGGCGACCGCGGCGATGTCGGCATCACTCAGCGCCTGCACGTACGAACCTTCCGAAAAGTGCGGCATCACCACGTGCTCACCGTCCACTTCGCGGTCGATGCCGCCGATGATGGTCGCCACCAGGTTCTGTGGCCGGACCATGCCGACGGTGCTGTTGTGCACCAGCGACGGGTAGTAACCGTCGTTGCTGCCCTCGCCTCGCGAGCCATGGCAGCTGGCGCAGAGGCCGGAGTACAGCACGGCACCGGAGGCGATGGGCGCGCCCGTGCCACGAATCGCGGGCTCGCCCGGTGCCGTGGCGGCGTCGCCCCAGGCGAATGCAGCACGGGTGGCGTCTTTGTCAGCCACGGCCGGCACCGTCCGCAGGTAGGTCACGATCGCGCTGATGTCCTCATCGCGAAGCTTGGAGAGGCTGTTGCTCACCGCTTCGGCCATGCCGCCGCCGGCCTGGCCCTTGCCTTCAACGCGGCCGGTCTTCAGATACGTCGCCAGTTCGTCATCGGTCCAGCCGCCGATCCCGCTGATCGGATGCGACGTGATGTTGGGCGCGTACCAGTCGCCCAGCGAACCACCGGCAAACACTTTGCCGCCCACTTCCTGCATCATCAGCCCGCGAGGACTGTGGCAGCTGGAGCAGTGGGCCAGCCCCTCGACAAGGTAAGCGCCGCGATTCCACTGCGCGCTTTTCGCTGGATCCGGCTTGAACGGCGCTTTGTCCAGGAACAGCAGGTTCCAGACGGCCATGGAGGAGCGCACGCTGAAGGGGAACGGCAGCTCGGTCGTATGCGCCTCCTCGTCAACCGGTGCTACGCCCTGCATGAAGTAGACATACAGCGCGTGGACGTCCTCGTCGGTCAGCTTGGCGTAGGAGGTGTACGGCATGGCCGGATACAGGTGGGCACCGTCCTTGCGCACGCCCTCGCGAACCGCCTTGGCGAAATCGGCTTCACTGTAGGTGCCAATGCCATGAGTCTTGGACGGGGTGATGTTGCTCGCCCAGATCTCGCCCAGCGGCGAGGCGATCGCGTAGCCACCGGCGTAGGGCTTGCCCTGTTTCGGATTGGTATGACACGCCACGCAGTCCGCCGCGACCGAGAGATAGCGCCCGCGTTCAAGCGTGTCGTCGGCGCGCGCGGTCTGCGTAGCGCCAGCCAGCAGGGCGACTGCGATGAGCAGGAGCGTCTTCATGCGGCACGCTCGATTGCATCGGCCGCGCGCAGGGCCAGTGCGGCCATGGTCAGGGTGCTGTTGACGACGCTGGCCGAGACCATCGCGCTGCCTCCCGGGAGCCACAGGTTCGGGTGGTCATGCGCGCGACAATCGCCATCGACCACGGAGTCGCGCGGATCCGCGCCCATGATGGTCGAGCCCATGATGTGGTTGTTGGCATTGAGCGCGGTGGTGATGACAAATTCTTCGGCGTTGAACAGTTTGCCGATGTGCCGCAGCTGCTCGCAGGACTTGTCGTAGCCCTTGCGCGCGTAGTCGCCCAGCGAGTAATGGATGTCCGGGCAGGCCAAACCATGGCCATCGACGCGGGTTTTGGACAGCGTCAGCCGGTTGGTCGGATCGGGCAGCGGCTCCAGGCTGATCGACAGGTCCACGCCGTAGATCGCGCGGCGTCGGATTTCCGCGTCCAGCGCCTCACCGGCCAGCCCCATCTTCAACGCCTGGTCGGTGGCGATCGCCACCCGGCTGATGTTGTTGAGGATGATCTTGGTCGCCGAATACTCGGAGCGGAAGGCGCCATCGCGTGGCCCGACCATGCAGCTGGATTGCGCCGGGCCACGCCCCAGCCAGATCGGCCGGTCCGCAATGAAGGAGCAATGGAAGCCGGAGTGGTCCAGCATGTTGCGCCCGACCTGATCGGACGAATTGGCAATGCCGTTGGGATTCTGTTCGTTGGCGGCAAGCAGCAGCAGACGCGGCGTTTCCAGCGCGTTGCAGGCGATCACGAAACTGCGCCCGGTGGCCTTGTGGCTGACCTTGTCGCTGTCATACCAGTGAATGGCGGTCACCCGGTTCTGCGCATCGGTGTCGATCTTGTAGGCCACCGACTCGGCCAGCACCTTGGCACCCAGCGCCTCGGCGGCCTGGACGGTATGGACGCCGTTGTACATGGCGCCGATCGGGCAGATCGGCTGGCAGTTGTTGTTGCCACAGCAGGCGGGACGATCATTCCAGGGCTTGATCATGCGCCCCTGCGGAATCGGCACCAGGTTGTACCCGTGCGGATTGACGACGTCGGCGAATACCTTGTCGCCGTTGCCCCACGGAATCATGTCGGCCAGATAAGGCTTGGACCGTTCTGATGGGCTCTGCTGCGCCGGGTCATTTGGCCCGGACACGCCCATGGCCTCCTCGGCGCGACAGTAGTAAGGCTCGATGTCCTCATAGCTGATCGGCCAATCGCGTCCCACCCCGTAGGCGGACTGCATCTTGAAGTCGACCGGCAGATGGCGCCAGCAGGAGGCCGCCCAGTGCCAGGTCGTGCCACCGACCGCCTTGATGAAGCCCTGGTGGAAGCTGCTGGCATCGGGGCCGGTCAGGCCGACATAATCGTTCGCCGGAAAGTACAGCGGCGCGGTGGCAAACTTCGATTGCGGGTACGGCCCCTGGAAGTCGCTGCCGATGCGCCGCTCGAAGCTGACGTTGCGCCAGTTTTCAACCACGTCGGAGCGATTCAGGCGCGGCCCGGCTTCGAGCACAAGCACGGATTTGCCAGCGCGCACCAACTGGTGGGCGATCAACGCACCGACGACGCCAGAACCGACGATCACGACGTCGGCTTCGGCGTCGCCATCACGGAAAACCGGAGCTTTCATGAGAGGAATCCAGATCTAGAACAGAAGAGAGATGGCCGCGCGGCGTTAGGCGCGTGCTCGAATCGGGGCTGGAGGCGCCGCCGTCCACCAGGCAGGACCGCCTTGGGCATACGTCGGCGGGAAAAGGCCGTCGTCCACGCATCGCTGCATCAGCGCATCGCGATAGGAGACGGTCACGGCATGAACGCCTTTGCCCACGGTACCGGTGTACCACGCGGTGATGATCGCCAGGGCGGCCGGTTTTGCGTCGCCCGCCGCCGCGATCAGCGCCTGCGCGCCAGTCACCTGCCCTGCCAGTGTGACCAGGGTCGGGAACTGCGCATGCAGTTCGGGCTGAAGATGGGCGAACGCCTGCTCGATGCGCTCGGCCGTGGCCGGGTCCAGATCGTTCTTGCCGGTCAGGGCGTGGGAGAGGCCAAGGAACGCGGAATCAGCCTTGGCCGCCGGCGTTGCAACAGCAGCAGAAGTGGCCGCGGCAGGCGGCTTGTCACGGCACGCCGCAAGCAACGAAACCGAACCGACCGCAAGAAGAAAGCCCCTTCGTGTGAGGCCTTGCCGCTGCCGATTCTCTTCCACTCCCTCGGGAATACTCATGATCTCAACTCTGCTCCGTAACACGCCGGCTCCCCGCCCGCAGACCACGGAACGGCTAAGCATCGACGGCGGAAAGGGTACTCCCCTTTTGTGTCGTCACAGGGTGATAAATGAAGACTCACGTACTACGAACGGCATCAGCGCTACAACGCTGGCTTGTCTCAGTTGCGGAGAGTCGCCATGCGAACCGTATTGTTCAGTGCCCTGGTGGCGATGGCGTTGTCGGCCTGCAATCAGCCCGAGCCTACCGATCAGGGCAAGCACGCCGATACCATCGAGCAGCCTGCACCCGCACCTGCACCGGCGGGCGACGCGTCCTCGCGCAACGTGCCCGGCGGTGGCAGTGGAACGGCGGCCTCCGAGGCGCAGGATTCCGGGCATGGCACAGAAACCCCGGCAGAGCCCACGCGCGACTCGCCACCGAAGCGGTAGGTCGTCATGACGCCACTCGATAAGCCGCTTCGCCGGGAAGTCCAGATCGGCGACGAGTGCTACACACTCACCCTCGATCCGGAGGGGCTGAAGCTGGTTCCCAAGGGCAAGCGGAACGGTGTGACCCTGAAATGGGCGGAGCTGGTCAACGGTGACGCGGCGCTGGCGACAGCGCTTCAGGCGTCACTCGGGCACTGAGTGACGGCGCTCCATTCAGGTTGGTGGCAACGGGAAAGCAAGCAGACGCAGGATCAGGGACAATAGCGGCCCACCGTAAGCCCCGGGCTGCTGGCGGATGCCCCGTCGGGGCCATCGCGCGGCGCCCCATGCCTGTTTTCCTGCTGCCTCCCGGATCCGAATTGAATACCACCGCCCTGCCCCTTGCCGATGACGACCTGCCCCTGACTGACCGCCTGCGCACCGCGCTGGACCTGCTGGAGGCCATCGAAGCCGACCGCAGCGTGCTCGATACGCTGCCCGAGGCCGACCGCGTCCGCCTGCATCAGGTCGTGGCCAAGGTGTATCACCCCGAGCCCAAGGCCCGCCGGGCGAAGCTGAAGCAGCAGGCCAAGGCCCGCCATCAGGAAAAAGTGGCCAAGGCCGAGGCGCTGCTGGAGCAGACCGGTATCCGCGCGCTGCGCCGCAAGCCAGTGTTCAGCACCCCGAACTACTTCCCCCCGCACGCCGCCGGCCTGCATGACGCTTCCAACGGAGAGAACGCGGAGGCCACCCCGGCGCCAGTGCATTCCCCCGAGCTGCGCCACTGCTACGTGTGCAAGCAGAAGTTCACGCAGCTGCATCACTTCTATGACCAGATGTGCCCGGCCTGTGCCGAGCTGAACTTCTTCAAACGCACCGAGACGGCCGACCTCACCGGTCGCGTCGCACTGCTCACCGGCGGCCGGGTCAAGATCGGCTACCAGGCGGGTCTGAAGCTGCTGCGCGCCGGTGCCGAGCTGATCGTGACCACGCGTTTCCCGCGTGACTCCGCGGCCCGCTACGCCGAAGAGCCCGATTTCGCGCAGTGGGGTCACCGCCTGCAGGTGTACGGTCTGGACCTGCGCCACACCCCCAGCGTCGAAGCGTTCTGCAACGAGCTTCTGGCCACCCGTTCGCGCCTGGATTTCATCATCAACAACGCCTGCCAGACGGTCCGCCGCCCGCCGCAGTTCTATGCGCACATGATGGCCGGCGAAACCGCCGCGCTGCATGAGGTGCCCGAGACGCTGCGCAAGCTGATCGGCGATTACGAGGGCCTGCGCAGTGCCGAGCTGCTCGGCACCACCGCCTCGGCCGCGCTGCCGGTGGTCCAGGGGCGTGATTTCAACGCCGCCAACGGCCTGACCCGCGCCGCCGAGCTGTCACAGGTGCCGCTGCTGGACGACGAACTGGTGGCCCAGCAGCATCTGTTCCCGGATGGCCGGCTGGATCAGGACCTGCAGCAGGTGGATCTGCGCGGTCGCAACTCCTGGCGCATGCTGATGGCCGAAGTGCCGTCGGTGGAGCTGTTGGAAACCCAGCTGGTCAACGCCATCGCGCCGTTCATCATCAATGCGCGCCTGAAGCCGCTGATGCTGCGCACGCCTGAGCGTGACAAGCACATCGTGAACGTTTCGGCGATGGAGGGGCAGTTCTACCGCAACTTCAAGACCACCCGCCACCCGCATACCAACATGGCCAAGGCCGCGTTGAACATGATGACGCGCACCTCGGCGGCCGATTACCAGAACGACGGCATCCACATGAACAGTGTCGACACCGGCTGGGTGACCGACGAGGATCCGGCGGATATCGCGGCCAAGAAGGTGAAAGAAGAACGCTTCCATCCGCCGCTGGATATCGTCGACGGCGCCGCGCGCATCGTCGATCCGATCATCCACGGGTTCAACACCGGCGAACATGTCTGGGGCCAGTTCCTGAAGGACTACGCGCCGACCGACTGGTAAGCGCATCCAGGGGCGTGTTCCGTCCGTATAGCGTGGATGGAACGCCGCCGTTTCGAGGGGCAAGGGACAGGAGGCCCACTTTTCCGGCTTCGGCCATGGCTTCCCTTTCCAAGTCGACCCACGATGAGTCCCCCCACCTCACAACGCGACGAACGCAGTGCAGTCCTCAGTGCCATGCAGGTCGATGGCCTGGCATCCTTGCCTGCGCTGGACCGGCTCACCGCACTGGCCGGGTACACCTTCGATGCCCCGGTGGCATTCGTCTCGATCCTCGGGGATGTGGAGCAGCGCTTCCTTTCCCGGATCGGCCTGCCCATGGCGCAGACCGACATCCGCGCCTCGATATGCGCCCACGCCGTCACTTCCGATGGCGTGCTGGTGGTGCCGGATCTCCAGCAGGACCCCCGCTTCCGTGAGAATCCGCTGGTCACCCACAGCCCATATCTGCGCTTCTACGCCGGCGCCCCGCTGGTGGCCAAGAACGGCGTACCCATCGGGGCCTTGTGCATCATGGACACGCGCCCGCGCACGTTCGACAAGGGGGATCAGGACCAACTGAGTACCTTGGCCGAACTGGTGGTCGCGCAGCTGGAGCTGCGGGCGATGTCCGGTCGGCTGGACCCGGTCAGCGGCCTGCCAAGCCGGCACCAGTTCCATGCGGATCTGCCCGGGATCATCGCGCGTTGCGCCGAAGGAACGGCGTATGCCGTTGCCGTGGACATCCTCGACATTCCGCGGGCCAACCAGGTGGGCCAGGTGCTGGGCCTGCGCCCACTGGAGACCCTGATCCGGCGCGCCGGTGTCCGCTTGCGCGCCGCGCTGGGGGGCGTGGCAACGGTCTACCACGTGGGGGTGACGCGGTTCGCCTTCGTGGTGGACCTGCCCACCGCGACACAGGTCGAGGCGCTGGTGCTGGAGTTGAGAACGCGCATGTTGCGTCCGCTGATGGCCGCCGCGGTCCCGATGTCTCCCCGTTTCCATGCTGGCATCTGTGCGATCGATCCGGATGAAGAAGACAGCCACGACCTGTTGCGGCGGCTGCTGGTGAGCATGCAGGGCGCGTTCGACGCGCGGCAGCCGCTCTGCTGGTACTCCGCACAGCGCGACGACACGATGCACCGCGCGTACCGCTTGGCCTCGGATGCCGAACGCGGCCTGCAGAACGGCGACTTCCATCTGGACTACCAGCCGCGCTTCACTCTCGACGGTCGGCGCCCGGTCTCGGCCGAAGCGTTGATCCGGTGGAGCCACCCCACTCTCGGGCCGATCAGCCCGGGTGAGTTCATTCCGGTCTTCGAGCGGACCGCACTGATGGATGAGGTGACCAACTGGGTGCTGGACACGGCGCTGGACCAGGTCCGGGCGTGGCGCGCCCAAGGGCAGGACATTCCGGTCTCGATCAACCTGTCCAGCAGTTATCTGTCCAACGCCTCGGCCTGGCAGGACATCCGCAGCAAGCTTGAGCACAGGGCGCTGACGTTCTCGATGATCGAGCTGGAGATCACCGAAGGCGAATGGCTGCGTCCGGGGTCTCCGGCCATCGCCCACATTGCGGCGATGGCACAGGCCGGCATCACGGTGGCGATCGATGACTTCGGCAGTGGCTACAGCAATTTCAGCTACCTGTCCGACCTTCCCATTCACACGGTCAAGCTGGACAAGTCACTGATCGATGGCATCGCCAGCAGCTCGCGCGCCCGCGCCAAGGTCTCTGCCATCCACCACCTGGCCCACGAGCTCGGCTACCTCACCGTGGCCGAAGGGGTTGAGCAGGAAGCGCAGATGGGCGTGCTGGCAGACATGGGGATCGACGAAGTCCAGGGCTATCTGCTTGCCCGACCCATTGCGCCGGCGGCGGTCATGCAGCTGTTCCAGCAGGCCGCGACTAACGGGTAGCCGCAGACGGTGCGTTGATCAGCCGCCGGACTTCGATGCGGCCTGGCAGCGTGCGCCAGACACGGTCAGAGTTTGAACACCTGCTGCAGCTTGCGCGCGAACCACCCACTGAAGACCAGCGGCGCATCCAGCGCTGACACACAGATGCACGCGACACCGGGGGTGGTCACGGGCTGATGCTCGACGTCGCTGTCCAGATCGGCCACATCGCCGGGGGCAAAATGTCCCAGTGAATCGTCATAGGCGCCGCGCAGAATCTGGGTCAGCTCGCTGTTCCCATGGCTGTGCATGGGCAGGCATTTGCCGGGGGCGATCTTGAGCATGATCAACGACGGGTGCGCGGGTGCACGGATGCAGTGGACACCCGGCGCCATCCACCGCCATTTCAGCGAGCGGTAGGACGTCCCGAAATGCGGTGCCAGCGCGGCCGGGAGTTGATCCGGGTCGTGACCAGAGGCGCTGCGGGCCACTGTTTCGTCCTGCACGCCACCCGCAGGTACGTCAGTATCCAGCCGCTCCAGCATGGTCTGCCGCAGTGCGGCCTGGCGATCCTCCGCGGAAGGCGGCGACAATTGCTGCTCCAGCAGCAGTCCGCCCACCCGTTCGGCCGAGCGCAGGTGCTGCCGGCAGTGCGCGCAGGCTTCCAGGTGCGCAGCGGCGACCACAGACATTTCCGGGGCCAAGGTCCCGGTGGCAAAGCCCAGGACGGTGGCCGGATCCAGATGGTGACGAGGGTTCACTGCCGCTCTCCCATCAAGGACTGCAGCTGAAGAAACGCGCGTCGGATATGGGATTTCACGGTGCCCAGTGGCATATGCAGCTCGTTGGCGATCTCGGCGTGTGTCTTGGCTTCGAAGTAGGACATCCGGATCAATCGGGCCTGCGTTGCGGACAGTTCGTCCAGCCGCTGCTTGAGCCTGACGTGCTCGGTATGCCGTTCGGCCAGCGAGCCGCCGCCGTCCTCTTCCTCGGCCGCCTGCTCCACCACCTCGTGGGCATGCACCCAGATATGTTCGCGACGCACCCGGTCGATATGCAGATTGCGCGCCACCCGATAGAGCCACGTGCCCAGGCTGCTGCGCGCCGGGTCATAGAGGTCGGCCCGGTTCCACAGTTTCAGCAGCACTTCCTGGGCCAGATCCTCGGCCACACCATCGGGCGCCCCCAGCCCACTCAGGTAGCGGCACAGGCGCGGCATGAAGTGATCGTAGATGCGCATGAAGCACTCTCGATCGCGCGACGTGGCGACGCCGGCCATGTCGGCCGCCCAGGTTTTCAGCTCCGGGCCGGGTTGAGCGGGAACGGCAATCATCCGGGCTGCCTCGAAGGGCGTCATCCTGGCGGTGGACGGGTCAGTGTCCATCGTAGGCGAGTTCCGGCAGATCGGGGACATGGGCTTCATGGACGTGTGTACGGACGGCCACGCGGTTTGGATGCAACCCCTGCGTGCCGTGCGGGCGCCAGGTGTGGACGCGGTGGCTTCACGCGATCCAAGGCCGGCTGGACAAGACTCGCTGCCAGTCATGATTGCGGACCTGCCGGATCCATGCGCGGCTGGAGCGGGCCTGAACGCTTGCCCGTCCAGGTCATTCACGAAACTAGACGACCGGTCAGATTGAGCGTATCGTCACGGCCATGAAGAAGCCCGCCCACGAAACACGCCAGCACATTCTCGACGTCACCCGGGCGCTGATGACCCGAAAGGGGTATACGGCCGTGGGCCTGGCCGAGGTCGTCGCGGCTGCGGGGGTGCCGAAGGGCTCGTTCTACTATTACTTCAAATCCAAGGAAGAGTTCGGCCTGGCCCTGCTGGACGAATACTTCTCCGCATACCTGGCCACGGTCGATCGGTTGTTGACCGCAGAGGGCGCCGGCGCTGAGCGCCTGGTAGCGTACTTCCAGTATTGGAAAGATACGCAGGGCTCGGATTTCCCCGACGACAAGTGTCTGGTGGTCAAACTCGGCCCGGAGATGTGCGATCTGTCCGAGGACATGCGCACGGTACTCAGAAGAGGCACCGACGCGATCATTCAGCGCATCACCCGTTGCGCCGCACGCGGTCAGACCGATGGCTCGATCTCCCCGGCCGTCCCGGCCCAGGAGCTCGCCGAATCGCTGTATCAGCTGTGGCTGGGCGCCTCGCTGCTGGCCAAGCTCAACGACTCCACGGCCCCGTTCGACACCGCATTGGCCGCGTCACGCACCCTGCTGTCGTGACCTGGTTTTACCCAATTGCTAGACGACCGGTCACATATAAAAGGCTCATTCTGATGAAGGACACCACGTCCCGTACCGACCTCTTCGCACCCACGCACATGGGTGCACTCCAGCTGGCCAACCGTATCGTCATGGCGCCGATCACCCGCAGCCGCTACGGCGAAGACGGTGTTCCCAATGCGCTCCACGCCACGTATTACGCCCAGCGCGCCAGTGCCGGGTTGATCGTCGCCGAGGCGACCAACATCTCACCCCAGGGGCGCGGGTATGCCGCCACACCCGGCCTCTGGAGCGATGCGCAGGTAGCCGGCTGGAAACAGGTCACCGATGCGGTGCATGCCGCCGGCGGAAAGATCGTCAGCCAGCTCTGGCACGTGGGGCGGTTCTCCAGCGTGGCCTTGCAGCCCGATGGTCAGGCACCGGTCGCGCCGTCGGCGATCAAGGCCGAGGGCGACACCTACACCGCCGATGGCTTCGTGCCGGTTTCGATGCCGCGCGCGTTGGAGACCGATGAGATCCCCGGGATCGTTGCCCAGTTCGAGCTGGCTGCCCGCAATGCACAGCGCGCCGGCTTCGATGGTGTGGAAGTCCATGCGGCCAACAGCTATCTGCTGGACCAGTTCCTGCGTGATTCCACCAATCATCGTACCGATGGCTACGGTGGCTCGATCAAGAACCGCGCCAAGCTGACGCTGGAGGTGACCGAGGCGGTCGTGAACATCTGGGGCAGTGACCGCGTTGGCATCCGTCTGTCACCCGTCACCCCGGACGCGGGCAACACGCCGCCCGACAGCGACGTCATGGCGACCTACGGCTACCTCATCACGCAGTTGAACCGCTTCAACCTGGCCTATTTGCATTTTGTCGAGGGCGCGACCGCAACCACGCGCAGCGTTCCGGAGGGCGTCGACCTGGATGCCTTGAGTGCCACGTTCAACGGCGCCTTCATCGGCAACAACAACTACGACCTGGAGATGGCCATCTCGCGGCGTGCCGAGGGCCGCATCGATGCGGTCGCATTCGGTCGGCTGTTCATCTCTAACCCGGACCTCGTCGAACGCCTTCGCCGCGGTACGGAGCTGACCGTCGCACCGCGTGAGTCTTATTACGGCGGCGGCGCCAAGGGCTACACCGACTGGCCCACTGCCACCGAATGATGCCGCGCCCCCTCCCCCACGCCTCACCCCAACACCAAGAGGATTCACCATGAGCAACCCGACTTACGTGCAGGACTACAACGCCATCGTCGACGTACTGAATCAGTACAACGAGGGCGGCAAACAGGCCCAGAGCAGCATCATGAAACCTGCCTTCAGCGAGCAGGCCACGATCTTCGGCGTTGATGCAGACAATGCACTCGTCGGCGGCCCCATCCAGGGTCTGTTCGACACGATCGACACGGCATTTCGTCCCTCGCCTGAGGCGCGGGCGGCGATCGCGCGCATCGACATCGTCGGCACAGCGGCAAGTGCCCGGGTCGATACCGACGACATCTCCGGCTTCCACTTCACGGATTTCTTCAATCTGCTGAAAGTGGAGGGTCGCTGGACGGTCGTCAGCAAGATCTACCACACACACACCAGCGCCTGAATCGGGCAGAGACACCGTGCAGGCCGTCGCGATGGCCTGCACTTCCACCACGCGACATGGTCTTAACCCACGCTCTTTATGCTGACCCTCCCCGACCGATCATGGGTCGCGATCATGGAAAGGAGTGCTGATGAAGACGCTGTGTGCCGCGATGTTCGCAAGCTGCCTGCTCGCCGCCAGTCCGGTGGCGTTTGCCGAAGTGGCCAACCTCACCAACAGCGCCGACGGCGCCAATCGCGATGCAGGTATCGCGGCGGTGAAGAAGAAACTGCAGGATGCCTGCACTGACCGCAAAGGCACGCCGGATATGGACTCGTTCGAAGTGGTCTTCGAGAAGACCAGCGAGAACCCGAATGTGCCCAAGCCGTACTACGTTGACGGCAAGCTGAAGTGCGACCTGCCCGGTTGATCGGCCCCGGGCGGCCGCACACGCTGCCTGGCCCGCCCCGGGGTCACTACCGGCGCACTGGCTGCTGATATAGTGCGGTGAGCACGATGGGCACGGTGCCCGTCCACGAATCGCAGGGAGTGGGTCATGGGTCTTCGTCAGGCAGTGGCAGGGGCAGTCGGTGGTGTTCTGGCCGACCAGTGGACGGATTTCTACACCGTGCCGACGGGCCTGCCCTCCACGGCAGCGCTGTTCGCGGCGGTGCCGCGTGGCACCAATGCCGGGCGCGGCTCCAACACCAGCGCCTCCTCCAACATCATCACCAACGGCTCGAAGATCGTCGTGCCCGAAGGGTACGGCCTGCTGCTGTTGCAGGACGGTGCCATCACCGGCTTCGTGGCCGAACCGGGCGGCTATGAATGGCGCTCGGATGATCTGAATTCGCAGTCGATCTTCGCCGGCGACGGGTTCGTCAGCCCGCTGATCAAGCAGAGCTGGGAACGCTTCAAGTTCGGTGGCCAGCCGGGGTCGCAGCAGGCGGCGTTCTTCGTCTCACTGAAGGAGCTGCCGGACAACCGCTTCGGCACGCAGTCCGAAATCTACTGGGACGATGGTTTCCTCGGCACGCAGGTCGGCGCGGTCACGCGTGGCTCGTACACGCTGAAGATCATCGATCCGATCCTGTTCGTGAAGAACTTCGTGCCGGCCAGCTACCTGCAGCCCGGCCAGGTGTTCGACTTCACCGATCTGGACAACGCGGCCGCCAGCCAACTGTTCAATGAAGTGGTGGGCTCGCTCGCGCCAGCCTTCAGCCTGTATACGAACGACCCGGGCAAGGGCAACCGCATCACCAAGCTGCAGCAGGATTCGCTCGGCTTTGCGCAGAGCCTGTCCGCTGCCGTCGAGCAGGGTTACCAGTGGAAGTCCGACCGCGGCCTGGCCATCGTCAAGACCGCCATTGTCTCGATCGAGTACGACGCCAACACCCGCGAGCTGCTCAAGACCGTGCAGCGCGCCGATGCATTGGCCGGCTCACGTGGCAATTCCAACCTGCAGGCAAGTGTTGCCCAAGGCATCCAGTCGGCGGGCGAGAATGGCGGTGCTGCCGGCCTGGTCGGCGTGGGCATGGCCTCGGGCATGCTCGGGGTGGGCGGCATGCAGCAGCCGGTCGCGCCGGCGGCAGATGATCCGGTCGCGAAGCTGAAGAAGGCCAAGGAAATGCTGGACCTCGGTCTGATCACCGAGGACGACTACGACAAGCTCAAGGCCAAGGCGCTGGGGCTGTAAGACACCGAGCGCACCGACACCATGTCCGACCCCAAGATGCCTCCGCCGATCCCGGCGGTCCCGCCACCGTTGCCGCCCTCTCCGGCGGCGCCGGTCACCGGCCCGGGCTCGCCCCGGGATGTGCCACCACTGCCGGGCAGTTTCCCGGTCGATCCAGCCACCCTGCCCCAGCCCATCCGTGATGAGGTGCAGGCGCCGGACCCGGTGGCCCTGGACACCTCGGCGGCAGAGCTCAAGGATGGCCTCAACCGCTGCCCGAAATGCGGCTCCAGCGATATCCGGCTCAAGCTGGGTAGCGATCTGCTGATCTGCCAGTTCTGCCGTCACGAATGGCATGGCGACCGCGTTGAGGAGGCCTTCGGGTTTGGCGAAGGGATCGATCAGCTGCGCGGCACGGTCATTGCGTCCGGTGCACGCGACATCGAAGCCGATACCGCCAGCCTGATGAGCTTCAAGTGCACCGGTTGCGGCGCCGAAGTCACCATCAACACCGAAAGTGCGATGACCGCACGCTGCCACTGGTGCCGCCATGTGTTCGGGGTCAACGAGCAGATCTCCAACGGCGCGGTGCCCGATGCGGTACTGCCGTTCCATATCAGCAAGGACGATGCGGTCGCGCGGATCCGCCAGTTCGTGGACAAGCGCCGCCTGTTCGCGCTCAAGGCGTTCAAGGACCAGTTCACGCCGGAGAATGTCACCGGCGTCTATCTGCCTTACATGATCGTGGACAGCAATGTCAGCGCCAGCGTGTCCGGCAAAGGCGAGATCCAGACGCGGCAGTACACCCGCGGCACCGAGAAGAACAAGAAAACCTACTACGACGCCGATATCTACCAGGTGGACCGGCAGGTGGATTTCACCGTGGACGATCTCACCATGGAATCCTCGGCCGAGCGTGGCAACCTCGATACGCAGACCAACACCAACAACATCATCAACGCGATCCTGCCGTTCGACACCAAAAATGCGCTGAAGTGGAACGCCTCCTATCTGGCCGGTTTCACCTCGGAAAAGCGCAACGTGGACGTCGAGACGCTGCGCCCGCGCCTGGAAGATCAGCTGCTGTCGATCGCCCGCGCGCAGGTGGAAGGCTCGGTACGCCGGTACGACCGCGGTGTGCGCTGGGAGCGCGAGCGGGTGGATGTGCACGGCACCCGCTGGGTCTCCATGTACCTGCCGGTGTGGCTGTACTCGTATCACCAGCCGGGCCGCAACGGCGGCATGCTGCACTACATCGCGGTGAATGGCCGCACCGGTGAAACCATGGGCAGCGTGCCCGTGCAGCAGTGGAAGCTGCTGCTGGCCGCGCTCACCACCGGCACGATCATTGAAGCCCTCGTTCTCTTCTTCCTGGTAGCTGCCGCATGAGTGATGACAGTGGACTCTGGTTGCTTGCCGCCGGCCCCGCCGGTGCAACGGCGTTGTACTGGGCGTTGTATCGGTATTACCGGAATACCGACAAATCGCATGCCTTCGAGCACGAAACGACCATCGAAGCCAAACCGGTGACCGGTGCGGATCGCAAGGTCGACACCATCACTGGCACGCAGGAACGGCGGATCCGTGGCGACAATGTGCGTGCGTACCGGACACGCGTTCAGCGCGACAGGGAAAGCCCGCCGCCTTTGTGACGCGTCACGGACGCGGCTCGACGAACACGGGCGGTATCATGTGGCGTCAGTTTTCCGTAGGACGCCACCATGCGCACGCTCTACCCGGCGATCACACCCTTCCGCACCCATCAGGTGGCGGTCGATGACCTGCACACCTTGTTTGTCGAGGAGTGCGGCGCTCCTGACGGCATTCCGGTGGTGTTCCTGCATGGCGGGCCGGGTGCCGGCGTATCGCCCACCCACCGGCGCTTCTTTGACCCGTCACGTTATCGCATCGTCCTGATCGACCAGCGCGGCAGCGGCCGCTCCATGCCGTTCGGCGAACTGCGCGACAACACCACGCAGCACCTCGTCGCGGATGTCGAGACGATCCGCACCCTGCTCGGCATCGAGCGCTGGCTGGTGTTTGGCGGTTCCTGGGGCTCGACCCTGGCATTGGCGTACGCGCAGGCACATCCAGAACGTGCCACCGGCATCATCGTGCGCGGCGTCTATCTCGGCCGCGCCGAAGAGAACCGCTGGTTCGCCGAGGCCGACGGCGGTGCGCGCTGGGTGTTCCCGGAGCGCTGGACGGCCTACGAGGCACATATCCCTGAAGACGAACGCGGCGACATGATCGCCGCATACTGGCGTCGTCTGGACAGCCCGGACGAAGCGACCCGCATCGCCGCCGCGCAGGCCTGGCTGGGGTGGGAAGATCATGCCGCCACGCTGGAACACGACGTCGACGCCGTGTCGGGTGATGATCCACTGCACACCCTGGCCAAGGCGCGCATCGAAGCGCATTACTTCCGCAACCATGCCTTCCTCGATCATGCGCAGCTGCTGCGCGATATCGACCGCATCCGGCATCTGCCGGGCGTGATCGTGCAGGGCCGCTACGACATCATCTGCCCGGCGCGCAGCGCGTGGGACCTGGCCTGTGCCTGGCCCGAAGCCTCGCTGCAGATGGTGGTGTCCGGTCACAGCGCAACGGAACCGGCGACCGCCGATGCTCTGGTGCGCGCGACGGATGCTTTCGCGGACGCGCAGTAAGGAGTCATCGTGGATTCGATCTACCTGGTGGTGGCGTTGGGCGCCATCGTGGCGGGCTTTGTGCAGGGACTGTCGGGCTTCGCGTTCGGGCTGGTGGCGCTGTCCTTCTGGGCCTGGGTGCTGGATCCGAAGCTTGCGGCCACGCTCTCGGTGTTTGGCGCCCTGACCGGCCAGCTGCTGGCGGCCTTCACCGTGCGCCGCGGCTTCAATCTGAAGACCCTGCTGCCCTTTGTTATGGGTGGGCTGGCTGGCATTCCGCTGGGTGTCTACCTGCTGCCCATGCTCGACATGAACTGGCTCAAGGCGATCCTGGGCACCTTGCTGGTGCTGTGGTGCCCGGCGATGCTGCTGTCACGGCAGCTGCCGCGTGTCACCGCGGGCGGGCGCGCAGCGGATGGCGTGGTCGGGTTTGCCGGCGGCATCATGGGTGGGCTGGGCGGCTTCACCGGCACCCTGCCGACGCTGTGGTGCACGCTGCGCGGTTACGAGCGTGACGTGCAGCGCTCGGTGGTCCAGAACTTCAACCTGTCCATGCTGCTGGTGACCATGGGCACCTATGTCGGCACCGGCATCGTGACCCGCGAGATGCTGCCGATGTTCGCCATCGTCGCGCCAGCCATGTTGATTCCAACCCTGCTCGGCACCCGCCTCTACATCGGCATCAGCGACCTGCGGTTCCGGCAGATCGTGCTCAGCCTGCTCACCGTGTCCGGGATCGCGTTGCTGGCCTCGTCGTTGCCGGCGCTGCTGGGCTCATGATTCCTTCCCCCGTTTTACAGCCGCTACTCACCAGCGTGCTTTGACGCCAAACTGTGCGCTCGCACTGCGGTAGCCGCCATCACCACGCTGCAGGCCAAGATCGCCCCATGCCGACCAGCGCGTCCCAAGCTGCAGCATCGCGCCGCCACGCACTTCGTAACGGTTCTTCGCCACCGCGCCTTCGATCAGCGCATCGTCCATCCAGACGCGGTTGCCGCCGCTATCGTGCAGCCAGTGCGCAGCAATGAACGGCTGCACGCGACGATCCTCGCTGCGTACGTCGCCGCTCAGGCGTATACCCATCCGCGAGGAAAGCCCACCTGCGGCAGCGGTGGACACCTGGGTGCCGTTGAGCTCGGTAAGATGGTCGGCGCGGTAGTCGGTATGGATGACCTGCAGTTGCGGCTGCACCATCAGTTGGGCCCCGCTTCGCGTACGCAGTGCCCACGTGTAGCCCGTCTCAAGCGAGGCGGCCTGCGTCTGGGCATCCTGGTGCTCCTTCGCCAGCCCGATCCCCTGCACGGTGTTGCGGTAGCGGCCATGCTGGATCCAGCCATCGGCATAGGCCCCCGTTCCTTCGTCCGGACGCTGCAGCCACGTAGCGTAGATTCCCAACGCGGCGCCCTTTACCGTGCCCGTCGCGGTGTAACCACTCAGCTGCGACTGCACATCGCTCGAGGACTGCCCGGCGGCCAGCAATACACCGGCGCGGCCCTGGCTGGCTCCGCCCCAGTGCAATACATCCATACCCCCCATCAGTACCGACGCACGCCCCGTCAGCGCAAGCTGACCGGCGACATCCTGCCGCGTGTGGCTGCTGCTGACGCGCAGCCAACCGTCACCGCGTGCGCCGGCCACGGTGTCAGCGCCATCGCGGTCCTGCAGCCGGTGCTGGAACAGGGACACGGCGGCCGCCTGGTTGGCCAGGTAGGCACCAGCCTCAGGCCGCACGATCTGCGGCGGGCGTGGGCGATTGCAGTCGGCATCGCCTTCCGCGGCCTCGCAAGGATCGGGTGGAATGATGCCGCAGCCCGGACCCGCGGGATCGGTCTCGCAGGGCTCTGGTGCCGGTCCGATGCAGCCAGGGCCGGCCGGGTCGAGCTCACACGGCGCCGGCGGCGGCGGCGGCGGCGGCGGCTCGGCACAGCCGGGGCCGTTGGGGTCGAGATCGCACGGGTCCGGCGGGGTCGGCGACAGCGCAGAACGCAGGTACCAACCGCCATCGCCAGGCGCGGTGACACCGCCCTTGTGCAGGAAATAATCGTAGCTGCCCGCCACAGCGCGCCCACTCAGGGTGTAGACCGCATCGGACTGGCCATCGACCTGGATCAACTGGATGCCGTTGGTCGTCTGCGCGCCCAGACCATGCACATTGTTGACCTGGATGCCGGCGCTGCCACGGGTATCGCCGCGCACGTGCAGGAAGTCGATCCGGGAGCTGTCATCGCCCAGCGCCCCATTGAAAATCAGCAGCGCGTTGCTTGCATCAACGTCGCCGGACACAGTGAGTCGGTTGAATGTCGTGCTGCCCGCTGCCGACAAGGCCAGGGTGCTGTCGTGCAGGCTCAGCTGGCCTACGCTGGCGTCATCGGTCAGGGTCCAGCGGCTGTCGTCGGACAGTGCCACCTGGTTGACTACCGAGCTGGCACCCACCCAGTGCGAGCGGCCGTTGAGGCGCACGCGGATGTCGGCCACGACGGGGATGCCAGCGGCGATGTCCTCCGGGGTGATCACGATATCGCCCTGCGCATGGGCATCCTGATCCAGGCGGAGCTCGAACGGGCTGGCAAACGCCGCATCCACCGCCATCAGCGTGCCATTGCCGCCGATCAGCCGGGCGCCGTTGCGTACCGTCACCTCGCGTGCGGTTCGCACCCACAACGCGGCATGCCGCTCACTGATCAGCGAGCCGCCATCGATGTCGAGCCGGCCGTTGGCATTGACCACGCCGGCATAGGCATCCATTCCCTGTGTGCGCACGTGGGTGTTGTGAAGTGTCAACTCTCCCGGGCCACCACTGAGCACGCCGTACCCCTTGGTGCCGGTGGTCAAGAGGCTGCTGTCGCGCACGTGCACGGCACCACCAAGACGTGCGATAGCGCCGATGCTGCCGGCGCCGGTGGTGGTGACGTCGACGCGATCGGCTTCGAAGACCGGCCGCCGCCCGCCAGTGTCCTGGGATGCATAAAGACCGTGTGCCGAGGCGCCACCGGTGCGCATCGTCAGACCATCCAGCGTCGCAAGGCCTTCGCGGCTGTCGATGCCCACGCCCGCATCGCTGCGAGTGGTGATGCTGCCACCCTGCATGGTCAACGTGGATTCACTGGGCAACCAGATGCCCGTGCCGATGAAGCCGTCCGTGGTGATGTCCACGTCGCTCAGCCGTACATCGCTGCCATCGCCGTTGACGTTGATGCCGTCGGTGCCCGCGGTGATCGTCGTCCCGATGATGTCGACCTGGTTGTTGGCCCACAGGAATACGCCCGTGCTGCGCTCGTGGTCCGAGCGCAGTTTGCTGTTCTCGATTCGCAACGTGCCACCGCTGAGTACAACAGCGCGGGACTGGCTCCCGGAGACATGGATGTCGGAATCGATCAGCGTGACGGCTCCGTCGCCAGCAACTCCCGCGGCGTCATCGCCTTGGGTGCGGATGCGGCTGTTGATCAGCGACACGGCGGAGCCAACGTGAACCCGGGCCGCCGCGCTGCCATAGCCCTCGGCGCTGACGTCCAGATTGTCACCCTCTATGCGCCCACCATTGAGCGCATACAGACCATCGGATCTGAAGGAGCCAGTCTGGATCTGCGCATCGCGCAGTGTCACCACACCGTTGTCTGCCATCACCGCGTGTGACTCGCCCCCGGCGGTCTGGATGCGTCCACCGACCATGTCCACCTGCCCATTGCCGGTGGCCACCAGCCCGTGCGAGCCATCACCGGAGGTCTCCAGCGTCGCATTGCGCATCACCAGGGTGCCCGCATCGATCTGGGCTGCGGTGCTGCGCAGACCGCGGGTGGTTACTGTCGTGCCCTGCCCGGCGGCGTCGGCCTGCAGCTCGATGCGGCCGCCTGTGGCGACAGAAAGCCCAACCGCACTGGCCCCCGAGGTGGTGATGTCACCCGCAGCGAAGACGAGCGTGCCTGCACTTTCGGCGCGGGCCGCGGCCGTATTGGCACCGATGGCGTTGAGCGATACGGGCCCGCCGGAGCCGATGCTGCCCCCGTTGAGGGCGTGGAAGACATGTCCGGCAACGCCGTCATCGGTCGACGCATAGCTGCCGGCGATGACGTCGAGCTGGTGACCATCGGCGACCACCGGCCCCAGACTCTGCGCCAGGACGGGCGCGCTGCACGTACAGGCCACCGCGATGGCGAGCGAAAGGGGGCGCAGACGGTTCAGGGGGCGGGGGGCGCGAGAGGTCATGCAGGAATAGCCGGTCACTATGTAGCCGGCGACTTTAGGAGCGCTGCCTTGCTGCGGATATGCAATTAGTTGCAAATCCACAGCCGCATCGATGTCCTGAACGCGACGACGGATGCCCAATTCGCGAGAGACGGGACCCGGACTCGGGCCTACGCTACGCATCCTGCCTCCCCTCGCAGCTGCAGCGTAGCCAGCGCGCCTGGGCTCCCCCGTTCCTGATCGTGCCCTCATGCCACCTGAAACCGTTGCCCCGCCCGTGATTCCGGCCGAACCCCTCAGCCCCGCCCCGAACCAGGGCTTCGCGGTGCGCATCGTCGGCGCCGCGGCCTTCGCCCACCTGCTCAACGACATGATCCAGGCCGTGCTGCCGGCGGTCTATCCGATGTTCAAAAGCCAGTTCTCGCTCACTTTCGGCCAGATCGGCATCATCGGCCTGGTGTACCAGGTCACCGCCTCGCTGCTGCAGCCGTGGGTGGGCATGTACACCGACAAGCGGCCGCTGCCGTATCTGCTGCCCTCAGGGATGGTCGCTACCTTTATCGGCATCGCGCTGATGGCGCTGGCGATCCGCTACGAAACGCTGCTCATCGCCGCGGCCATCGTTGGCATCGGGTCGGCCACCTTCCACCCGGAAGCCTCACGCGTGGCACGGATGGCCTCGGGCGGTCGTTTCGGCACGGCGCAGTCCACCTTCCAGGTTGGCGGCAATACCGGCTCGGCGATCGGCCCGCTGCTGGCGGCGGCCATCGTGATCCCGCACGGGCAGCGCGCAATCGCGTGGTTCATGCTGGCGGCGGCGCTGGCGATCTGGGTGCTGTTCCGCCTCACCGGTTGGACCATCCACCACGGCCAGGCCAAGATGAAACGGTTGGCCACGGGCCATGGCGTCGGGCTGAGCCGCGGCAAGGTGATCCAGGCCATCGCCGTGATCGCGGTGCTGATGTTCGCCAAGTTCGTCTACATCGCCTCGTTCACCAACTACTTCACCTTCTATCTGATCGAGCGCTTCGGCCTGACCGTGCAGCAGAGCCAGATGTACCTCTTCATCTTCCTGGCCTCGGTCGCGCTGGGCACCTTCATCGGTGGACCGGTCGGCGACCGCATCGGGCGCAAGGCGGTGATCTGGATATCGTTCCTGGGCGTTGCACCCTTCGCGCTCGCCCTGCCCTACGCCAACCTGATGGGCACGGCGGTGCTGGCGGTGGTGATCGGACTGGTGATGTCCTCGGCGTTCGCTGCGCTGGTGGTGTACGCGCAGGAAGCAGTGCCGGGCCGTGTGGGCATGGTGTCGGGATTGATGTTCGGCCTGATGTTCGGTATCGGCGGTATCGGCGCGGCCGGGCTGGGCAACCTGGCGGACGTGCATGGGATCGTGTGGGTCTACCACTTCACCTCGTACCTGCCGCTGCTCGGGCTGGCGACGGCGTTCCTGCCGAAGACGAACATGCACTGAAGCCTCTGGCTCAGTGGAAGAACTGACTCGGCAGCTGTCCGAAGCGCTTCTTGAACATCGCGGTAAAGGCGCTCGGACTGGCATAGCCCAGCGCGAGCGCCACGTCGATCACCTTCTCCCCGTGTGCCAACTGCTCCAGTGCACGCAGCAGGCGCGCCTGTTGGCGCCATTGCCCGAAGGTCATGCCCAGCTCGCGTGCGCACAGGCGCTGGATGGTTTTGACGTCCACGCCCAGACGCCGGGCCCAGTCCTGCAGCGTGGATGGGTCGTCAGGCGTGGACTCCAGCTGCTGACCGATGACCTGCAGACGTGGGTCGGTCGGCTGCGGCAGATGCAGCGGCAGTACCGGCAGCAGCTGCAGCTCATCCAGGATCAATTGCATCAGCCTGCCATCGCGCGAATCGGCCTGGTACGGTGCGGCGACATCCATCGCCGCGTGGATCAGGGCCGCCAGCAAAGGCGTGACCGAGACCGTCGACGCACTGGCCGGCGGCTGGGCAATCGCCTGCGGCAGGATGTACAGGCTGCGCATGCCGACCGCGCCGATGCAGCTGACCTTGTGCCCCATGCCGGCCGGGATCCAGATCGCGCGCGTGCTCGGGACGACCCAGCGCCCCGCCCCGGCCTGGACCACCAGCACGCCGGTTTCGGCATAGACCAGCTGATGGCGGTCTGGATGATGATGCAGGGCGATGATCGTTCCGGCGGGATACTCACGCGCTCGGCAGAACACGGGGGTCTCTGGACCGGCAGGCAGCCGCTTGCCTTCGCCGACACCCGCGGCGATGTCTCTTTTCCGATATGGCATGGCAATACCCTCGCAAACGGCCTACCGGACGACTCTACCGCGTCAGGGGTGTTTTCGATATCGGTCCGCTACGGCTCTCGGGGCTTCGGCGGCGCCAGTACCTCGATCCAGGTCGGCGCGTGATCGCTGGGCTTTTCCAGCGCCCGCACCCAACTGTCAACGCCTGCGTCCTTGAGGCGAGGCGCAAGCACCGGATTGAGCAGCAGATGATCGATGCGTAGCCCGCGGCCGCGGGCGAAGTGTTCACGGAAGTAGTCCCAGAAGGTGAAGATCTGGGCATCGCCATGCACGGCGCGCAGGCTGTCGGTCCAGCCCTGGTCGAGCAGCGCCCGGTAGGCCTCGCGGACCTCGGGCTGCAGCAGCGCGTCCTTGCGCCACGATTTGGGGTCGTAGATATCCGCATCCGTGGGCACGACGTTGAAATCGCCGATCAACGCGACCGGGTGCGGCAGCGCGACCAGGCTTTTCGCGTGCCGATGCAGGCGTTGCATCCACGTCAGCTTGTAATCGAACTTGGGCCCCGGCCGCGGATTGCCGTTGGGTAGGTACAGACCGCCCACGATCACACCATGCGCTGCCGCTTCCAGATAACGACTCTGATCATCTTTGGGATCCCCGGGCAACCCGCGCCGGCTTTCGATGGGGTCCTGCCCACGGGCCAGCAGCGCAACGCCGTTCCACGAGCGCTGCCCCTGCCAGATGCAGCCGTATCCAGCGTCGCGGATGGCCGCTTCCGGAAAGGCTTCCTGCGTCGCCTTGAGTTCCTGCAACGCTACGATGTCCGGTTGTTCGCGCGCCAGCCATGCGAGCAGATGCGGCAGCCGCGTCAGCACGCCGTTGACATTGAAGGTCACGATTTTCAGGCGCTTTCTGGTGGGCATGGCGCGCTTCATCGCGGCGGTCACAGACCTTGAGGATTGCCCTGCATCAATCAACCTGGCGCGAGTGCCGGGCGAGCATGGCGTGACGATGGCGGCGCGTTGATCGTGCATTGACCCTTTCCGCGTCACAGTAAGCCCTCGTTTCGGACCGGTACGGTGCATCCATTGCGCGGAGGATCATGAAAACCTGGAAGGTGCTGCCGCGGCGCTTTTACCAGCGCCACCCCGCCGAGGTGGCGCCCGAGCTGCTCAACAAGCTGCTGGTGCGCGATGACGGTCGCGCAGGCCGCATCGTGGAGGTGGAAGCGTATGCAGGTGAGCAGGATCCGGCCGCGCATTCCTATCGCGGCATGACCGCGCGCACCGCCACGATGTTCGGTGAAGCCGGGCATCTGTACGTGTATTTCAGCTACGGCATGCATTGGGGCTCGAACGCAGTGTGTGGTGACGTCGGCCAGGGCTGGGGCGTACTGCTGCGCGCCCTGGAGCCGGTCGCCGGGCTGGAGCTGATCCGCGAGGCGCGCCCGGCAATCAAGCGTGAGCGTGATCTGGCCAGCGGGCCGGGGCGGTTGTCGCAGGCGATGGGCATCACCAAGGCCTTGGATGGCGCGGATCTGGTGCGCAATGACCGTGGCATCCGCCTCGTGTCCGATGGCATGGCGCCACCGGAGGCCCCAGTGGTCGGGCCACGGATCGGCATCACCAAGGCAATCGACTTTCCGTGGCGCTGGCACGTGCCGGCGCACCTGCACGTCTCGGGACGCACCGGGGCGAAGAAGACGGGCGGGACCCTATCGTGAAATCCCCGCTATCGGCCACCTCTCCGGCCCGCCGCGTACGACGCTGGCTCGTGCGCGTGTTCATTCTTGTCGCCTGCATCGTGGTGGCAGGCGTGCTGTGGAACAGCCCCATCGCCGAATCGCCCCGGGCGCTCTGGCGCCTGTCGCAGATGCCAGCCCCGACCGCCCTGCCCGTTCCCGTGGCCGGGGTTTCGGCACGACAGGTGGCCGATACGTTCGGCGCTCCCCGTGGCCGTGACCGCACGCATGCCGGTGTCGACATCTTCGCCAAACGCGGCACCGAGGTGCGCAGCGCAACACCGGGCATCGTCACGGATATTCGCGAGGGTGGCCTGGGTGGGCGTCAGGTGTGGGTGATGGGCCCGGCGCGCGAGCGCTACTACTACGCCCACCTGGACGACTGGCGTGAAGGATTGGAACGAGGTCAGGTCATCGAGCAAGGCGCGGTGCTGGGCTATGTCGGCGACACCGGCAATGCCAAGGGCACGCCGCCGCATCTGCATTGGGGTATCTACGGTACCGACGGCGCCTACGATCCGCTGCCACTCCTGAAGGCATGGCGGGATGCGCCCTGACGGCGTGCAGGCCCCCTTCACAACAACGCGCGCTGGACTAACACCGATGCGCCTAGCGTCGGTGGCTCACCACCTACCGGCAGTACCTCCATGGCGATCAAGACCGCAGAAGACCTGTTCATCCACGAGCTCTCGGATATCTACAGCGCAGAAAAGCAGCTTACCAAGGCGCTGCCGAAGCTCGCACGCGCCGCGTCCAATCCAGACCTCGCCGCCGCCTTCACCCTGCACCTGGAAGAAACCCAGGGTCAGATCGAGCGCATCGATCAGGTGGTCGAACTGCTGGGCATCCGGCTCAAGCGGATCAAATGTGCCGCGATGGAGGGCCTGGTCGAAGAAGGCAAGGAGGCCATCGACAGCATTGAGGAAGGCCCGGTGCGCGATGCGGCGCTGATCGGTGGTGCGCAGAAAGTGGAGCACTACGAAATCGCCTCCTACGGCACCATCGCCGCGATGGCCAAGCAACTGGGTTACAAGGCGGCTGTACCGTTGCTGCTTGAAACGTTGGAGGAAGAGAAGGCCACCGACGAAAAGCTCACCCTGCTGGCCCTGGCCGGTGGTGGCAATGCAAAGGCTGCTGCAGCCTGATGTCGATGGAAGTCGGTGCCGGGGAGCCGGACTCCCCGCGCAGCGCGTTGTTCGTTGTTGCCCTTGACCCCACAGGAGCCCCCATGTCGCTGCGCCCACCCGTTCTCTACCACGCCTCCCTCGAACATGCAGACGCGGAGGAAACGACGCACATCCATGAGCTGGCCGAGGTATTCGCGCGGATGGCGCTGACCGTTGCCGAGCAGGAAGGTCATGCGCACCGCGCGGTGCATGCCAAAGGCCAGGGCCTGCTGAAGGGGCGGCTGCGGGTGTTGGATGGGTTGCATGCAGAGCTGCGCCACGGTCTTTTTGCGCGGCCTGGCAGCTACGACGCGCTGGTTCGCCTGTCGTCGCCGCCCGCTGAGCAGCTTCCGGATTCGGTCTCCACCCCGCGGGCGATGGCGCTCAAAGTCATTGGCGTGGACGGGCCCCGCGCGGAAGGCGCCGAGGAAGAACACACGCAGGATTTCCTGATGGTCAATGGACCAGCGTTCAACACGCCGGGCGTGGCCGGCTTCCTGCGCTCAGCCAAGCTGCTGGCCGCCACCACCGAGCGGATGCCGCGCACCAAGCGGATGATTTCGGCCACGCTGCGTGGCGCCGAGGCGGCGCTGGAGGCAGTCGGCGGGCAAAGCGCCACATTGAAGGGCATGGGCGGCGAGCCGCAGCATCATCCATTGGGCGAGACCTTCTTCAGTCAGGTACCGTTCCTCTACGGCCCGTACATGGCCAAGTTCTCGCTGGCCCCGATCTCACCCGACCTGCTCGCGCTGACCGGGGACAAGATCGGCTCGGACGCCGACGCGCAGCGCGAGGCGGTGGTCACCTTCTTCACCGATCTTCCCAATCCAGTGGAATGGGAACTGCGCGTGCAGTTGTGCCGCGACGTGGAGCAGATGCCGATCGAGGACGCATCGGTAGTGTGGCCCGAGGCGGACAGCCCGTTCCTGCCGGTCGCACGCCTGAGCGTGGCGCAGCAGAAGGCGTGGCAGCCTGATACCTCTCCCGGCATCGAGGATGCACTGGCGTTCGCACCATGGCATGCGTTGGCCGAGCATCGTCCGCTCGGCGGGTTGAACCGCGCGCGCCGCGTGGTGATGGCTGCCTCACGTCAATTCCGCTCGCGGTTCAATGGGTGTCCGATCCACGAGCCGGTGGGCTGAGGCCGCCTTCAGGCGCAGCCGCGAGGTGTTGCCTCACCGGATGCCATGCAGCTCCATGGCGCGCATCACGATCGGCTTGGCCCAGTCAGGCGTCTGCAGCAGCTCGATCGCCGAGGCCGGATAGTGCAGTCCGGTGCGGTCCAATTGCAGCACCGGCAACGGCTCGGCGCCATCGGCGTTGGCCGGCGCACTGTTGTCGTAGACATGCAGCTCGGCCAGATGCGGCAACAGCGCCAAGAGGTTCTCACGGGAGGAATCGTAGCGGGCGCGGATCTTGTCGGCGGGAATGTCATGTCCGCCGCGGCTGACCCGTGCCGCGACACGTTCCATATGAAGTTCCACGCTCTGCAGGCCGCAGAACCAGATCGCCACGTCGTGCCGGTCGCAGGCTTCGCGTAGCAGGCGCGGAATCGTATTGCCGCCCAAGGTGGTTTCAAACGCGAAGTCGGTGCCCTCGTCGATCGCCTGTCGCAGCCGACGCGCGCCCTCGTTCCAGGCCGCAGCATTGGCCTCGCCCAGCGACCAACCAGTCTCCACCAGACGCCGGGTGAACGTATCCGGGTTGAACCAAGTCAGGCCTTCTTCTTCCAGCCACATGCCCAGCAGCGAACTCTTGCCGGCACCATTGACGCCGGCCAGGACCAGAATGCGCCCCATCGGTCAGAGGGGGCTGCCGAGGGCGACCTTGCGGCCACGGCGGATCGGCTGACCCAGCACCTTGCCCAGCCCGCCATCGCGGCCCAGGCTGGCCAGCGTGGTATCGAACGCGGCACGCAGCCGTTCCAGCTCGCCCAGACGCTCATCGGCGTCGCCACCAGCGGCCTTGGCCAGCAGCTCCTGGTAGGTCTTGATGTCCACGATCACCGCTTCGGGGTGATTGTGGTTGGTGATCACCAAGGCCTGTTTCTCCCGAACGGTCCGCATCAGGCTGGGCCAGCCGCGGGTTTTCACCGACGACGCCGTGGCTTTTTCAAGGCCGGGCAGATCCAGTGGCAGGGTCATGGCACGCTCCAGTACGGGATGGCCCTACTATACCCCTTCTGGCCAAATTGGACATAAATCCCATTTTGGCTAGAAGGGCGCCGCAGCAGCCGATCAGCGGGACATCGAGTACGGCTGTTCCGCGCCCTGCCCCGGCCAGGCCTTGTTCGGCTCGGCCTGGAGGGTGAAGCGCAGCTCGCCACCGGCCAGGATTTCCTCGTGGCGCAGGAAGGTACGCTGCAGCGGCTGGCCATTGAGGGTCACCGAATCGACATAGTCGTAGCCCTTGCCCAGCCCGTCGGTGACGATGGTGAAGGTCCTGCCGTTGGGCAGATGCAGTGCTGCCTTGGGCAGGAACGGGCGGCCGATGATGTACTCGCCGCTGCCCGGCGCCACGGGGTAGAAGCCCAGCGCGGTGAACACGTACCAGGCCGACATCTGGCCAAGGTCGTCATTGCCGGCCAGGCCATCGGGACGGTCGGCATACTGGGTATCCATGATCTGCTTCAGGCGTGCCTGGGTGCGCCACGGCTGCCCGGCATGGGCATACAGGTAGGCCACGTGGTGGCTGGGCTCGTTGCCGTGCGCGTACCAGCCGATCAGACCGGTGATGTCTTCCATGTGTTCGAAGATCGAGGGGTCGACCTTGGCCTCGAACACCTCGTCCAGCCGGGCCAGCAGTCTGTCGCTGCCCCCGTGCGCGGCGGCCAGGCCCGCCACATCGTGCGGCACATACCACGAGTACTGCCAGGCGTTGCCTTCGGTGTAATCCGTGCCGTAGCCGCTGGCGCTCGGGTCGAACGGCGTGCGGAAGCTGCCATCGCGCTTGCGCGCCCGCATGAAACCCGTGTCCTTGTCGTACGCGTTGCGCCAGTTGGTGGCGCGCTTCTCGAACTCACCGGCGACCTTCGTGTTGCCCATGGCCTTGGCCATGCGCGCGATGGTCCAGTCGTCGAAGGCGTATTCCAGCGTCTTGCTGGCCGCTTCGCCTTCCTCATCGATCGGCACCCAGCCCAGCTCGCGGTACTGCGCGATGCCGTCGTACGGTCCGTAATTGGCGGTGGCCACCATGGCGGCCAATGCCTTGTTCTCATCGAAACCGCGGATGCCCTTGAGGTAGGCATCGGCGATCACCGGCACGGCGTGGTAGCCGATCATGCACCAGGTTTCCTGGCCGTGGAACGCCCATACCGGCAGCATCCCGTAGGCGCTGTTGTGCTGGTGCGCGAGCAGCGAATTGATGAAATCGCTGTTACGTTTCTCCGGTTGCACCAGGGTGAGCAGTGGATGCAGGGCTCGGTAGGTGTCCCACAGCGAGAACGTTGAATAGTTGGTGTAGCCCTCGGCACGATGCACCGCGTTGTCCGAGCCGCGGTACTGGCCATCGCTGTCCATGAAGACCGTCGGCCCCAGCAGGCTGTGGTACAGCGCGGTGTAGGCGCTGCGCCGGTCATGCTCGGGCGCGTCGATGTCCAGCACCGACAGCGCCTGCGTCCATTGCGCTCTCGCCCCGGCTCGGACGCGATCGAAATCGAAGCCCGGCACTTCACTCTCCAGGTTGGCGATCGCACCGGCCTCGCTGACCGAGGAGATCGCCACCGTCACCACCAGCGGTTTATCGAGCTTGCCGAAATCAAACGTGCCCACCAGTTGGCGCCCTTCAATCTGTGCACGCTGGGCCGGGCTCTGGTGCCCCGGCGGCGGGAAACCCTTGTAGGCGATGTCGGTCTCGGTATTGTGGAACGCATGACCGGTCAGCGGGCGCGAGAAGCGCATCGCGAAATACAGCTGGCGACCTGGCGCCCATCCGCGGGTCTCGCGGAAGCCGGTGATGGTGCCGTCCTCGCGGGCACGCAGACGCGACCATAGGATCTTGCCCGGATAGTCGTAGAGGCTGGTGCGCAGGTCCAGCAGCACGCGCGCCGGCTGGTTGGCCGGATAGGTGTAACGGTGCACACCCACGCGGGTGCTGGCGGTGAGTTCCGCGCGCACCTTGGGGTCATCCAGAGTGACCGCGTAGTAGCCCGGCTCGGCGCGCTCGTCATCGTGGCGGAAGCGCGAGGTGTAACCGCTGCCAGGTTTGTCCGGGTCGCCACGCTCCAGGCTGGCATCGGTGCGCACCGGCATCAGCAGCACATCGCCCAGATCGGAATGGCCGCTGCCCGAGAAATGCGTGTGCGAGAAGCCAACGATGCTGGTGTCGTCGTGCCGGTAGCCTGCCGCCCACCCATAGGCCTTCTCGCGCGGCTGGATGCGGGTGTCCGGGCTGAGCTGGACCATGCCGAACGGGACCGTGGCGCCGGGATAGGTGTGACCCTCGCCTGCAGTGCCGATGAACGGATCAACCGCCGCGTAGGCACGCTCGCCGACCTTCGCCGGTGCCGCCGTGGCCGTGCCGGCCACCAACATCGCCCCTACTGCGAGCCCCAACCAGCGCACCGTCCCCATTTTTGTCATGGCGTTGAATTTAGATCGATTCAGGTAAGAGTGATCCTAGCACCGCCCCAGCAGACCGGCATGTTGCGGTGCGGTTGAGGACGCGGGGGGACGCGGCTTGCTACGCTGGCGCCTGGCTCGTTTCCGGGAAGACCTGCATGGTGTTACGCCGCCGCACCTGCCTCATGGCAACCTCCCTCATCGCTGCTGCCCTGCTCGCCGCGTGTGCGGGGCGAACCGCTCACAACGGTGGTGCTGCATCCACCGGGGCCTCTGGACCATCAGCGGCAGCGCTGACATGGACAGCGCACCAAAGCGGACATCCACCCACCGCGCGACACGAAAGTGCCTTGGTCGCGCTTGATGGCAAACTCTATCTGCTGGGGGGACGTGGTGAACGCCCCCTGGAGGTCTTCGATCCCGCCAGCGGAGGCTGGACCTCCGGCGCACGACCTCCACTGGAACAGCTTCACCACACTCAGGCACTCGCCTACGACGGCCGTATCTGGGTGATGGGGGCCTTGACCGGCGACTTCCCAGCCGAGCCCGCCGTTCCTGCGCTGTGGATCTACGACCCGACGGCGGATGCGTGGCAACAGGGGCCATCGCTGCCGGCAGGCCGCGCTCGCGGTGCCAGTGGCGTTGCGTTGCACGCGGGCCAGTTCTATCTGGTCGGTGGTGTAACGCGTGGGCACACCGGTGGCGTGGTGCCATGGCTGGATGTCTTCGATCCCGCGACGGGGCAGTGGACAGCGCTGCCGGATGCACCGCATGCGCGCGACCACTTCCACGCGGCGGTATTGGACGGCGCGCTCTACGCCGCCGGTGGCCGGGTCAGCGCCCATGGCAGCAATGCGTCGGGGATGCAGTCGGTGGCAGCCGTGGACGTCTTCGATATCGCATCGGGCCGCTGGTCCACCCTTCCCTCGCCCCTGCCGACCCCACGCTCAGGCACGGCCACGGTTGCCTGGAATGACAGGATCGTTGTGATCGGCGGCGAAAGCGATGCGCACACGGCCGCGCATGCAGAGGTGGAGGCCTGGAGCCCCGCCCTTCAGCGCTGGGAGCGGCTGCCGCCGCTGCCGGTCGGGCGACACGGCATGCAGGCGGCGGTGCTGAACGGTGCGCTGCACGTCGTCGCGGGCAGCGCTGATCGTGGCGGCGGACCAGAACTGGACGACCATTACCGCTTGGCCGCCCGTCCGTAGTCCATCGCCAGGCGGGCGCATGCCGTCCCGGCTTACGCCGGCCGTGCCGAGTCCGGTACCGCCGCCTCGGGCAGCATGGGCTGGGTCGCGTCCACCGTGACCGGCTCATCACTGCGCATCAACGCGCGCGCTTCGGCTTCGCTCGCCACCGCCGGCGGGGAGCCGCGCAGCGGCATGCCGGCGGTCTCGCGCACGAACAGCATGGTGATCACGCCGATCACCGCCGCGCCCATCAGGTAGTAAGCGGGCACCAGCGGATCACCGGTGCGCTCCACCAGCCAGGCAGTCACCAGCGGCGTGGTACCCCCGAACAGCGAGACCGATACGTTGAAGGCGATCGACAGCGCGCTGTAGCGCACCGGCGTGTAGAACAGCGCCGGCAGCGTGGACGGCATCGAGCTGGTGAAGCACACCAACGCCAGCCCGAGCAGCATCAGCCCCAGAAAGATCAGCCAGTCATTGCCGCTGCCCACCAGTTTCAGGCACGGGATCGCCAGCAGGAACAGCGCGATGCAGGCACCGATGATCATCGGGCGACGACCCAGACGATCACTGAACAATCCACCCACCACATTGAGCGGCATCATCACCAGCATCACGATGATGATCAGCAGCAGGCCTTTGCTTTCGGCATAGCCCATGGTGACGCTGAGGTAGCTGGGCATGTAGGTCAGCAGCATGTAATCGGTGACGTTGAACACCAGCACCAGGCCGACGCAGATCAGCAGCTGTGCCCAATGCACGCGGAACAGCGCGCCCAGGCCCGGGCGCTCGTGATCGCGCTTCTCGGCCTCTTCGGCGTACGCGCGGAAGGCCGGCGTCTCTTCCAGCTTCATGCGCATGTACAGGCCAAGCAGACCCAGCGGGCCGGCCACCAGGAACGGAATGCGCCAGCCCCAGTCCAACATCTGGGTGCTGCTCAGGGCCATGTGCAGTGCGGTGACTGTGCCGGCACCGGCGATGTAGCCGCCCAGCGTACCGAACTCCAGCCAGCTGCCCATCAGGCCGCGATTTCGGTCAGTCGAATACTCGGCGATGAACGTTGCCGCGCCGCCGTACTCACCGCCGGTGGAGAATCCCTGCACGATGCGGGCAAGCAGCAACAGCGCCGGTGCCCAGATGCCGATGCGGTCGTACGAGGGAATCAGGCCGATGCTGAAGGTGCCTGCAGCCATCAGGATCATGGTGGCCGCGAGCACCTTCTGCCGCCCGTACTTGTCACCCAGCGGGCCGAACACCAGCCCGCCCAAGGGGCGCACCAGGAAGGCGACGGTGAAGGTGGCGAAGGTGGCGATCAGCTGCGCGGTCGGGCTGCTGTCGGGGAAGAACACGTGGCCGAGGGTCACGGCCAGGTAGCCGTAGACACCGAAATCGAACCACTCCATCGCGTTGCCGAGGGCGGCAGCGCCAACGGCCTTCTTCAACATCGGACGATCAACGACCGTGACTTCGTCGACATGCATCTGGCGGCGGCGTTTGAACCAGCCAAAATGAGCGTGTGCGGCAGGTAGGTCCTGCATCTGCTTTCTCCTGGAAGCAGGCCATCGCGGCGCCCGAGGTCCCGCGCACGGCACAGGAAATACCGCCTCTGATGACACAGCGCGATGCGCGAAGAGGGGTTGCAACAGACGATCCCGGACGGCCGCGTGGACTCAGCGACGCTGCGGGATGGATGACCAGGAAGCGGGCAATGGCCCGGGGGTGATCAAGCGGGCCATCTTACTACATTTGGCGAGCGCGAGGCCCGTACTGCTCCGGTCGGCAGCGTGGAACAGCATGTTTCAAGCTGTTTTGACTACTTTTCACGCGATGCATACACGCGTCGGCAGCGCTGGGAATGCGGCGAATGTGTTGTGCTGACACTCATCTCGCAGGGCGAATGTCGCTCGAGAGCGGGATGCTCGTTACTGCCCGCGCTCCAATGCGTCGATCAATGGCGCGAGATCGTCGCGCTCGTGCGGCCGCACTGCACGCGCGATTTCGCGGCCATCGCGCAACAGAATCACCGTCGGCCACAGCTTCACAGCAAAGGAGCGGCCCAACGGCCGCCCCTTCCCATCTTCGACCTTCAGGTGCGTAGCGTCGTAGCCGCCGAGAAACTTCTGCAGCAGGGGCTGGGCGGCACTGCAATGGCCGCACCAACCGGTGCCGAACTCCAGCATCACCCATCCGCTGCCGGCATCGATGTCGGCACGGGTGATGTCGGAGGGGCTGTACTCACGAACGAAGGCCATGAGCGGTTCTCAGGACAGTGCGCGCTGGATGTCCTCCAGCGGTGCGTTGGTGTAATCCTTCGCCAGATCCTTGATCAGCCGCTCCTGGGTTTCTTTGTGCAGCAACGGGCGGATGCGGCCCAGCGTCTGCGGGTCGGCGATCAGGATCAGGTGCGCGTAGCGGTTCTTCAGCGCATCTTCGTTCAACTGCGCGGCGACCTGCTTGGCAAACGTGGCTTCATTGAGCTGGGAGATCGTCATGTCCTGTGGCACCGAGCCGGAGGGGCCCTGCCCCGAGGCGCCGGTTTCGCTGACGGCCTGCAGCTGAAGTTCCCCCTCCTGCTTGAGTTGAAGCTTGTGCGCGGTGCCAACGTTGGTGAACACGCGGGCCGAGCCGCCGTCGGCGACAACAACGAGGGTACCTTCGGGAATCTGCTGGCTCATCATCTACTCCTTATGGGAAAAACCGAGCGCGGGTGCACTCGGGTTCCACCGTAGGCAACCCCATGTAAGCACCGTGCATACGGATGTATGCATTCCGTATGCAACGCCTGTGCGCCCTACTCCACAGGCGCTGGCGGTAGCGGCATGTCCAGGTGGCGGGTGAAGAACCGGGCCATCACCCGGTAAGCCTGCTGGCTCTCGGGCAGGCGGGCATCCAGATGAAACGCGTGGCCCAGCCCGTCCCAGACGTGCAGATCCGACTCGCGGCCCAGGTCCACCAGCCGGGAATGCGTATAGGACACGTTGCTCAGCTCCGCCGCACGGGTGGCGGTGATGAACAGGGTCGGTGGGAACTGCGCGAGGACTGCATCGGAGAACACCGGCGACACGAGTGGATCACGGAAATCCACCTTCCCGTAGTACAGGTCCTCCATGATCGGCAACGTGCCGTCAGCATGCGGCAGCAGTGCATCGGTGACGGCCGCCGCCACATAGCGGGAGTCGCCGCCGTAGCGTGCATCGCCGCCGGCGCAGAACAGGCCGGCCGCGGCCGGCATCGGCAGCTTCTCCTTGGCGAACCACGCCAGCGATTCGCCCGTGAGCACGCCGCCGGCCGAGCAGCCGAACAGACCGATGTGCCGTGCCGGCATCTTCTCCAGCGCCGCCCGGTAGACCGCGGCCACATCCTCACTCGCGGCCGGAAACTGATGCTCCGGGCCTTGCCGGTACTCCACCGCCACGACCGTGGCCCCGGTCATGGCCGCGACCGGAATCGCCTCCAGCAGGCCGAGGCTGTCAGCGCGGCCGAACACGAACGCGCCGCCATGCAGTTCGATCAACAGGCGCCGCTGCGCCGAATCGGCTGGCGCACTGCGTGGCTCGACACGTACCACCGGTACGCCATTCCAGGTTTCGTGGTGCAGCTCCACCGGATAGCGCTGGCGCAGCGCCTTGATCTCGCCATACGCCCAGTCATCGGCACCCTTGCGGATAGTCGCCAGTTCCTTGAGCACGGTGGCGTTGTCCATCTTCGCGACCGGGTCGCCGTGGGCGACGGCGCTGCGCATCGCGGCCTGTGCTTCCGGGCTCAGATACGGCGACAGCGGCAAAGCGAACCGGGGCACGTTGCGGACGCCGTCCTCAAGCGACGCAGCGGGCGTAGCCGCGATAACCGTTCCGCTGGCCGCCACCAACAGCGCCAGCAACCCGAAGGTGCGGGTCGATCCCATCTGCTGTACTCCCTATGCGAAATCGGGCCACAGCATAGCCGCTGCCTCGCCGTCACGGCACGCCGAAGCATCCGGATCCGTGCTCGCCGGCGCCCTGACTACAACTTTCGGCACCCGCATTCTGCCCTGCAGCCTGCCACTCTGCTCCCCACAACGTGTATCACATGGAGGCTGGATGATCAGGATGTGGATCGTGGGGATGCTGCTGGGGATGCTGTCGCTGCCTGCAAAGAGCAGCGTGCCTGAACCTGCCACGCAGGTGATCGTGCTGGGCGTGGATCATGCGGCGCAACTGGTGGCGCGCGAAGATCGGCCGGCGGTGCTGGCTGCGTTCCTGGATCGCGCTGACCCGGATGCGATCTGCATCGAGCGCTCGCCGGAAGCATTTGCACGCAACGATTTCTATGAATTCACCTACGAAGTGCAGGACGTGGTGGTGCCCTTCGCGCGCGAGCGCAACATCGCCCTGTGCCCCTTCGATTGGCACCCTTCGAGCGAAGACGCGCAACTGGGCTTCGGCATGGATCTCGAGGCGGTCCCCGAAATCCGGCCCACGCGCGGTTTCCAGCAGTTCCTGACCTTCCCCGAGCCGGCGCAGCTCAAACGTACCCTCTTCCATGCCGATGTTGCCGCGAATGTGGCGCGCTCCACGCAATGGAGTCTCACTCCAGCGGCACGCACCGCACAGGATCTGCCACGTCGCCTGTTCCTGTATCGCACGTTCCTGCAGGCCAAGCGCATTGCGGCCGCCGCGCGTGCGCATCCCGGCGGCACCGTGGTCGTGGTGGTCGGTGAGTTCCACAAGCGCGACATCGATGAGGTACTGGCCGATGAACCCGGCATCGTGCTGGTGCAGCCGTCGCGCCTGGGTGCCCCAACCGACGCAGAGGTAGAACCTTTTGAGCGACGCGAATATCGCGTAGCGGTGGCCACGTTCAACCTCCTCGGCATGCAGGCAAGCACCGCCAATCGGGACGACGCATTCCTGCGTGACACGGTCGATGCGCTCATCGGCAGCGGCGCTACCCCTGACGTGCAGTTGCTGGCTGCGCGATTGGACCTGCTGCAGGGGCGCATCAGCCGCGCCGAGGCAACCCGGCGCTACCGGCAGATCGCGGCCACCGCGGGTGATGCCCGGTTTACCTGGACGGGCGTGAAGGATAGCCGCCGCCTGGATTCCTGGTTCGACCCCTTCGGAAACCTCAGCGTGCGGCAGCGCGCCCTGCTGGAACTTGCGCGCGAGTCGACGCTGGCCGGGCGAGCCGGCGAGGCCGAGCGGCGTCGAGTTGCACTGCGTCGAGAGCTGACTGCCCGCCAGCAGAGGCAGCTGGACGGCTACTGGCCCCTGCTCGCCAAGTGAGCGCCTGCCCAGCCTGAACCTCCCGGCCCGGCGGGCTGCAGTCATTACGGTGTAAAATTCGCCGTTTTAACCGGAACAATGGCCAAAACCGCGCAACGGACGCCTGTCCCGGGCCCGGCCTTCATCCGGCTGCTGGCCCGCCTTGCCGAGAGCAACCTGTCCTCGGCGGGCCCTGCCCTGTCAGACCGGCTCAGCGAGTGGGTGGACTGGACGCGGGCGGTCACCTTGTCCAAGGCGCTCGATGGCCGGCTTCCACCTGCCGTGGACGGCCCGGATTTCGATGCCGACGAGGACGCCGAGTGTCGGCGGCTCCGCGCTGCGTTGGAGGCGACCATCGTTCAGGAACCTGAGGGTGCCAAACACCCTTCCCAGGTGGCGGCCGACGGTGCGGACGGCACTGTTGAGTACACCGCGTTCCGCGAGCGCTATCTGGCGTTGCAGCGGGCCATGCTCCGGGACACCAGCCGCCTGCGCGGTCGGCTTCGCGACATGTTGACCCGCACCTCGCCTGAGATGGCCAGGCTCGCCGAAGTCGACGCGCTGATGGAGCAGACCCTGAGCGCGCGGGAGTACAGCCTGCTGGCCAAGGTACCGGTGCTGCTCGGCGTGCATTTTGAGCGCCTGCGCGATGCCGGCAGCGATGATGCGTGGCTCGAGGTGTTCCGCCGTGACATGCAGAGCCTGCTGCTGGCCGAGCTGGATGTTCGTTTTCAACCGATAGAAGGGCTGCTTGCAGCGCTTCGCACCCACTAACCGGGACGTCATGTTCAGAACCAGTCTTCACTACGTTGTTTTCCTGCTTGGCCTTGTTGCGGTGTGCTGGATCGGGGCAGGCTACGCCAGCACCAATCCGGTCGGTTTCGCTGTCGCCCTGCTGATCGCCGTCTGCTACCTCGCCGGTGGCCTCGAGCTGTATCGCTACCGGCAGGCGACCGCCTCGCTCACGGCGGCCACGGTCAGCGCAGGCACCGCCAGCGCCGGGCTCGCCACCTGGCTGGGCCAGCTGCATCCCAGCCTTCGCAATGCCGTGCGTCTGCGCGTGGAAGGCGAGCGCGTTGCCCTGCCCGGTCCCGTCCTGACCCCGTACCTGGTCGGGCTGCTGGTGCTGCTGGGCATGCTCGGCACCCTGCTCGGCATGATGGCGACGTTGCGCGGGACCGGACTGGCGCTGGAAAGCGCGACCGACCTGCAGGCGATCCGCGGCTCACTGGGTGCACCGGTGGAAGGCCTTGCGGTCGCGTTCGGCACCTCGATCGCCGGTGTCGCCACCTCCGCGATGCTGGGCCTGCTCTCGGCCCTGTGCCGGCGTGAGCGCCTGGAAGCGGTGCAGCGACTGGACGTGGAGATCGCGACCACCCTGCAAACGCACTCGCAGTCCTGGCAGCGCAATGAAGCCTTCCGGTTGCTGCAGCAGCAGGCCGAACGGATGCCGGCGCTGGTGGAACGGCTGCAGGCCATGACCACCGCGATCGAGCAGCAGAGCAACGTCTCGGGCGAGCGGTTGCTGGCGAACCAGCAGAGCTTCCATGCCAAGGCCGACGAGGAATATGCCCGCCTGACCGCCGCCATCGAACAGTCGCTCAAGGACAGCGTCGCCGAAAGCGCACGCGCGGTGGGTGCGGCCTTGCAGCCGGTGATGGACACCACCCTGGCCGGCATCGCCCGCGCCAACGCCGCCATGCATGAGACGGTGACCCAAGCGGTGCAGCGCCAGCTGACCGGCTTGACCGAGGGCTTCGACGCCAGCCGTGTCGCCACCGCCGCGTCCTGGCAGGCCGCGCTGGAGAGCCAGCAACAGACCAACGCGGCACTGACCACGGACCTGCGCGCCACGCTGGAAAGGTTCGCCGCGCAGCACGATCAACGCGCGCTTGGCCTGCTCGATGCCGTTTCCACGAAGCTGGTCAGCACCGCTGATGGTTGGCAGGCGGCCCAGTCCGCACAGCAGCAGACCAACAACGCCATGGCGACCGAGCTGCGCAGTGCGCTTGCCCAGTTCGCCGAGCAACATGGCGAGCGCTCCAGCGCGTTGCTTGAGGCCGTCTCGACCGAGCTCAACGCGACCGCGCAGCGCTGGCAGGAGGCTCAGGCTGCGCAGCAGCAGACCCATGCTGCGCTCACCGGCGACCTGCGCACGGCCCTGGCCAGCTTCACCGAAACACATGACGCCCGGGCTGCCGGCCTGATCGACGCGGTCGGCAGCCGCATGGAGGCCACCACCGCGCAGATCGCCGAGGCATGGCAGCAGGCGCTCGCCCGCCAGGATGCCGCCGCGACTGCAGTGAGCGAGCGTCACCAGCACGCGCTCGATGCCGCCGCCGCGACGCTGCAGGCGCAGGCGGTGTCGCTCGGCGAGACGATGCAGCAGTCCCATGTACAGCTCCAGGACGCGTTGGAAGTGCGCGATCAGCAGCGCCTCAGCGTCTGGACCGATGCCTTCACCGGCATGAGCGCCAGCCTCGGCGAACGCTGGGAGCAGACCGGCGCCAGCGTCGCCAGCCGTCAGCAGGAGATCTGCGACACCCTCGCCCGCACCGCCAACGACATCACCCAGCAGGCCCAGGCGCACGCCAACGAGACGATCAGCGAGATCTCGCGCCTCGTCCAGGCCGCCTCGGAAGCGCCCAAGGCCGCGGCCGATGTCGTCGCCGAACTGCGCAGCAAACTCTCCGACAGCCTGGTCCGCGATACCGCCACGCTGGAAGAACGCAGCCGCTTGCTGGCCACCGTGGAGACCCTGCTGGATGCGGTCAACCACGCTGCCAACGAGCAGCGCGTCGCCGTCGATGCACTGGTATCGACCTCGGCCGAGCTGCTGGACCGGGTGGGCACACGCTTCACCGATCACATCGAAGCCGAGACCGGCAAGCTCGGCAGCGTGGCCGCGCAGGTCACCGGCAGTGCGGTGGAAGTGGCGAGCCTGGCCGACGCGCTCGGCAGCGCCGTGCAGTCCTTCGGGACGGCCAGCGACGGTCTCAACGAGCGCCTGGCCCAGATCGCCGCCTCGCTGGACGGCTCGCTGGCACGCAGTGACGAGCAGCTTGCCTACTACGTGGCCCAGGCGCGTGAGGTCATCGACCTCAGCGTGCTCTCGCAGAAGCAGATCATCGATGAGCTGCAGCAGCTGGCCGGTCGCCGCAGCACCAAGGCCGGAGCCGCCTCGGCATGAGCGACGAGATCGAAGTCGAGGCCGACGGAGGCGCTCCGATCTGGGCCGCCTTCGGCGACCTGATGTCGGTGCTGCTCGGCGCGTTCGTCCTGATTCTGGTCGGCGTGGTTGCGCTGCAGCTGGAGCTGACCAACCGACTGGATGAAGAGGTCAAGCAGCGCCAGGCCGAAGTGCAGCGCCGCCAGACGCTGGAGCAGGCATTGGCCGGCCCGCTCGCGGCCGGGCGCGTGACGCTGGTGGATGGCCGCATCGGCATCCGCGGGAATGTGCTGTTTGCCTTGAACTCGGACACGCTGCAGCCGGAGGGTGTTGAGGTTCTCAAGAGCCTGGCCGGGCCGTTGAAGGGCTATCTGGCGTCGCGGGAGGAGATCCTCATGGTCAGCGGCTTCACCGACGACCAGCAGGTGCGCGATGGCAACTGGCGCTTCGCCGACAACTGGGAACTCTCCGCCGAGCGTGCGTTGACCGTGACCCGCACCTTGATTGCCGAGGGCGTACCGTCGGATGCGGTGTTTGCCGCGGCGTTTGGCTCGGAGCAGCCGGTGAGTTCCAACGCCGACGAAGAAGGCCGCGCGAAGAATCGCCGTGTGGAGATTGCGCCGATTCCCAAGCCCAAGACCAGCAAGGCACCGGATGCCCCGTAGTTCTGTCGCAACGGCTGAGATCCTCCAGAACTGGCGGGCGGACAAGCTCGACCAGCTCGACCGCACGCGCTTTGCCGTGATCGAGGCACTGCATGCCCGCGCGCAGGCGCATGACGGCGAGGTGCGGGCGCTGCTGCAGGCGAAGCTGGATGCGTTGATGGCGAGCTACGGCGAGCAGATTGCCCGGGCATCCGTAGTGGCGCCGTCCGCGCCCGTCCCGTCAGCCGGACGCATTGACCTGCAGGCACTGATCACGGAATTGAGCGGCCAGCACAACGCGGCCTATCCAGAGCTGCCCGTGCTCGCTGAGGTCCGTGCGACGTGGGCCAGGCTGCGCAATGCAAGCCAGCTCAAGGAATCGCTGGCCCAGATGCCCGCCAATGGCGGGCCGCTGAACTCCGGCGTGCTGGTCCATCGCGCCCTGACGTTGATGAAAGAGACCTCGCCGGGTTATTTGACGCACTTCATGGCGTACCTGGATGCGCTGTCCGGCATGGAGCATCTGCATCAGTGGGGCGTGCTGGTGGCGACGCCGAAGGTCGTGCCGCGGGGGGCGAAGCCGCGGCGGCCGCGTGCGGGCAAGGCAGCAAACTGAGGCCTCTCATTAACCTGTGAGCGAAGAATCTAGGGATGAGGGATCAAAACCAGCGCCGATCAAGTGCAGGCACACGTCATAAGGCGACGAGGGACTGAAGAACTCTCTCGCAAGGAGTGACTCGCCCGACTGCGCGCCCTCCAGCCACACCTAAATATGGTCGGCGAGACTCATCAGCTCGCTCAGGGGGCCTGCGATCCAATGGCTATCGATGACTGGTGACGTCCATGTACCAATCTCAAGATAGTCATACGGACCCAGATTGCAGTGGCATGAAATCCAATCATTGCCTGGATCGGAAGCATAGAGGCGAACAGCGGCAACAAAGGCCTCCAGCCCGCCCACTTCCCCAGTGATTGTCCACTGCTTGGCGGCATGGTCGACCTCATAGTAGAAGCCGAGCTTTCTCCATTCGGACCGAAACCACTCATCCGAAAAATGGTCCATCAGACTTCACTCCTTGGGTTCATGATCGCGGCGCAGGCTTAAGAGCGGGCACTGCCCCGTCAAATGTCATGGTTCAGAATGGACCTCGGCTTCGGCGCGCCGTGGCCCGCTTCGAACAAACACGCCAACGCATGCACCCGCCATGCCACTCAGGACGGACACCACGACGTTCGGCGCATTGATGCGGAAGATTGGCAGGAAGCCTGCCTGGGTTCCCGCGTTGACGAAGTAAGTCGCCATTCCCCAGAGACAGACGTACAGCACGCCGACGATGATCGCGAACCGGTACTGCCTTGCGATAAGCCCGCCAAACAGCGCGAACCACATGCCGGCAGCCGAGGACAGCACGTCGCTTGTGTCGAATGCAAAATTACTTCGAGCCACTATTGAGATGCCCAGGAAGTACGCAGCCCCGAATACCAATGCCAGCAACAGAAGAAACGCCCCAAGTTGTCGCCACATGGATTGAAACTCCCCTTCACTCCGTTCTAGGGCCACTCTACCTGAATGCGCTTCCCCAGCCCTTCCCCCCCCTCCGCCCCCCCTTGCCCCCCTTGCCCCCACCAAATCCCGGTGGTAGCTTTGTAATTACAGCGTAATTATGAAGAGGCGCCAGATGGCTCGAGACTGGAACACGCTTGCGGATCGCCGCCAGGCAAGGCTGCAGCGGGCCACCGATGCCGGCTTTGGGCGCCTGGTCCCCCACGCCGGCATCACCCAGCTCCTGCATACCGTGCTCGAACCGGGCGACCGGGTCTGCCTGGAGGGCAACAACCAGAAGCAGGCCGATTTCCTCGGTGAGTGCCTGGCCCAGCTCGATCCCGCGCAGGTTCACGGCCTGCATATGGTGCAGTCCGTGCTGTCCCTGCCCTCGCACCTGGATGTCTTCGAGCGCGGCATCGCCCAGCGCCTGGACTTCTCCTTCTCCGGCCCGCAGAGCGGCCGCCTCGCCAATCTGGTCGCCGAAGGCCGGATCGAGATCGGGGCGATCCACACGTATCTGGAACTGTTCGGCCGCTACTTCATTGATCTGACTCCACAGGTCGCGATGATCGCCGCCCAGGCCGCCGACCGCCACGGCAATCTCTATACCGGCCCGAATACCGAAGACACCCCCGTGATCGTCGAAGCCACCGCGTTCCGGGGCGGCATCGTGATCGCGCAGGTCAACGAAATCGTCGACACCCTCCCCCGCGTCGATATCCCGGCCGATTGGGTCAACTTCGTCACCGAGGCGCCGCGCCCCAATTACATCGAGCCGCTGTTCACCCGCGACCCGGCGCAGATCTCCGAAATCCAGGTGCTGATGGCGATGATGGCCATCAAGGGCATCTACGCCGAGTACGGCGTGCAGCGCCTCAACCACGGCATCGGTTTCGATACCGCGGCGATTGAGCTGCTGCTGCCCACGTATGCCGAATCACTGGGGCTGAAGGGCAAGATCGGCACGCACTGGGCGCTCAATCCGCACCCGGCGCTGATCCCGGCGATCGAATCGGGCTTCGTGCAGTCCGTGCATTCGTTCGGCTCGGAGCTGGGCATGGAGCGCTACATCGAGGCGCGCTCGGATGTGTTCTTCACCGGCAGCGACGGCAGCATGCGCTCCAACCGCGCGTTCTCGCAGACCGCCGGTCTGTATGCCTGCGATATGTTCATCGGCTCCACCCTGCAGATCGATCTGCAGGGCAACAGTTCCACGGCCACCCGCGATCGCATCGCCGGCTTCGGTGGCGCGCCCAACATGGGCTCGGATGCCCGCGGCCGCCGTCATGCCAGCCCGGCCTGGCTCAAGGCCGGCCAGGAAGCGGCGCTGCCCGGGCAGATGCCACGCGGACGCAAGCTGGTCGTGCAGATGGTGGAGACCTTCCGCGAGCACATGGCGCCGGCCTTCGTCGACCGCCTGGATGCCTGGGAGCTGGCCGAGCGCGCGAAGATGCCGCTGCCGCCGGTGATGATCTATGGCGATGACGTCACCCACGTGCTGACCGAGGAAGGCATCGCCAACCTGCTGCTGTGCCGCAGCCCGGAGGAACGCGAACAGGCGATCCGCGGCGTCGCCGGCTACACCGCGGTGGGTCTGGGCCGCGACCGCGCGATGGTCGAGAACCTGCGCGATCGCGGCATCATCCGCCGCGCCGAAGACCTCGGCATCCGCACCCGCGATGCCAGCCGAGATCTGCTTGCCGCGCGCTCGGTCAAGGATCTCGTGCGTTGGTCCGGTGGGTTGTACAACCCGCCCAAACGCTTCCGCAACTGGTAAGGGGCACGCCATGGAAACCCTGCGTTATCGCTTCCCCGGGCAGCACGACCTCACCGAACGCGATCATCACGCGCTGGTCGGCGTGGTCGCCTCGGGCAATCTGGAAGTACTGATCGAACCTACCCCGCTGGACGGTGCGATGGAGATCGAGGTGATCACCTCGGCCACCGGCTTTGACACCGTCTGGCAGGCGGTGCTGGCCGACTTCGCCGCGCGCCACCCGCTGCGCAACGTGCGGTTGTCGATCAACGACGCCGGCGCGACACCGGCGGTGGTCAGCCTGCGGTTGCAGCAGGCGCTGGAAACCCTGCAGGAAGGAGGCGCCCCGTGAGCAGTCACAGTTTCTACGAGGCCGATGCCCGCGAGCGTATCCACGGCCTGCTCGACGCCGGCAGCTTCACGGAATTTGTGGGTCCGGCCCGCCGCATCATCAGCCCACATCTGGCCCAGCTGGATCAGCCGGGTGCGTTCGATGACGGCATCGTGGTCGGTGCGGGCAGGTTGAACGGCCGCAGCGTGCTGATCGCCGCGCAGCAGGGCCAGTTCATGGGCGGCGGCGTGGGCGAAGTACACGGGGCCAAGCTCACCGGCCTGCTGGAGCGTGCTGTTGAGGTGCGTCCCGATGCGGTGCTGCTGCTGCTCGACAGTGGCGGCGTGCGCCTGCATGAAGCCAACGCGGGCTTGATCGCCATTTCCGAAATCATGCGTGCGGTACTGGCCACACGCGCCGCCGGCATTCCGGTGTTCGCGCTGATCGGCAGCGGCAACGGTGCCTTCGGTGGCATGGGCATCGTCGCCCGCTGCTGCACGGCGGTGGTGATGTCCGAAGAGGGTCGTCTGTCGCTGTCCGGTCCGGAAGTGATCGAGACCGTGCGCGGCGTGGAGGAGTTCGACTCGCGCGACCGGGCCCTGGTCTGGCGCGTGACCGGTGGCAAACACCGCTACCTGATTGGCGATGCCGTGCAGCTGGTGCCCGACAGCATCGAGGCATTCGGTGATGCCGCAGCCTCGCTGATCGATGCTCATACCGACGCCGAAGACCCATTGCAGGCCCTCGATCAGGCGCACGCCCGGCTTGCCTCGCGAATCACCGCCTACGGCGGCTGCCGTGATGGCCTGGAGGTCTGGCGCCTGCAGGGCATTGCCGATCCCGAGCAGCTGCCATTGCTGGACACCGCTGACTTCCTTGACGCCGTCAAGGACCGGAGCCTGCCATGGAACTGACGCCCCTGCTCGATGCCCTGTTCCCGCTAGGCCATGCGGTCACCCGCGAGGACGATGTGCTGGGCGGTACCGCCACCACCGCCATCGGCGATGTCACCATCATCGGCACCGCCAACAAGCTGGAGGTGGGGGTCGATCACGCATTGGCGCTGGCCGACACCGTGCTCGCCAGCACCCGCGCACATCCGCGGCGGCCGATCGTGATGCTGGTCGATACCGCCGGCCAGCGCCTGGCGCGCCGCGATGAAATGCTCGGCATCAACAGTTACTTCGCGCACCTGGCGCGCACGCTGGATCTGGCCCGTCGCCGCGGCGCGCCACTGGTCAGCCTGGTCTATGGCGAGTCCGTGAGCGGCGGCTTCCTGTCGTTCGGGCTGATGGCGGATCGAATCTTCGCCCTGCCCGAAGCGCAGGTACGGGTGATGGATCTGCGCGCGATGGCCCGCGTGACCAAACAACCGCTGGAGAAACTGCAGGCACTGAGCCAAAGCTCGCCGGTGTTCGCGCCGGGCGTGGAGAACTACGTCCGCATGGGCGCCGTGGAGGCCGTCTGGGAGGGCGACCTCGCGCAGGCGCTCGTGGATGCGCTCACCGCACCCATCACCGGCGATCAACGCCGCGACCGTGGCGCCGAGCGCGGTGGCCGCCCGTTGGCACGCGATGTCGCCGCTGCCGTGGCCGCGGGCGAGGCCTGAACCATGCGCCGCCACGACCTGGTCTGGATCGATCCGCAGGCACCGTGGCAGGTGCTGACCCCGGGCGCGGACGCGCGCCTGAGGGCGTGGGCCGAAGCACGCCTACCCTTCGTCGTGGCGCGACGCGATCCGGCCAGTGATGGCGATCAGCTGCGGCTGGGCGTGCCACTGCCTTTGGCCGAGCAACGCCAGCGGCTGTCGCTGCGCATCGAAGCGCGCCATGTGCTGCGCACGACGCCGCCACCGGCCTTGGCCGAGGTCGCCAAAGGGCTCGCTGCGCCCTGGCGCGACGAGGTACGCCTGCTCTTGGCCGATACCCGCGATCTGGACGTGCCCCCGCGCGTGTTCGGCAGTTTCGCCTGGCAACACCTGACCGGCCTTCTCTATCTGCGGGCCAGCTCGGATCTGGACCTGCTCTGGGAGGTGGAGGATCACGCTCACGCGGATCGACAGGCCGCCCGCATGCAGCGCTGGGAGCGTGAGCATCGCCTGCGCATCGACGGCGAACTGCGCTTTCCGGGCGAGCGTGCCGTCAGCTGGCGGGAATACGCCAGCGGCGCCGCGCGGGTGATGGTCAAAACCGGGGATGCCTGCTGGCTGTCACCGCGCGACGCACTGCTGTCGCTGCAGGCCGTCGCATGAATGCTGTCCTGCACCCGGTTCCGGCGCCACCGCCCTCCCCCACGGCGGCGGCGCATCATCTGGGCCGGCTGGCGATAGCGAGCCTGCACGCCGAGCTGGCCTGCGCCCCCAAGCCGGGCCTGGTGACGCCATGGAGCCGGGGCAGCCACCAGGACATGGACGCCGGCACCTTCCTGCGCAGCCTGTTCGCCCTGCGCGGCTACTTCGTGGCTGTCGCCACGGCAGGCGTGCAGGAGACGCCTTTCGAACAGTTGCGCTCGTACGGCATGGCTGCCGAAGCGGCCATGCTGCGCGCCACCGGCGGCGTCAATACGCACCGCGGTGCCATTTTCAGTCTGGGGCTGCTGGTCGCAGCGTCCGCGCGGCTTCGTCACGCCGGAGGAGCGCGCCCCCGAGGCATCGAGGTATGCCAGGCCGTACGCGATTACTGGGCGCCCGCGCTGCTCACCGCACCGTTGAACAGCGACAGCCCCGGCCAGCGTGCCCGGCAGCGCCATGGCGTTGCCGGTGTCCGCGAGCAGGCCGCGCAGGGCTTTCCGCTGCTACATGAGGTCGCCCTGCCCACGTTGCAGGCCGCGCTGCATGCGACGGATGATCGGCAGGCCGCCATGATTCAGACCCTGATGTCACTCGTCGCGGTCACCACCGATCTCAATCTGCTCCATCGCGGTGGCGAGCGCGGGTTGGCCTTCGCACAGCAGCAGGCACGCCGCTTTCTCGCCGAGGGTGGCGCTCTGCAGTCCGGCTGGCGGGCACGGCTCGGGCCGGTATGCGACGCCTTCGAGGCCAAGCGCCTGAGCCCGGGTGGCAGCGCCGATCTGCTGGCCTGCGCGTGGTTCCTGCACCAGCAGGAGGGTGCATGAGCCTGGTCCTGCTCTGCCCCGGCCAAGGCGGCCAGCACCCGGCCATGTTCGAACGGGTGCGCGGTAATCCGCTGGCCCAGCCAGTAATGGACCTGGCCGGTGAATTACTCGGCACGCCGGTGGAAGAGATCGCTGCCGACACGACGCGTTTCCGCAATGCATTGGCACAACCGTTGGTCTGCACCGCCGCGCTCGCGCACTGGGCTGCGCTGCGCAACGCGCTGCCCACCATCACTGCGGTCGCCGGCTACAGCGCGGGCGAACTGGCCGCGCACGCGGTGGCCGGCAGTGTCGATACCGCCACCTGCCTGCAGCTGGCACGCAAGCGTGCGCGGCTGATGGATGCGGCAACCCCCGACGATGCCGGGCTCTTGGCGGTGATCGGGCTGGACGATGTCCGCATCGCACGCCTGTGCGCGGCGCACGGCATTTTCCTGGCCATCGTCAACGGTCCGGACCATGTGGTCCTGGGCGGCGAACGCAGCACACTCGAGGCCGCCTCGGCGGAGGCCTCGGCAAGTGGTGCGCGGGTGGTATCGCTGCCGGTCTGCGTGCCGGCGCACACCCCGTTGCTGACGGTTGCCGCGCAGGGATTCGAAGATGCGCTGCACTCGGTCACGCTGCGCCCGCCCGGGCTGCGGCTGCTGGCGGGCATCGATGGTCGTCTGGTCGGCGATGTCGATCGGGTGGTGGCGACCCTGTCGGCGCAGATTTCCCAGCCGCTGCAATGGCAGACCGTGCTGCAGCAGGCGGTCGAGCGCGGTGGCCGGGTATTTCTGGAACTAGGGCCGGGCGCGGCGTTGAGTCGTCGCGCACGGGAGCTGCATCCGCAGCTCGAGGCTCGTTCCGTGGAGGATTTCCAGACGCTGGAGGGCGTACTGGAGTGGGTGGACCGCGCATGCGCACGCGCATGAGGGGTCGCCGGTAAGGGTTGGATCACGTAAACCCCAGGTGGCGGGTCGCCATCATGCTGCACGCGTATCAAGTGTCTCGGGAGGGCGCATGAGTCCGCAAATCGCAACGATCATCGGCTTGGTGATCATGTTCATCGTGGCCACTGCGCTACCCATCAACATGGGTGCAGTCGCCTTCGCGCTGGCCTTCATCATCGGCGGCCTGTTCGTCGGCATGGAGGGCAAGGAGGTCTTGGCCGGGTTCCCGGGCGACCTGTTCCTGACCCTGGTCGGCATCACCTATCTGTTCGCCATCGCGCAGAAGAACGGCACCATCGACCTGCTCGTGCATTGGGCGGTCAAGGCCGTGCGCGGACACATCGTGGCCATTCCGTGGGTGATGTTCGTGGTGACCGCAGTGCTGACCGCCTTCGGTGCGCTCGGCCCGGCCGCAGTGGCCATCATCGGTCCGGTCGCACTGCGGTTTGCCAAGCAGTACAGGATCAACCCGCTGATGATGGGCCTGCTGGTGATCCATGGCGCGCAGGCGGGTGGCTTCTCGCCGATCAGCGTGTATGGCGGCATCACCAACCAGGTGGTGCAGAAGGCCGGCCTGGAAGTCACGGAAATGGCCGTGTTCCTGACCAGCCTGGGCTTCAACCTGCTGATGGGCATCATTTGTTTCTTTGCCTTCGGCGGCGTGGCGTTGATGCGTCGTGCGCCGACCGCGACCGAGCCGCTGGTGGCCGGCAGCCAGGCCTCCTCGCGCCAGTTCGCGATCGAAGGTCACGGCGCCCTGGTCTCGGCCGGTGGCGGCACGCTCTCCAACGATCCGGGTGCGCTGGATGACGTGCGCATCAACCGCGAGCGTGTGTTCACCCTGATCGGCCTGCTCGGCCTGGGGATCGCCGCACTGGTCTACAACCTCAACGTCGGCCTGGTCTCGATCACCGTCGCGGTGGTGCTGGCCCTGCTCTCGCCCAACTCGCAGAAGGGCGCGGTGGATGGCATCAGCTGGTCGACCGTGCTGCTGATCAGCGGCGTGGTCACCTACGTGGCCGTGCTGCAGCAGGCCGGCGCGGTGGATTACATCGGCCACGGCGTGGGTGCGATCGGCATTCCGCTGCTCGGCGCGCTGCTGGTCTGCTATGTCGGTGGCATCGTGTCGGCGTTCGCTTCCTCGGCCGCCGTGCTGGGCGCCACGATTCCGCTGGCAGTGCCGTTCCTGATGCAGGGGCATCTGAGCGCTGCGGGTGTGATCTGCGCCCTGGCGATCTCCTCCACCGTGGTGGACGTGAGTCCGTTCTCGACCAACGGTGCGCTGGTCGTGGCCTCGGCGGCGAAGGAAGAGCGCGAAGCCCTGTTCCGCCGTTTCCTGGTCTACAGCGGTCTGGTCGTTGCCTTCGGTCCGCTGCTGGCATGGCTGCTGTTCGTCGTGCCTGGCTGGATGTGAACCCACGGCGGGCCTGCTCAGGCAGGCCCGCCGTGACCCGTTAGAATGCTGCACACCTGCACAAGAACTCCTGCCATGCCGCTGGCTCCTGGTCCCCGTCTGTCGAAGAAACGCGTGCCGCTCTATGAAGAAGTGGCCGAACGCCTGCGCCAGAAGATCTATGACTACGAGCTGCCGCCGGGTGAATGGATCGATGAGCCGATGCTCGCCGAAGAACTCGGCATCAGCCGGACGCCACTGCGCGAGAGCCTGAAGCTGCTGGCGGCCGAAGGCCTGGTGCAGCTGGATGCAGGCCGCGGCAGCCGCGTCACCCGGCTCACGCTGGAAGATCTCAACCAGCTGTTCCCGGTGATGGCCATGCTGGAAGGTCGCTGCGTGCATGAAGCGGTCAAGCGCGTCGACGATGAAGGGGTGGTGCAGCTGCAGGCCCTGCATGACGCGATGGAAGTGGCCGCGGCGGCCGGCGATCTGGCCGAGTATTACCGCAACAATTATCTGATCCACGAAAGCCTGCAGACGCATGCCGGTAATCCGTGGTTGATCCGGGTCACGCATGATCTGCATCGCATCCTGAAGATGCATCGCGGGCGTCAGCTGTTGACCCCCGGGCGCATGGCGCAGTCCCTGGCCGAGCATCGCGCGCTGATGGAGTGCATCCGCAACCGCGATGCCGAAGCCGCCGAGCAGATGATGAATCGTCACCTGCTCAGTCAGGGTGAAGCGCTGGCTGCGTATGTTGCGGCTGGCGGGCAGTTGAACGTGCCCGCTCCGTTGCCCAGACAGGGCGGTATCTAAGCGCGCGAAAGCACGCTGCGGTCAGGCCAACTCCACCGTCAACCGCGTCAGTGATTGCCCCAGCAGGTGCAGGCGAAGCTGGTCCAGGCTGGTGAAATAGCAAACCGTCTCCGTACCCGCCAGACGGTAGATGCCGCGCTTGCCACCAAGCAGTACAAACTTGTCCTGATCCACCAGGTATTGAGCGACCGGTGGCACGCCCTGTGCCTTCAGCCCATCGATGTCGATGGGTTCAAGCGCGTCGAGATCATGCAGTGCAGTAGTCATGGTCGCGGGAACATCGTGTTGGGGAGACTCGAGCTTAGGTTCTCGCCAGGCAGCGCTGCGTGGAATCATCGTGACGATGGCGAGAGCGCCATACCGCTGTCCGTCACGCCACCGGCAGCGCGTCCGCCGCCACCGGGCGGCCAAGGAGCCAGCCCTGCGCCACCGCCGAGGGCATCAGCTCCAGCATCGCCTGTGCCTGTTCTTCGGTTTCCACCCCTTCCACCACCAGGCCGATCTCCAGCGTACGCGTCATCGCGCAGATCGCTTCGATGATCTGGCTGATGGCAGACCCTGTACCGATCGCACGGGTGAAGCGCTGATCCATCTTGATCGCATCCAGCGGCAGCTCGGCCAGGTAGGCGAAGTTGGAGTAGCCGGTACCGAAGTCGTCGATGTAGAACGGATAGCCGTCCTCGCGAAGCCGCGCCATGCCATCGGCCAGATCGCTATGCCGCGTTGTCGAGCGCTCGGTGATCTCCAGTACCACCTGTTCACGCGCCACCCGGTTCTGCGCCGTGGCAGCGTTCAAGTAGGCCCGGAACCCCGCATCGACCACATCGGTCGCCGAAACGTTGAAGCTGACATAAAACGCAGGGTCCGCGCGCAGCCGGTCGCCCAGCTCGGCCAGCGCCTTGCGCACCACCTGGCGCGCCAGTGCACCACCCAGCCGCTGGTGTTCGGCCATCGGCACGAACGTATCCGGCGGCACCTGCTCGCCCTGCTCATTGCGCCAGCGCGACAGCGTTTCCACGCCGACCAGCCGCCGGTCTGCCAGTGCCCGAAGCGGCTGATACACCAGCGTCAGGCCGTCGCCCAGAATCGCCCGCTCCAACTGCTTGGGCAATGAGCGGCGGTGACGCTGGTAAGCGCTGATCAGCAGCCCAAGTCCACTGCCGGCGAACCCGCCCAGCAGGCACAGGCCGATCAGTATCCACGGCGACTCGGAGAACAGGCTCGACTGCTGCGCCCGCGCCGCCACACAGATATCAAATGTGTGGCTGCAACGGCGCGAATGCCGTGTACTGCCAAGATCGACCCAGCTTTCCTCGCGGAATGGATCCAGCGCGATCACATCGCCGAAGCGCTGGAAGATATGCCGCGCGTCACGGGTAAGCACCAAGGCACCCATGCCCGGCCCCACCTGGTCCACACGATCGAACGCACTCGGCGACGTGGTGACGATGACATCGCCCTTGGCTGACATATCGGCGGCCACCCGCGCATCGACAATGCCCGAGACGCCGCCCCACAGCCGGTAACCGCGGACGCGGCGGTCCGGTTCGGGCATCTGCGCCGGAGCGGCCAGGATTCCCCATGCCGCAGAGCAGATCAGCCGATCCTCATGCAGCCGGCCCACATCACGCACATAGCGCGATTTGAAGGCCAGCAACCGCAGTTCGGACAGATCCTCCCGCGTGCACGGTGCGGTCGTCAGCGCGGCCGCCTGCTCCAACGTCAGTGAGGAGGCGGCCGCCACGGATTCGGCCTGGAGCAGGAGGCGGTCGGCGTACGCATCCAGCAACGCGCGGTCGCGCTGCACCAGCATCGCCTGTGCGCTCAGCAGGGTAACGCCCAGCACCGCGATCGCCGTCAGGGTGACGAAGGGCGCTCGTCCTTCCAGCGCAATGCGGTAGCGGTGGGCAATCGAGGGTCGTGGCAACGTCGAGCTCCAGCAGGAACGGTGTCAATGGGAGGCGCTGGGACGGGCGCAGGCGTGCGCGCAGACCCGGGAGACCACAGCATTCGACCTACCGGTGTCAAACCGATGAAAACACCTGAAACGCCCCTCCATACCCTGCCCCCGCTCTACGCGCTCACGCGCGATGGCCAGCTCCTGCCTCGCTGCTGTCACCACATCTCTCTCCGGCATCTTCCCTATCCAGCTGATGGAGGCAGTCACGCATCGTTGCGGCGTTTCACCGGCACGGTGCCCTCGTCCTATCCGACTTTATCCATAGGCGGCCTCTATTGTATAGGCGAGGCAGTCGGTGTGGCCCGTCGTTTTGGCGGCCACGGCGCGTGCGTTTCCCGCTGCCACAAGGCCCAAAGCTGCTCCATGCCTCAGTTCTCGAGGTCCGCCGGCGCTTTCGTATTTGTTGCATACCGCCGCAGCGTTGGCGCGTGTATCTCTATCGAGCATGTTTTCTTCAAACATCTGAAATGTGCCGAGGCGCGGCCCGCGCGTGGCGGCGAGGCGACTCACCCGCCGCTGCGGCGGCAGCCACGGGCCTACTTGAGACACCCATGTGAACACCGTTGCATCCCGTACTACCCTCGGCAGAGTCCTGTTGCTTGTCGGTATCGTCGTCACCGTGGCCTGCCTGGTCCTGCTGACACTGGTGTCCCCGCCGCAGCGGCATGCCACGTTCCGGCTCGCCATCGGGCCGCAGATGGCGATCTCGCAGGGCCTGGGCGGCTCGGCCGCGCAAGGTGGCCCGCGCGCGTACATGGAAGCACTGGAGGCCATCGCCGGGGTGCGCCTGGAGCTGCGGCGCTCCTCTTCCATCGAGAGCGCCATCGCGCTGCTGAGTTCGGGCGCCGTGGATGGCGTGGCCTTCTCGCTGCCGTCGACCCGCCCCATGCTGCCTGGCTCGGCGGTTGTCTCGGCGCCGTTCTACACGGGCAGCTCGGTCCTCGTCAGTCGCCGCACATCGGCCTACCGCTCGCTGGCATCCCTGGCCGGCCGGCGGGTGGCAGTGATCGACAATGGCGAATATCGCGCGTATCTGGCGCGGCACTTTCCGGAGATCAACGTCCTTCCTCTCGCCTCGCCCGCCGACATGCTGGCCGCACTGGACAGCGGCGCCGCCGATGCGGCACTCGGTGCCGATGGCATTCTGGTACCGCTGGCACGGCGGGATCACAACGCCATCCTGGAGGTGCATGCCGCGCACGATGGTCCCCCGGTGGAGCTGCGCGTTGCCTCCGTGCCAGAGCGGGCGGTCGAGGTCAGCATGGCGCATCAGGCGTTGCTGGCGCTGCCGTTGGACATCCACAAGGACATCCTCGAGCGCACCCTCAATGCGGTGTATCGCGCCCCGCCGACGGTCCGCGCGGTGGCCACTTACTACCGCATCCCGATCATCCTGCTCTGCCTGGTGATGCTGGCCTTCCTGCTGGGCATCTCGCGCGCGTACCGCAAGGCCCGGCGCGCCGCGGCCCGCCAGGCGGCCGCCGCACGCGTGTTGACGCTGGTCAATCATGAGGTTCGCAACAGTGCCTCTTCTGTCATTTCGGCGATCGATCTGGCGGAGGGCGAGCCGGACATGGCCCAGCGCGAGCAGCACGTGGCATCTGCACGCTCGGCGGCCGACGCCCTGCGGCATACGCTGACCAATGCCCTGGAGTTCATGTTCCACGAGGCTTCGCAGCGCAGTTGCGCGCGCGCCAGCCACAGTGCACAGGCGGTACTGGAAGAATGCCTCTCCGGGATGCGGCCACTGGCCTTGTCCAAAGGGCTCGGCCTGAGCCTTGCGCTGGAGGGCCCCGACGCAGCCCTGGCGCACTGCGATGCCCGTGCACTCCACCACATCGCCAGCAACCTGGTTTCCAATGCGATCAAGTTCTCCGACGCTGGCGCCGTCGGCGTCCGGCTGGGTTTCCAGGCCGGGGTGGGCGAGCTGGGGCGGGTGACCCTACGGGTAAGCGATACCGGCCCAGGCATCGAGGCAGAGGATATCGAACGTATCTTCGAGGCGTTCAGCAGCACGGCCGAGGGGCGCCGTCGGCTCGGTGCGGGTATCGGGCTGAGCCTGTGCCGCAGGATTGCCATCAGCCAGGGCGGCGACATCACGGTGGAGACCCGCATGGGCGTCGGGTCGACCTTCCTGGCGACGCTGCGTGGCCGCCGGGAGATACCCTCAGTGGCCGGCGAGGCGATCGTTTCGGATCCGGCCGATACGCCGGCTGCGCGTGCGCTGGTGGTGGAAGACCAGCCCACTGTCGCCGCATTGATCCGGCGGCGGCTGGAAGCGCAGCACTTCCGGGTTACGGTTGCCCACACGGGATCGGATGCCCTCCTTTTGACCGACCAGGAGGGACCGTTTGCCTTGATTACTCTGGATGGCGATCTGCTGGATGCACGGGGCAGCGATGTGGCCCTTGCAATCCGGGAGATCGAGGATCGACACGGCTGGCCCGCGGCGCGGCTGCTGTCCCTTTCCGGCGCCGGGGAAACCCGGGATGTGAACGCGTATGCCCGCGCCGGGGTGGAGGCCTTTCTCACCAAACCGGTGGAGTGGCCCGTGTTCGACGTAGCAATCCAGCCCGCCCAACGCAGCCCCGCTGTGCTTCGCGAGCAGGCGCCAAGTGGGCCAGGGCAACCGGTCATGGCCATCTATGCCGCCCAGATGCAGGTGGACATCGCCGACCTGGAAGCGGTGATCGATGCACAGAACTGGCGGCGCGCCCTGGCGATGGCGCATCGCATCCAGGGCGCCGCCTCGATGGTCGGTGATACCGCCACCGTCGTCGCGATCTGCGCCCTGCAGACCTGCCTGAAGGGTCACGCCATCAATGGCGATCCTGCCGCCCAGGAGGTGTGGGAACTGGTGACGCTGCTCAGGCGGTTGCGTGACGCTGCCGGCGCCGGTTCGCCGCCGGTGCCACCGGCCTGAGGGCGTCGCGCCATGCGCCCAGCGCGCTGTCGTCCAGGCCCTCTTCGGCCGCCACGCCCACGGACAACAGCAATTGGCTGTCATCTACCTGGAATGGCCGAACGCCCCTCTGCAGAAGGGATGCCCTCAGGCGTCGGTATACACCCAGCACGCTTGGCCGTTCCAATCAAACGACGCAACCGCACGCATCCCCAGCCGCTCATGCGCACGACGCGATGCGATGTTGTCATCTGTGATGAACAGCACCGCCGCTCTACCGGGCAGCTGCCGCTGCAACGCCGCATAGAGCTGCGGCAGCACGCCCTTGCCACGGGCGCTTTGTGCGATGCAGACCGGACCATAGAGGTAGTCATCTTCCCGCCCCGGCCACGCCGCACGCATCGCCGCCAGCACCGGTACGTGAGCGGCAGTGGAGGCAGGCGCGGTGAACAGCACGCCCTGCAACTCCTCGCCCTCCCAGGCACTGATCACCGGCGAATCCTGCTGCAGCATCTGCGTCACCTTTTCGCTCGGAAAGTCGCCGGTGAGCGCGCCTCCGCTACTCGCTTGATTGGCCTGGAGCAACGCGGCCACCGCAGCCGCGTTCTCAGCAGTGGGAGGTGTCAGCCCGATGGAAAGCTCTTTCATAATGACCATCTGAACTGGCTCGCGCCTATTGGATGTGCTCACTGCGGAGTGTGCCGCACAGGTCCGACGTATGCGAGCGCCATGTCGTGTCCAGCCAGCCTTGGCGCGCGGATGCGTGACGGCTATCGCAGTGCCCATCTCCCACCTCAAACTGGAGGTTCGCTTGCATCCTCATCACGTTATGCAGGTCGGCCCATTCCATGTCATGGGTGCTGGGCAGCATCTGATAACGCACGATGGGCGGCAGCGCGGCGTCTGCGGTCTTGCAGGCCATGATGCTGGCCCGGTCATGACAGGCGGCCCAGCAGCAGGTGCAGAAACGCCACAAAACGATGCCGGCGCTGATACTCCGCCGTGAGATCGGCATGGAGATCCACGATCTCCCAGAGCGCGCCCTGGTAAACGATCACGTCGTCGAAGCCCGCATTGTCGGTGCGGCGTGCCAGCAGGCTTGCGTCATTCATGGTGTCCAGCACCAAGGTGTGCAGGGCGAGAACGCTGTCCGGGTTGTCGAAGGAGACCGCGCCGGGCCGTGCCAGGTCGTAGCTGCGGGTCATCACGCCATCCAGGCGGTGCAACGCCCCGATGCTGCTGACGCGCGCGTTGGTCAGCGCGTGCACGCGTTCTGTCACGTCCTCGCAGAGATGCGGGCTGCAGCTCTCCATGGCACGCGTCAGTTCGGCGATGTCACGCAGCAGATCGGCCTGCAGCCGGATGGCCGCCCGCTCCAGCAGCACCACACGGACCTGCTTGACCTGGTCGGCGGCGTGATTGAGGTTGGCCAGGTACACGGAATCGACCGTTTTCTGCCCGAAATCGATGTTGATCGCGGCACGCTCATCGGAGCGTACGGCCGTGTCGATGCGTTGGGTGATGCGTGCGTCCAGCGCGGACATCCACGTCTGGGCAGCATCGGGGGTGACCCGCAGGATCGGCGCGGTGAACAGCGCCCACGCAAGCAACGCGACAATGACGATGACCGCGAACCAGAGCAGCAGCGTCCATCGGGACGGGCGCGAGGGCGACGTGGCGCCGGCCGACGCGGGGGCGCCGGGTGTAGGGTGCGACATGGGTATTTCCTCCAAAAAAGCACGGCACCAGCAAAGGGGCCGTGCGGGTCAAGAGCCCTCGCCTGCCGCCCGGTCAAACCGACCCGGACGACACACTGGAGCCGCGGCCTTCCCTGGTCGGCCTACCAGCCGATGCCCACACCCACGCCGACGGTCTTCTCCCCGCTGTTGGTGAACGCACCATTGAGGCTGAAGGTGGCCGAGCCACGCTCGTTCATCACCCGCTGGTAGCCCACCGCCAAGGCAGACTCGCCATCGGAATGACCCACACCCGCACCGAGACGGTTGTAGGTGTTCAGGCCGGCCGTGTTCATGGCCATCGCGCTCTGCGCACTGCTCATCGCCGCCATGCGGTTGAAGCGCTTGTCCATGCCATCGAGACGCTTGTTGAGGCCGTCCACCGCCTGATCGGTGTACTCGTTGGAGCGCACCAGCACATCGTTGAGCTGGGCCACGTTGACCGCATCGGTGTCCGCGGTGCCCTTGGCCACATGCTTCACGCTGCGCTCCTTGCCCTCACTGCCCACCGCCACGGCGGTATCGCCCTCGGCCTTGACTACCGGCTCCGGAGTGCTGGCTTCGCTGGCTACCGGGGTGGGCGTGGGTGTCGGGGTTGGGATGGGCGCCGGGGCATCGGCACTGGCAACCGCGTCACCGCTGCCCTCGGCCGACATCGGGGCCGGTGCGGGCATCCGGCCACTGACGGCCACGCGCTTCTCACCTTCGGCGAGGTTGTCGATCTGGCCCTGCAGGTCTTTGCGCACCTCGTACAACTGCCCGCCGTTGACCGCATCGCGGCTGCCAGCCGAGATCATGCCGTTGGCGACGTTAACGAGCACCATGCCTTGAGATCCGCCAAGGTTCAGGCGGCCGGGGTCATCAGTACGGGCGGAAGTCTCTTCACGGAACAGGCGGTTGAGGCGCGCGTCAAGAATATCCACACTATCGCGAGTCGTTGACACTCTTCCATCCAACGCAGTGAGCGCCGCGCCGACGTTGGTGTAGTCACCACTCTTCAATTGGTATACCGGCCCCACAATTTCGCCTGATGCACCTACATCTGCGCCACCGCCAAGCTTCTCCAGAGAATCACGAAGCTGACCAAAAGTGGTGGCATCATCCACCTTTCGACCGCGAGCGACGTTGACCACTCGCCGTTTTACTGACTCCGAACCCACCGAGATGGTATTGGCCTCGCCTGCGACAGAACCATAGCCGAGCGCGACGCTGTATGTGGCGCCTGACAGAATCTCAGAGCGTGCACCGGCAGCAAGCCCCCCCTCCGCACGCACTGTCGACCGAGTGCCCATGGCGAAACCCTCTTCGGCAACAGCCAGAGCGTGGGATCCGCGGCCGAGAGCGACTGAATTATTCCCACGCGCCGCTGCGAAGCTACCTAGCGCGACGCCCCCCTCACCATCCAAGGAGGCTTCTGCGAATGCACCCATTGCGATTCCAAGCAGGCCGGCCGATGCCCCTTCGCTTCCCAACATCTCGCCGAGAGATACAAACGTTGCATCAGCTTCGATCTCGGCAATCCGACTATTCGTTGAAAACAGCTGCCCCCCAGTCACCGCATCCCTGCTCCCCAAGCTGACATCGCCATCCTGTACACCAGAGATTCGGGCACCGTCCATATCCACGCGAGTGCGATCCTCGTTGAACATCACCACGCCCTCCAGCTCAGGCGCGTATGCGTCGAGATCGCTGCGCAGCTTGGCGATGGCCTCACCGTTTACACCGATGCTGCCTCGATTTCCTGCGATCTCAGCCTGGTTGTTGCTGATGTTGGTTTGATTGGTGGCGATGCTGCCCAGGTTGGTGTTGATCCGCCGGTCATTGGCATCTACTTTCAGCTGCTGCGAATGCAGCTGCCCGCCGTTGACAGCATCCGTGCTGGTGGCGTTGACCGCGCCGGCGGCGAGCCCGCGGATTACCCGGCCCTTATCGGCCTTGTTACGGACGTCCAGCACGGTGCCCGTGTTGTTACCGCCCAGCCGGACGTCTCCCGCCGCAGCCGCCTGACTCAGCAGGCCGCCCAGCACATTCGCTTTGTTCAGCGCATTGGTCGCGTTGGCGTCGGCCTTGTCTGCGGTGGTCTTTGCTGTATTGGCCGTAGTGGTGGTGGTACTCAGCGTGCCTTCCGCCGTATCCAGCCGCTGCGTCGCGGCGAACAGTTGCCTGCCAGTGACAGCATCGGTGCTGGATGCAGACAGGGTGCCATCGGCAACGTTGACGATCCTGCGCTGCAGCCCGCTGCTGCCCACCGAAACCGTTTCCTTGATCGTTGCCACCGACCCTGCACCCAGCGCAATGGCGTCACTCGCACTCGCATTGACCTTGGCATTCGCACCTAGGGCGATGCCGCCGCTCGCCGCCGCATCCACCCCGGCGCGATTGCCGACGGCAACGGCCGAGCTGGAGGCGCCCGCTGCCAGCGTACCCACGGCAATCGCGTTCGCGCCGGCACTGCTGGCGGCATTGCCGATGGCATTACTGTGAGAGCCTGACGCCGCCGCATCGTTGCCCAATGCGCTGGCATTCGTGCCGGCAGTAGCACGCTGGCCCAGGCGGGTGCTCGCATTGTCCAGGCGCAGTGCGGCGGCATCCGCGACGGCTTTGGCGGTACTGGCCGCAGTTGCTGCGCTCGTGGCGGCTGTCGCGGCGTCTGCCGCCGTGCGGGCTGCTGCAGTGGCTTTTCCATCCACCGCCGTGACGGATTGCTGCGTACGGTGCAGCTGTGCGCCGGTGATGGCCTCGTTGCTGGTGGCGGTTTCGCTGCCCTCGGCCAGGTTGACGATCCTGCGCTTCACTGCGCTGCTCCCCACCGACACCACGTGCTTCTCAGTGGCCACGGAGCCGTAGCCCAATGCAACGGACTCGGTCGCGCCGGCGCGAACGCCGGCAGAGTAGCCCAGCGCAACACCACGCTCGGCGGCGCTGTTGACCTCGGCGCGATCGCCCATCGCCACCGAATGCGTGCCAGTGGACTTGGCCAGGGACCCAATGGCGACCGAACTGCTACCCGAGGCATCGGCCATGTAGCCGATGGCATTGGTCCAGGCGCCGCTGGCCTTTGCCTCGTGCCCGAAGGCCGTGGTGTAGTTGCCGCTCGCGCTCGCGTCCATCCCCAGGGCCATGGCGCTCTGGCCATCCGCGCTGGCTCGCAGGCCGGCAGCAATGGATTGTTGGCCCGTGGCGAACGATGCATGGCCCAGTGCCAGTGCACCGGGGCCGGAAGCGCGTGCCTGCTGCCCTACCGCGACCGATGCGGTCGCCTCGGCCCTGGCACGGTCACCCATGGCGATGGATTGACCGGCGCTTGCCGTCGCGCCGCTGCCGATGTGCACGCTGGTGCCGTTCAACTGCTGCTGCGCGACATTGGCGGTGGCTTGGGTCGCGCGAAGCGTCTCGTTGGTCTGAAACAGCTGCTTGCCGGTGACCGCGTCGTTGCTGCTCGAGGAGAGATTGCCTGCTGCAACATTGACGATCCGTCTTTGCAGGCTGCTGCTGCCCACCGATACGGTATGGCTTTCGTTTGCGATGGATGCAGTACCCAGTGCGATGGACCGGGTTGCGGTCGCTTCAGCGTTGTGGCCCAGCGACACGCCGTCGAAGGTCGAGCGGGCGCCGCCGCCCACCGCAATGCCGCCGGAGTAACCCGGACTTCCTGCGGTAGCGCCGTGCCCCAGCGCTACGCCACCGACACCGCCGTGGGTTGTCACCGAGGAGCCAGCGCCGATCGCGACCCCATAGCCCCCGTTGACTGCGGCCTTGTCACCCATGGTCACGGTGGCACCGGAGAACTGTTTGTTCATCGCGTTGAACAGCTGGCCGCCGTTGACTACCTCCGTGCTTTTGTCAGCAACCACGCCGTCGGCAACGTTGATGATCTTGCGCTTGACCGATGCACTGCCCACCGACACCACATCCGGCTGATCAGCGACCGAATCGTGTCCCAGCGCCACCGCGCGCGATGCGCCCGCACCAAGCGCCGCCCCTCGGCCGATCGCCACACCGTTGGCCGCAGTATTGGCAACGTTGGTGCCGTCACCGATGGCAACGGAATACTCGCCGACGGCCTGCGAGGAGCTGCCGATCGCCACCGAACTGTGGCCCGCGGCCCGGGATGAGGCGCCCAGCGCCGTGCCGTAATCGGCTGTCGCTCGGGCCGAGCCGCCCACGGCAAGCGCGTAGCGGCCGCTGGCCTGCGACCATGCGCCGATCGCGGACGCCCAGTCGCCGGTCGCGCGGGTGGAAAAGCCGATGGCCACGGCATCATTGCCAGTGGCCGCCGACTCACGCGCCAGCGCCAGCGCGTTGGTATTGGTTGCCGTCGCGCCCGTGCCAAACGCGGTAGCGCCAGCACCACGTGCAACCGCCAACGTGCCAACGGCTGTCGCTTGGTGCCCGTCAACGGTCACGCGATTGCCCAACCCGACGGCGTAGTTGCCGGTCACTGCAGAGCGGGAGCCCAACACCATGGAGTAGTCACCACTGAGCGTCGAGTTCTCGTAATAGGAATCGGTCACCAGCGCGCTCTGCCAATGGAGGGACCTGTCCTCGAATGGATCGAACAGCGACGCCCGTGGCAGCGCAAACGGATCACGCACACTCTGCGGCAGGACGGGATGGCTGTCCACATCGGCTTCGCCGCCTGCCTCCGGCGGTTCATCGGCATACACTGGTGTCGACAGCGCAAGTGCGACAGCCAGCGTTGCCGCGCCAACGGTTCTGGCCCGCTTGCTGCATCCTTTGGTGTGCTCACTTGCCACCATCCAGCAGCTGAGGGCGGTGTTCCATATCAAGCGATAGATGCGATTCATGCCAGGGTTTCTCCAGGAGGCAAGTGGGGGAAAAGGCAAACAGCGCCCGCCGCCGCTGGCGGGCCGCGCCGTGGCGTGTGTAGAGATGTGCCGCCGCGTCGTGCGGAACGATCGCGCTAGGGTGTGCGGGTCAACTCAGGGCGCCAGCACGCGCTCGTGATTGCGGTAGCCCGCGTAACTGAGCCGGTAGGTGACGGTGAGGCGCTTGGCCGCAGGGTCAAAGGGCAATACCACGCGGCTCCCCGGATAGATGCTCTGCTCCAGCGCATGCTCAGTGCATTCATTGCGCGAATCACAGGCTTTGATCTGTGTCACACCCAAACGCACATTGCCGGTGTTATGCAGGCTCCGCCCCTCGATACGCATATCCGGCACCGGCTGCGGCGGAATCAAGTGGACCAGCGCGCCCCAGACCAGGCTGACGCCAATGTTGGCGGAGGCTTCCTCCGCGTCCGCCTCGGTGGTGGTCTCTGAGGGTGGGCGCACGCCCTCGAAATACACGCGATAAGCGGTTTCCTCCGTCACGCCAGCCAGTGGAATCACGCGCACCAGGCGATTGCCACCGCCACCCAGCACGAATTTGCCCGGTGTGACCGCGATGCCCTCCAACGCGCCGGGCGCCATGTCCACCTGCTGCTCCTCCGGTGTGGCCGGGTTGAGTACCTTCTGGATGCGAACCTGCACATACTGCACCCGGGGCGTCTGCGAGTAGACGCGAATCTGGCCGGCGCGCTTGTCCTGCACGGCCAGGCGCATGGGATTCACGCTCAGATTGGCATGTGCTGGCATGGCGATGACGCCAAGCACCAGAAGGGTCAGCGCCCCAAAACGGGCTACGATGGTATTCATTGCGGAATCTCGTTTTGAATGATCAGGGCGTGGAGGAAGGCACAATCATTTCGATGATCATGCGGCCCTCGTAGTAACCGGCGAGTTTGCTTGAAGCGAGCACGCGCGGAACATCCAGCGTCAATGGGGCCGGCACGCAGTACACCGGTTGCGACATGCCCGGCAGCACCACCAGGCGCAACAACGTCGTATCAATGCCCAGCAGCTGCCGGGTGACGTTGTTGTCCATCGGCAACGGAGTACCGGCGTAATTGAGCGAGATGCGATAGTCCAGGCGCGACTCCGGCCCGCTTCCACCTGCGTGGTGCCAGACCGAATGCATGCCGGGAGCACGGTCCGACGCTTCCCTGCCGTCATCACGTATTTTTACTTCCAGGTAGGGAACCTGGGACCCGAGACCGTCGTAGAGGCACATGTCCAACGCCGTTCCCCCATAGATGTGCGCAGGTGAGGGAACGGGGTAGTAACCAACGTTGAGATTGACAAGTGGCGTGACATTGTCCGAGGCGGGGAAGTAAATGCTGGCCCTGTCGTGATCGGTGATCGTGAGGTCAAATCTGAAGGTGTAGGTAGCAAGGTCACTTGTGAGATTCCTCAACACAAGCTTCAACGTGGCGCTCCATCGTCCCGCCACAAGCTTGTCAAACTCCGCACCGGGAACGAGAAGCGTCGCAGCAGTGCCGACTGGACTACCGGTAGAACAGGGCTGATTTACGCTGGTACTCAACGGCCTTGAGCCTGTTTCCCAGTATTGCGTATGGCAGGCGATGGTTGAGTCACCGCGAACAAGGCTTCCTGTGACGTTCAGCTCGGCGTGAAGTCCACTTCGCTTTTCTGTGAAAAGTAGAGCTATCTCTGTCTGGCCAGCGCCAGTTTCATGTGTATCTGCAACCGGACAGCGACCTCGGGCGGTATCTGTATCGGACTCACAAACCAGGTGTAGGCGACCATATTCGAGGCTGGGATCCAGATGGCTGTACCCGAGAATCGTGCGTGGCGACCACAGATACTGATCACTTGGCAACGACGAACGATCATAGGCAAGTTGAATTTGGCGATCCGCACTTGCGGGATGCGTAACGGGAGGTCTTTGCCCCCAAGCCTGTGCGCTGCCCCCTAATGCCATAACGATGAACAGCAGGATACGAATAGTGTTCATCGCCCCGCCCCCGCCACAGAAGGAATCTGTTCCACCAACGCCTGCTCGTGCAGCAACCGCTGTACCCGCGCCTGCTGCTGGATCTTCGCTGGCAGGCGTTCCACGGCCAGCCGCTGGCAGCGCACCGGGCCGACGAGGAACACTACGCTGCGCTGCTCCCGGACCTGCAGCGGGCATTCCAGAAGACGGTTGGACTGCAGCAGATAGAGCGTCTTTTCGCGCTGGGGAAAATCGGCGACGAAGCCGCCGTCACGCCCCAATGAGGGCAACGGTGCGTTGAGGATGCGCGCGCCTTCCAGCGCACGCCCGTCGCCATCGTGGGCACTGCCGATGAAGGTGTAGGTGAGGTCCAGCGCGATCGGCATCATCATCAGCCGGCCCGGGGGCAGGAACAGTGCAGTGCCGTTGCCCTGCGCCTCCACGCGCACCGTCGCGGCCACGTCGTGGGCGCTGACGTCCTGCACTTCGGCGCGGGTCATGGTATAGCTGCTGATCGGCAGCAGGCGGCGCTCACCGAAGCGCAGCAGCTGGCGCCGCGCACCACTGAGCCGCACCTCGGCTGCCTGGCCATGCAGGCCAATATCGTCGGGGCTATCTACTTTGATGGCCAGCCCTGCGCCACCGCCCATGTCCGGGCCCCAGAAGATACCCGAGCGGCTCCACGCGAACGACGAGCTGTGCGAGGCACTGTAGGAGGTGTCGGAGCGGCCGCTGCTGCGGTATTGGGAAAGCGTGACGTTGCCGTTGCCATAGGTATCCTGCTGCCGCCCGCTCAGCACAATCCCGTTGCGGTGATCGCTGCGTCCGGTGAACTCGCCCCCCAGCTCGCGGTAGCCGGTACCGGTTTCCCAACGCCGCGTCTGGCCGATGCGGTAACCCAGCTCGGCCTGGTCTTGCCGGCCTCGCTGCAGGTCCATGGCCACACGGTCCTGACGCGCCACGGCGGGCGAACGCACAACGCGCGATACCGCGATGTTCAAAGTGGCTCCGTGGTCACGGCTGTAGCTCTGCTGGGAATGGTTGGTCTGGCCGAACAATCCAACGCGCGTTGTGATGTTCAGGCTGCGCCAGAGGTGGCTGCGGCTGTAGCTGGCCTGCAGGGTCCGGGTGATCTGTGGTTCCCGCTCCCGGACCGGCGCAACCGGCTCAGGGAACCAGTTGTCGTCCAGCCAGGGCAGGTCCTGCTGTGCGCCGCGGCGCGGGGTGTAGGTGGTGCGGCGGGTGTAGCCGAGGTACAGGCTCCCTTTCGCCGCCGGGATCGATATAGAGCCGCTGAGCGAATCCTGGCAACCGAGCGATTCCGCATTGATATAGCGCCCCACGCAGGAGCCACCGCGCATGCGCTGGTGGTACACCGTGCCCGAGATGCGGCTATGGCGATAGCCGGCCTGCTGCTGCAGTCCCCGGCTGCCATCGGCGCCGTGCAGCACGGCACTGCTCCCGCTGAATTCATGTTTGCCGAGTGTCTGATGGCCGTCCAGGCGGACCTCGCCATACGCGATGTTGTCGACCGTCGCCGCACCCAGGGTAAGCGCGAGGGTGCGGCGCAGCGGCATGCGCATGCCGGCCTGCACGGCGGAGTCATGGTGCATGTCACCGTGCGAAATGAGCCGGCCGCCCTGCACGAACCATTGCAGACTCTGGTCTGCCCAGTTGGTGCCGAACTTGGTGAAGGGCGCCTCTTCGCTGCGCACGAATACGCCATCTTCAAAGATGCGCAGGGTCACCACGTAGCTCCCGTTGGGGAAACGGGTGGTGTCGAGATCGTTGACACCGGTATCGAGATAGAACGTCTGCAACAGTCGCTCACCATCGTACGCGTCGACGCGTGCGTTGCGGCTGAGCAGTAGCGTGAGCGGGCTGCCCTGGCCCACCGCCACCTGGTCCACATAGGCCTGGGTGGTGCCGAAGCGGACACCTTCGAACCGATCCAGCGGCATCATGCTGAAAGCGAAGCTGCCACCGAGGGTGCTGGAGAGATTGCGTCGGTCCATGCGACCTGCCTGTACATAATATTGGCGCGCCAGGTCATGGCGCAGGTAGGCATCGCTGAGGGTGAAGTCCTGATACCCGTAGCCTCCGCTGCTGCGTTGGCGGTTGTAGTTCCAGTCCACGCCCAGGTGCGTATTGGTGAAGACGCCGAGCCGTCCGCTACCCTGCGCTGAAACACTCTGGTAGCGGCGCCCGCCGCTGAGATTGATGCTCTGCTGATGCAGCCACGCGTTCTCGGCACGTTCGGTGGGCCGATGGAAGCGCTCGCGCGATGGGCTGTTATCGGGCAGCCATTGGCGCGCCACGAAGAGGTTCAATGCACTTTCGCTCTCGTCGTAGATCACGCGGGCATCGGTGGGTTGTTCTGGCGCGGGCAGGTGGCCGCAGCCGGGATTGACGTCGCCGTAGCGGCACGCCAAGTGGCTGTTACGTGGCAGCGTGGTGGACAGCACCGGCAGCAGGGATGCCCGCGCCGGCTCGCTGAGATCCAGTGCAGCCAGCACTTGCGCCGGTTGCTGAAGGAGCACGCCATCTGGCGTGACGAACACCGGCCAAACGCCTGCGGATTGGCCCATCAACCGTATGTCCAGCTGCTCGGTCTGGCCTGCCGCCAGATCCTCGAAGCCGGCCGGCGCGGGCGCCGGCGCTGCGCCTGCGGGAACACTGATCAGCGCAGCTGCTAGCGCAACCGCAAGGCGGGAGAGAGAGAAGGAGTCGCTGCGCATGAGATATCCCCGCCGCGCGGCCGCTGCATCGCGCAGCGACCGCCCGACTTGAGGCTGGTTACAGCTTCTGCTCGAGGATGACGCTCACGATGCCAACGTACTTGCCCGCAGCGGTGATGGCTTCCTGAGTGGTCTGACGGATGGTCAGCGGCATCTCGATAGATGCACCCGGCAGGCCACCGGCATAGATTTCCGCCTTGGTGAACGGTGTGGCAGCAACCTTCAGATCGACACCCTTCAGGCTGACCGTCAGCGGGACGTCCTTGGCACCGGCACTGGCGATTTCCGGCGACAGCACCGGCAGCGAGGCAACGCGCACGTTCACATCCTTGTCGGTGTCGTTGGAGAAGATGCGCACCATTTCGGTCCACGGGGTCAGGCCAGCCGAGCTACCGGTGGCCGCGCCAGCGCGATAGGACATTTCCACCATGTCATCCAGGGCGCTGCCGTCGGCCTTGAGCAGCGAGAGCGTCGGATCGACGTCCGCCCACACCTTGATGTGGGCTTCGACAGCGTGAGCCGAGACAGATGCAGAGCCCAGTGCGGCGGCAACGAGGAGCTTCTTGATCAGATTCATTTCGTTCTTTCCTTGCGTGAAGATGCGGGGTGGTCTGCCCACAAGGCGTGGGACACCGCATCGCGGCGCTCGTGGACAGGGCGCCACAGTAGAGAGGCAAGCTGCACCGCACCATGCAACAACTTGATAAAACCGAAATGCGTGGTGTACGTCTCTTCTGCAACGATCAGCTGCCGCTGGGGGAGAGCCCGACGGACTTGGCGTAGTCCATGAGTTCGTAGTCCGAACGAAGACCAAGGCGACGCATGGCAGCGCCTTTCTGGCGGCTGATGGTGCTGACCGTTCTGCGATGGATGTCTGCGATCTGCTTGACGCCCAGGCCATGGGCCAGAAGACGGACCACCTCGCTCTCCCGCGCGGTGAGGCCGCCGCGATGCGCGCTGTTTCTCAAGCGGTGCGTGAGTGCTGGGGACACATAACCTGCGCCATCCAGGATCTGCTCCACGGCATGAAGCAGTGCGGGAAGATCGCTTCTTTTTTCAAGAATTCCCGACACGCCAAGTTTGTCGACAGCGCGCAGCACCTGGAGGTTGGTGAAGGTCGTGACGACGAGGACAGGCAGTTCGGGATAGTCACGACGGATGCCCGCCAGCATGCGTACGCCGTCCGGGCGGCGACTCAACGGCATGGACAAATCAGTGATGAGCAGCTCGCATGGAGTCTCGGCCAGCAACCACTCCAACTGCTCGGGATCGCCAGCCTCACCTACGACCTTCCATGCCGGTCGTTGCGCGAGAAGACAGTGGATGCCAATCCGAACGACGGGATGATCATCCGCAATCAGAATGCGTTTCATAGGGCCTCGTGCGCGGTAGTGTCACGCACACGAGGCATAGCGCCGCCGCACCTCGCGATGACGAATGCACTTCATACGACTAGGCAGACCGGTCAGGCGTCTGGTGATGAGCAGCGCTGGCGTGGACAGAACATTAGGTGACGATCGACGTCAACGACTATGAACCAACTTGCATAAAACAGATTCTGCGGAATACGTCCCAGTTGTTCACCCTGGCCTTTCCTGGCTGATGGCTGCGCCTGCTCAGCCGCGCTGGGTGGCGCCGCCGTCCACGTAGAGATCGCTCATCGCGATGTGACTGGCCTGGTCTGAAAGCAGGAACATCACAGCGTGCACAATGTCATCCGGGCAAGCGAGTTTCTGTAGGGGAATTCCGGCTTTGTAGGTTTCCAGACTTCCCTGGATGACACGTGCCGCCCCTTGTTCGTCTGCCCACATGGCAGTCTGCATGGGCGTCACCGTCGATCCAGGTGCAACGATGTTGCAGCGGATGCCCAGCGGCGCCAGCTCCAGGCCAAGGCACCGGGTGAACATCGTAGCGGCCGCCTTGGAGGCAGCATAGGCGGCCATGCCGTGGCGCGGGACACCGGCTGCGTTGGAGCTGACCGTCACAATGGCTCCCGTCCGGCGCGGTGACATCACCCGTGCCAGCGCACGGGACACATGGAACACGCCGTCCGCATTCACCGCGAAGACCCTGCGCCATTGCGCATCCTCCGTCTCCGAGACGGTACCCGTCTGCAGTACGCCGGCGACGTTGATGCCGAAGCCGATCGGGCCAACCTCGGCTTCAACCCACGCCACAAGTGCATCCACGGCGGTCGGGTCGGTCACATCGAGCGCCCTGGCGTGGACCGGCGTCTGCCCTGCCCCGTCAACGATGGCCGGTGCCGCCACGTCGGTGGCGATCACGGTGCAGCCACTCTCGCGCAATTGCGTGACCAAGGCTGCACCTATGCCCCCGCCGGCGCCGGTGACCAAGGCGATGGTGTTGCTGAAGCCAGTGAGTTTCATGCGCGGGTCCCGAGGTGACGGTCCCATTGCTGGAGCCGTGTGTTGAGGTGAGGGATGAGCTGGGCGACGGCGTCGCGGCCGGTCAGTTCGGCATGCAGGAACGGCAGCTCAAGCGTGTCCACCTGAGCGGCATGGGGCTGCCAGAGCAGGGATTGGAGCTGCGGGCGCGCGGCGTGATCGCGACCAGCGCGGACGTGCAGCAGTAGGCCCTCGTAACGGCGATGATGATGGGCACGGATCAACCGGTTGGTGCCGGTGACCGCGCGGACCACACCATCGAGCACCGCGTCGGGCAGATTGCCCAGTGCGCTGTCGCCACGCCGCAGGAAGGCGAGGATGCGCTCGCGGGTGTCCAGCGCCGGGTGCGCATCGGGATCGTGCCCGGCGATGGCGAGCAGTGCGCGCAGCGCTGCGATCGGGTCCGGCTCGGGCTCGGCCCGCCAGCATTCACTGGGGTAGGCATCCAGCAGGGCCAGCAAACCAACGTCATGGCCGAGCTCGCGCAGGCGCACTGCCATGGCCTGCGCCAGAATGCCACCGACCGACCAGCCCAGCAGATGCACCGGCCCCGGGGTATTCAGGGCCAGGATCCGCGCCACGTAGTGGGCGGCCAACGCATCAATCGTCGCTGGCATGGGCTGCTCCGCGTCCAGCGCTGGCGATTGCAGCCCATGCACGTCGCGGGCGGGTGCCAGCGCACGGGCCAGGTCGCGATAGTTCCAGGCGATGCCGCCAGCAGGATGGATCACGAACAGCGGCGGCAGCCTGGCGTCACCGGTGGCGAGCTGGATCAATGGCCCCAGACCGTGATCGGTCGCTGCTGGTGGCGCGTCGATGCGCGCCGCCAGACCGGCGACGGTCGGTGCAGCAAACACCGCACCCAGGCCGAGGTCGCACCGCCAGCGCTGCTGGATCGCCAGCAGCAGGTGCACCGCGCTCAGCGAATCGCCGCCAAGCGTGAAGAAGTCCGCCTCGATGCCGATGGGGCCCTGGATGCCGAGCGTCTGCGCAAACAACGCAGCAAGGTCATGCTCGGTGTCGGTCCGGGCGGCTATCCCCGCACTGTTCGTCTGCGCAGGCGCCGGCAGGGCGTTACGGTCCAGCTTGCCGTTGGCGGTGACCGGCCAGTGATCGATGGCCACGAACGCGGACGGCACCATGTAATCCGGCAGCATTCTGGCAAGGTGCGCGCGCAGCACCCCTGCATCGGGCGCTCCGTGCGATACATAGGCCACCAGCCGGCGCTCGCCGGGGCGGTCTTCGCGCATCAGCACCTCACCGCGGGTGACGCCCGGCGCGGTGCGCAACGCGGCATCGATGTCGCCCAGCTCGATGCGCAGGCCACGCAATTTGATCTGGTGATCGCTGCGGCCCAGATACTCCACCGCGCCATCGTCGCGCCACCGGGCGACATCGCCGGTGCGATACAGGCGTCCGCCGGTGACGAACGGATCGGGAAGAAAACGCTCGGCGGTGAGATCGTCGCGCCCCAGGTAGCCGCGCGCCAGCTGCACGCCGCCCAGATAAAGGTCACCGGCCACGCCCGGCGGCAACGGCTGCATGCCCGCATCAAGGATGTACAAGCGCGTATTCCAGACCGGGTAGCCGATCGGGACCGGCCGAGATGCGTCCTCGGCGCTGGCTGGCCAGAAACTGACATCCACGGCGGCTTCGGTGGGGCCATACAGGTTGTGCAACTCGGCGTGGACGGTCGCGTGGAAGCGGTCGCGCAGATCGGCATCCAGCGCTTCGCCACTGGTGAACACGCGGCGCAATTGCAGGCCATGGCAGGCCGGTGCTGCGAGGAAGGCCTCCAGCATGGACGGCACGAAATGCAGGGTGGTAACGCCATGCGCGCGGATCAGCCCGGCCAGCGCCAGTGGGTCGCGATGTGCCTCCGGCGGCGCCACCACCACGGTGGCACCGCTGATCAGCGGCAGGAAGAACTCCCAGACGGAGACATCGAAGGTGGCCGGCGTCTTCTGCAGGATACGATCGTCCGATTGGATGCCGTAGTGCACCCGCATCCATTCCAACCGGTTGACGATGGCGCGGTGCTCGATCAGCACGCCCTTGGGTTCGCCGGTGGAGCCGGAGGTGTAGATCACATAGGCCGCGTCGGCTGGCTGCGGCAGAGTGTCCAGCGTTGCCTCGGGCGCCGGCACCCATTCCGAGGGAGTCAGGACGGGGACCGGAGCGAAACGCTGGCGGTCTTCCGGCAGCGCCAGTACGCAGGCTGGCTGCGCCGAGTGCAGGATGCGGGCGATGCGCGCATCGGGGTGCGCCAGATCCACCGGCAGGTAGGCACCGCCAGCACGCTGGATGGCGACCAGGGCGACGATGAGCGCCAGCGACCTGGGCAACGCGACGACCACGCGCGACTCCCGGCCCACGCCCTGCGCCCGCAGTTGCACTGCCAGCGCACGGCTGCGGCGTTCGAGCTGGGCAAAGGTGAGCGATTCCGCGCCGAACACCACGGCAATGGCGTCCGGCCTCTGCGCCATGCGCGCGGTGATCAGCTCGACCAGGGTGACGTCCGGGACCGGATGATCGGTGGCGTTGACGTCATGGAGATAACGCTGCTGCTCGGCCGGGGTGGCCAGTGGCACGGTGGCGAGCATGGCGCCAGCGGCCTGTGCCTCCAGCGCGGCCGCAATGAAGTGCAGCAGGCGCGTGGCGTGCGCCTCGATCCGGGCCTGCGTGTACAGCGTGGGGTTGGCCTCGATCTCCAGATCCAGCACGGTTGTGCCATCGCCCCGGAAGCCCAGCGTCACATCGTCTACCGGACCGGTGCACAGCACCTCCAGCGTGGCCTCCACACCTTCCAGCTGCAGCGGCCGGTAGAACGGCTGCACATTGACCAGCGGGCCGTGCAGGCGCCGGTGACCGCCGATCAGGCCGAGGTCACGGCGCAGCTGCTCGCCTCGGTAGCGGCCATGGCGGCGGCTGCGCATCAAGCCTAGTCCCACGTCACGAACCCGCTCATCGACAGTGCCCTGTGGGGGCCCCAGACGCAGCGGCAGCACGTTCATCACCATTGCGGGCACCCGGGCGGAGACGCTGCCCAGGCGGCCCATGAAGGGCACGCCGATGATGGCCTCGGCTTCGCCACTGATGCGGCGGCAGTACTCGGCGGACAAAGCGGTCAACACGTCCGGCCATGGCTGGCCGATGCGTGTGGCCGCCTCAAGGATGCGCTGGCGCAGGGCGGGTCCGATGGACTGCACGACACGCAGTGCCTGCGCTGCCGGTGGTGCGATGCCCGCGCCGAGGCCGGCGGCCGCCGGTGCATCCGCCATGGTTGCAAGCCAGTACGCGGCGTCGCGCACCCGGCGCTCGCCGTCACGATACTGCGCGTCCTCCTCCAGCACCGGCAGCAGCGGTGCCAGCGCGGCATCGTCGTGCTGCGCGGCATACAGCGCGCAGACCCGTTCGGAGAACAGCGCCATGCCATAGCCATCGGCGGCAAGGTGATGCACGCGCAGGTACCAGACGTAGTGCGAAGGGCCGAGCACGAACAGCCGCTGCTGGCTCAGTCGATCACGTGAGGGGTCGACCGGCGTGAGGTGGTCGCGCCGCATCGCGGTCTGCGCCGCCTGCCTGGGGTCTTCATGCGCGGACAGGTCGACCACGTCCAGCAGCGGACGGTGCTGCGGGTCGATCCACTGCACCGGCGTACCCTGCCCATCCTCGGCAATGCGCAGCGACAGCGCGTGCGCCTCCAGCGCAGCCCGGTCAGCCGCGCGCCCGAAGGCGGCGACATCCAGCATCCCTTCGATCCAGACCGCATGAGCGGTATTGAAGGCCGGATTGTCCGGCGCAAGCCGCTGCGCATACCACAGCCCTGCCTGAGCCTCGGTCAGGCCGCGCGCCTGCGGCCACGTCGCGTCGGGCAGCGCAGCGGCATTCATGCGCCGGCTGCGCCCCGGTTCTGCAGGCGCTGCACCACACTCCACCATCCGCCGAGGGTGGCGTGCTCGGCCAGATGGCCGAACTCCAGCGGGATGCCGGTGTTGCCCCAGGCCAGCACCAGGCCGAGCACCCGCATCGAATCCAACCCGAGGTCCATCAGGTTCTCATCGTTGCTGATGTCCTCCGGTGCTTCGCCGAGCATCTCGGCGACATCGGCGCGCATGCGCTCCAAGGTCAGTGCGGTCATGCGAGGGTCTCCAGCAGGTGATCGGTGGTCATTGGTACGCCGCAGGTGCGCGCGATCCAATGCAGGGCGAGGTCGTGGTCGGCACGCGAGAAATCGGCGACGGCATCGGCGGCGATGAAACTCTCGATCTCACGCTGGAAGCCCTCGGCAACGGTGGCGGTGCAGCCGATGTGTGCGTACACGCCGGTGACCAGCAGCTGGTCGCGGCCACGGGCGCGCATCATCGTCTCCAGATTGCTGCGCTGGAAGGCGCTGTAGCGGTGCTTGACCAGCACATGGTCGCCCTCCGCCGGGGCCACGGCCTCGAGGATGGCCTCGTGTTCGTCGGTGGCCGACATGCCCGGACCCCACAGATCGGCCTGCAGGCCCCGATCGCGGCGGTCCTGGTTGCCCCGCTGGGCGGTATAGAACACCGGAATGCCACGCGCGCGGCAATGCGTGAGCAGGCGCGCGATGTTCGCCACGGCCGGTGCCAGCGGCGCGGCATCCGGCGCGAAGGCGGCCAGGAAGTAGCGCTGCATGTCATGCACCAGCAGCGCCAGGCGCTCGGTCTGCGGCTGCCAGGCGCCGCGCGGGGTGGGCAGATCGGCCTGGGTGGGCAGCGGATACGGTTGAATCTTGGGCAGCGCCATCAGCGCGTTTCTCCTGTCTGTTGCATGAAACGTTCGCGCAGCTGGGCACGCAGTTCGCGGCGGCTGATCTTGCCGACCGCGGTGGTGCCAAAGGCATCGACGAACACGATCTGGTCCGGCACTTTGAACGCGGCCAGGCCGCGGCTACGCACCCAGGCCTTCAGGCTGGCGGCCTTGGTCGGCTCACCTTGGGCAATGATGAAGGCGCAGCTGCGCTCGCCGAGGTAGGGATCGGGAATGGAGACCACGGCCGCATCAAACACGCTCGGGTGCGCGAGCAGATGGTCTTCGATCTCTTCGGCGGAGATTTTCTCGCCGGCACGGTTGATGTGGTCGGTGGCCCTGCCCTGCACCACCAGATAGCCACCGGGCAGACGCTGCACTCTGTCGCCGGTACGGTAGAAACCGTCCTCGGTGAACGCGCGCGCGTTGGCGGCGGGATCATTGTGATAGCAGCGGATGGTGTACGGGCCGCGGGTGAGCAGATGCCCGGTCTCGCCTTCTGCGACGGGGTTGCCGTGGTCATCGACCACCAGCACCTCGTCGTCTTCACTGATCGGACGGCCCTGGGTGGAAACGATGATCTCCTCGCTGTCGTGCAGGCGCGTGTAGTTGACCAGGCCCTCGGCCATGCCGAACACCTGCTGCAGGGTGCAGCCCAGCCCGGCGATCACACGGCGCGCCGCTTCCGGCACCAGCTTGGCGCCGCCGACCTGCACCACCTTCAGACTGGAGAGATCGTGCGGTGTCGTCGCGGCCGCCTGCGCCCACAGCAGCGCCAGCGGCGGCACCAGGCCGACACAGGTGACCCGCTCGCGCGCGATCAGGCCGAACGCGGTCTCCGGGCCCGCGCCCGGGCTCAGCACCACACGGCCGCCGGCGTACAGCGTGCCGAAGAACCCCGGCGAGCTCATCGGGAAGTTATGCGCGGCGGGCAGTGCCACCAGGTACACGCTGTCCTGGGTGATGCCGCAGATCGCGTTGCTGGCGCGGAACGAATACAGGTAGTCGTCATGCGTGCGGGGGATGAGCTTGGACAGGCCAGTGCTGCCCCCGGAGATCTGCAGGAACGCGACCGACTGCGGATCCGGGTCGGGTGGCAACTGTTCAAGACCCCCGGCCAGCGACGCCAGCGCGGTGAACTCCGCGGCGTCACCGGCGATGATGATGTGCTGCATATCGGGCAGCTGCGCCTGCAGCTCGCGGGCCAAGGTACGGTAATCGAACCCCTCGTAGCTGGAGGCAGCGACATAGGCGCTGGCTTCGGCCTTGCGGGCGAAATGCACGACCTCGGTGATGCGGTGCGCGGGCAAGGCATAGACCGGAATCAGCCCGGCGCGGAACAATCCGCACACCACGGTCACGAACTCCGGCACGTTACCGAGCTGGACCACCACCCGGTCACCCGGCATCAGGCCCTGCGTGAGCAGGCCAGCGCCGATGCGGCCGGCTTCCTGCCACAGCTGGGCATAGGTCAGGCGCGTATCGCCGCCGACCACCGCGATATCGCCGGCGAAGCGCTCAGCGCGCTCACGCAGGAAGCCCGGGAACGTCTCGCCGCGCCAATGGCCCGCAGCGCGGTAACGCGCAACCAGGGCCGGCGGCCAGACCTGGCGCAGCGGCACCCGGGAGGAAGAAAAGGATGCGTTCATGGACAGCTCCCGCACATCAGAAAGGACGAACGTCATGGACGCCGAGCGCGGTCAGCAGGGCCATGAACTTGGCAGCCGTTTCGGCCACCTCGAGTTCGGGTTGGGACTCGGCGACGACGCCGGCCCCGGCATACAGGCGCACTTCGGTGCCCTGCACGCGTGCGCAGCGGATCGCCACATACCAGTCGCCATCGCCTTGCGCATCGGTCCAGCCAACGGCGCCGGCATAGAAGCCCCGTGCGACCGGCTCGGCCTGACGGATCAGCGCCAGCGCGGGCTGGCGCGGTGTGCCGCAGACCGCCGGGGTGGGATGCAGCAGCGCGACCAGAGCGGCCACGGACACCGAGGCGTCTTTCAGCGTACCGTGGATGCGGGTACCGAGATGCCACATGGTGGCGGTGGCGTGCAGTGTCGGGCGCGGCTGTGCTTCAACGTGGTGGCACAGCGGTGCCAGCGCCGCCACGATGGCCTCGACCACATGCCGATGCTCGTCGTGGTCCTTGGCCGAGGCCAGCAGAGCCTCAGCGGCGCGTGCATCTTCGGCGGGGTCGGCAGAACGACGGGCTGAACCTGCCAAGGGATGGGACAGCACGCGGTCGCCCCGTCTGGAGACCAGCAGCTCGGGGGTGGCACCCACCAGCCAGGCCGGATCGGTCGGATCGGCCGTGGGCACAGGGACGACATAGGTGGCCACACTCGGGTCTTTGCCAAGGCGCGCAGCCAGCACACGCGGATGCAGCGGTTGCGCGGTGGTGACGCGCAGGCTGCGTGCCAATACGACTTTTTCGAGCGGGCTGTCGGTGCGCTGCAGTTCCGTGACTGCGGCGGCTACGGCCTGTGCGTACGCATCCGCGGGCGGTTCGGCACAGACATCACCGACCAGTGTCGGCGTTTCCACACGAACCACGGTGGGCTGGCCGGAGACCTGATTCGGCTGATAGAGCGCATCGCTCTGCTCGGGATCGAACGGCACCGCGCCGACCAGCAGGCGCGGTCCGGAGCGCGGCGCAGCAAAGAACGCGGCCACGCGCTCGGCCAGCGTGGCGGTGGCTCCTGAAGGCAGCCGCGCACGAACACCCTGCGCTTCCATCGCCTGCTGCGGGCTGCGCAGCAGGAAATACGGCGCGTCGGCCGCATCGACCGCGGTGGTGTCGGTCATCTCGTCGGCCACGCGGGTAGCGAGCACGTCGTTCATGCGGCACTCCGCTGGCGATGCAGGGCGGCGCACATCGACAGGATCAGCAACACCACGCCGACCAGCAGGTACGGCGCGTTCGGCGACCATCGATACAGCAACGTGCCTATCATCGGCCCGACCACCATGCCCATGCCCTGTACCGACGCGACGGTGCCGGCAGCAGCACCCTGTTCGTGCGCCGCCACCGAATCGGCGGCCAGCGCCTGGAAGTTGGGGAACACGAAGCCCATGCCGAACGCGGCAATCGCATAGCTGGCCAGCAACTGCCACGGCGCGCTGACCAGTGCGACCGACGCGAAGCCGAGCCCGGAAATCAGTGCGCCCACAAGAATCCAGCGGGTCGGGCGGATGTCCTTGAGCTTCATCACCAGCCCCTGCGCGAAGATCAGACCGACGCCGACCGCGGTCAGGGCCAGCCCGGCCATGCGTGCGCCGTCTGCCGGGGAGAGCTGCAGGCGATCAATCGCGAAGAAGCCGACCGTCACCTGCGCGATGGTCACCGAGATCATCGCAGCGAACACCGCCAGCAGCGGCAGGCGCAGGCGTGCATCGCCCAGGCCGAGTGTCGGCTTGGGGCCGGTGTGCGTGGGTGCGACGGGCGGCGTGTTCGGCAAGCGCCACCAGATCATCAGCAGCGACAGCAGCGGCAACAACGCGGCCACATACAGGGTGAGCGAGAGATTCTGGTAGGCGATCCAACCGGCGGCGGCCGGCCCCATCACCATGCCCAGCGCGTTGGCGGTGCCGAGCTTGGCCATTACGCTGCCGCGCTGCCCCGGCGCGGCCTGGTCGGCAATGATGGCCGCGGCGGTCGGCGGCACGGCGGCGTAGAACAGCCCGACCAGGGCGCGCGTGCCGACCAGGACCAGCACGGAGATCCAGATCGCCGGCGGTGAGGTCAGCGCGACATCGACGAACACCGCCAACGCCACGTAGATCACGGCGTAGGCCGCCAGTGCGATCAGCAGCACGCGCTTGCGGCCAATGCGATCGCTGAGCGCGCCCCAGCGGCGGGCCGACAGCATCCACAACACGCCCGCCGCGGTGACCGACAGGCCGGCGTGCCATTCGGCCAGGCCCAACACCCGCACCACCGGCCCGATCACGGACACGAACGCCATCATCGCCATGGTGCCGAGCAACGCGGCGGAAACGAGGGCGGGCAAACCGGAGACGACGGGACGTGAAGACATGGACACCACAGCCAATAAGAAGTTGAACCACGCGGTGCGCCAACGCGCGCGCGGCTCTGCCATCCGGTTGCGAACGCATCACCGCCCTGTGATCTATCAAATGATAACGGCTCGCATTTGCGTTTGATAGTGCAGGCTGTACGGAATGTTCATGTACTTGCCGCCCTCCCCCTGCGACAAAAAAGCACTACATCTTCGGTTGACGCGCCAGCCGCACCCCACTATGTTGTGCCCATCGGCTCCCCGCTTCCGCCAGGCCCGGTGCACCGTCGCCACGCCGCGTTGGTCTTCAACGCCCCGTTGCGCCCACCCGACCGGCGCCTGGAAGCACGGCCCGTCGCCACCGATGTGAGCCAGCGGCGACGTATTCCTGCACACGCAGGGCCTGCCCACCAATCACGCCTTCTGTCCGGCTGCCGCACGGCTCTGCCGCGCTGCCTGCTGGTCTCTGCGCCCTGCATGGAGAACGCATGAACACCGACGACACCGTCGCTTCGACCATCACCCCGCCCATCGACACCGCCTTTGAGGCGGCCACCGGCACTGAAACGCTCTGGATCACCAAGGAAGGCGGCAATCGACGCATGCCCTTCGACCAGACGCGGCTGGAGCGCACGGTGCACAGCGTGCATGCCGAGTTCCCGCAGTTGGATGTGGCGGACTACCTGCGCAGCGTGCTGGGGCAGATCGCCAGGCGGCAGCAGCTCAGCGCTGATGAGATGGTGGACCTGCTGATCCGCGAAGCGGAATCGCGCATCGATCTGATCGCGCCGGACTGGGAGCACTTCGCCGCCCGCCTTTACCTGAGGCGCCTGTACAAGCGCGCCAGCAAGAACCGGTTCTACGATGCCACGCTGAAGTACGGCTCCTATGTGGGCCTGCAGGAGAGCCTGGCGGACCGCAACGTGTATTCGATCGACATCCTCAAGGCCTATTCCAAGGACGAACTGGAGGAAGCCGGGCAGATGATCGAGCCCGAGCGCGACACCTTGTTCGCCTACAACGGGCTGTACCTGCTGGCCACCCGCTACCTCGCTACCGATCAGTCGCGTGCGGTGTACGAACTGCCGCAGGAGCGATGGCTGACGATCGCGCTGTACCTGATGCAGCACGAACACGAGCACGGCGAGCGCTCGCGACGCCGTCGCATGCTGCTGGTACGTGAGGCGTACTGGGCGCTGTCCAACCTGTACATGACGGTGGCGACGCCGACACTTGCCAATGCCGGCAAGGTCGGCGGCCAGCTGTCCTCGTGCTTCATCGACACGGTCGACGACAGCCTGCAGGGCATCTACGACTCCAACACCGACGTGGCGCGGGTCTCCAAGCACGGCGGCGGCGTGGGCGCCTATCTCGGCTATGTCCGCTCGGCCGGTTCCTCGATCCGCGGCGTGGCCAATTCTTCCGGCGGCGTGGTGCCGTGGATCAAGCAGCTCAACAACACGGCCGTCAGCGTAGATCAGCTGGGCCAGCGCAAGGGTGCGATCGCGGTGTATCTGGATGTCTGGCACCGCGACATCGAGGCCTTCCTCGACCTGCGCCTGAACAACGGTGACCAGCGCCTGCGCGCGCACGATGTGTTCACCTCGGTGTGCCTGCCGGACCTGTTCATGGAAGCGGTGGAACGGCGCGGCGACTGGTATCTGTTCGACCCGTATGAGGTGAAGCGGATCAAGGGCTGGTACCTGCAGGACTTCCACGATGAGCAGCGTGGACAGGGCAGCTTCCGCGAGAGGTACGAGGAGGTCGTGGCCGACGAGCGCATCAGCCGGCGCACCATCAAGGCCATCGAGCTGTTCAAGCGGATCATGGTCAGCCAGCTGGAAACCGGCAATCCTTTCATGTTCTACCGGGACGAAGTAAACCGGATGAACCCGAACAAGCATGCCGGCAGCATCTACTCCAGCAACCTGTGCACGGAGATCCTGCAGAACATGAGCCCCACCCGCATGATCCAGGAGATGATCAGCGGCGACCAGATCGTGACGACCAGGCAGGCCGGCGATTTCGTGGTCTGCAATCTGTCCTCGATCAACCTGGGCCGCGCCGTCACCGCCGCCCCCGACCTGCTGAGCAGCGATGTACTGGAGCGGCTGGTGCCGATCCAGGTGCGGATGCTGGACAACGTGATCGATCTCAACCAGCTGCCGGTGCCGCAGGCGACCATCACCAATCGGAAGTACCGCGCGATCGGGCTGGGCACGTTCGGCTGGCATCACCTGCTGGCTTTGCAGCAGATCGAGTGGAATGCCCCCCAGGCCGAGGACTATGCCGACAGCCTCTACGAGCGCATCAACTACCTCACCATCCAGGCCAGCATGTCCCTGGCCAAGGAAAAGGGCCGCTACAGCGCCTTCGTCGGCAGCGACTGGCAGAACGGCGAGTACTTCCGCGCCCGTGGCTATGACAGCCCGGCCTGGCGCGAGTTGGCCGCGCAGGTGGGCGTCAACGGCCTGCGCAATGGGTGGCTGATGGCGGTCGCCCCGAACATGAGCACCGCGCAGATCGCCGGCTCCACCGCCTCGATCGACCCGGTCTACGGCGCGTTCTATTACGAAGAGAAGAAGGACTTCCGCCGCCCGGTCGCCGCACCGGGACTCTCGCTGGAGACCTACCCGTACTACGAGAAAGGCGCCTACCGGGTGGACCAGTTCGCCAGCATCCGCCAGAACGCCCGCCGCCAGCGCCACGTGGACCAGTCGATCAGCTTCAACCTGTACGTGCCCAGCACCATCCGCGCCAGCACCCTGCTCGCGCTGCACATGAGTGCCTGGCGCGAAGGATTGAAAACCACCTACTACGTCCGTTCCAACGACATCGACATTGCCGAATGCGACTGGTGCAGCAGCTGACCACCAGTACGGCAGCTGACGACCGTCGCTCGTCAGCCCATTGACCGGTAGTGCCGGCCGCTGGCCGGCAACTCGCACTGCCCGAAGAGAATTAAGGACACACGCCGATGGCCATCCCCCTCGAACGCATCAAGATCCTCGAACCGCGCCACCCCAACCGCTGCACCGGCATCATCAACGGCCGCACCAGCGGCATCCTCAACTGGAACGACATCCCCTACCCGTCTTTCTACCGGGCGTACAAGGAGCTCTCGACCAACTTCTGGATCCCCGACGAAGTCGACATGAAGGGCGACGCACGCCAGTACGGCGAGCTCAATGCCCGTGAGAAGAACGCCTATGACTCCATCATCGGCCTGCTCGCCACGCTGGATTCGCCGCAGACGCGCTTCATTTACAACGTCGCCGAGTACATCACCGACCCCGCCGCGCACGCCAATGCGGCAATCATCGGCCAGCAGGAAGTGATCCACAACGAAAGCTACAGCTACGTGCTCGCCTCGATCGCCGGCCTGGCCGACCAGAACCGCGTGTTCGAGATCGCCCGCACCCACCCGACCATCCTGGCCCGCAATGCGCCGATCATGCAGTCCTACGACGACTTCATGCGCGAGAAGACCGCCGAGACGCTGATCCGTTCGCTGATCCAATCCTCTATCCTGGAAGGGATAAACTTTTACTCCGGCTTCGCGTTCTTCTACAACCTGGTCCGCCAGAACCGGATGACCGGCACCGGCAAGATCATCAGCTTCATCAACCGCGACGAGCTGGCCCACACCAAGTTCATCAGCGAGCTCATCCGCGCCATCATCGGCGAGAATCCGGCCCTGCAGGGCGAGCAGTTGACCGCGTATGTGCATGAGGCCTTCGAGCACGCCATCCAGCTGGAAACGCGCTGGACCGGCGAAGTGCTCGATGGCATCGACGGCATCGACGTGGACGAGATGATCCGCTACGTGAAGTACCGCGCCAACAAGATGGCCGGGATGCTCGGCATCGAGAAGCTCTACAGCGAGACAAACGTCAACGTGATGCCGTGGATCAAGGCTTACGCGGACAACTTCACTGAGACCAAGACCGACTTCTTCGAGATGCGCAACGCCAGCTACAAGAAGACCAATTCGGACAATGGGTTTGACGATCTGTAAGGAGGCATGGTGATGCACATTCTGCTGGCCTTTGCCTCGCTGAGCGGCAACACCCGCGAGGTGGCTTCGCTGATCCGGGCGCGCTGCGAAGCGATGGGGCATGGCGTGGACTGGCTCGACGTCGATGCCGATGACGTGGCCGCCGTACTGGCGGACGCAGCGCCCACCCTATGCCTGCTCGGTTCCTGGACCGACAACGCCGGCCGCACCCCAACGGAAATGAAGGACTGCGTGGCCGCGCTGCGTGATCGCTTCGGGCTGCCACTGCCGTTCCCGGTGGCGGTATTCGGTACCGGCGAGACCCAATGGGGTGAAGAGTATTACTGCGGCGCCGCCCATCGGCTGGCGCGGTTCTTCGGCTCCCCGTACCCGGTGCTGGAGATCGAGCAGATGCCGCACGGCGCCAACGACACCCACACCATTCACCACTTGACCGACACGGTGTTGGCCCTTACCGAGATCCCGACACCATGCTGACCTTGCACGCCCAGACCGCTGAGGACTACCACGCCGCCCTGCGCGAACACCCAGCGCTTCTAGTGGACTTCCACAAAGACGACTGCCCGGGGTGCCGGATGCTGGAGATGTCGTTGGCCAGTGTCGCTGGCGCCGTCTCGGACGCGGGGATGACGGTGTTGAAGGTCAAACTGGAGACGGTCGGTGAGGAATTGTTCCGGAAGCTGGGATTGCGACAGACCCCCACATTGCTGGTGGTCCGGGACGGTCACGAAACCGCGCGCCTGGCCGGGTTTCAGTCGCCAAAGCAGATTCTGGCGGTGTTGGGGGTTGGTTGATGCTTGGAGCAGGGAGGCCCCTGCAATGGCGGAGACCTCACTGCGCGTGCATTACCGCACTGGCGCAGACAACAACCCACGGCGCTTGAACCACCACTCCAGCGGCAGCGTGACCAGCGGCGGTACCGCTGCGGCCAGCGCCAGCAGTGCTGCCCACCACGGCCAACGCAGACGGATCGCCGCCAAGACGGAGACGACCACGTAGACCATGAAGGCCACGCCGTGCACCGGCCCGAAGATCTTGACGCCAACCGGCGTCGGGTCTGCCGCCTGGTACTTGAAGTACATGCCGATCAACAGGCCGGCCCACGTCAGGGCTTCGACGAAGGCGACCGTGGCGAACACGCGGCCCATGGGGCTGATCGGCGAAGCAGTCTTCAAGGTGGGCTCGAGGTCGTAACGGAAAAGGAGCCGCATCATAGCCAGTGATGCGCCTTGATGCGAACCATTCTCAGCCGAACGTGTTCGGCCGAACATCCGCCCACGCTGGCCTCAGACAAACATGCCGCCCGACGCTTCTACCCGCTGCGCGTTGACCCATACGGTCTGCGGCGACAGCAGCGCCACGGCCACCGGACCGATGTCGTCCGGCTTGCCCGGCCGGCCCATCGCGGTGACCGAGGCCACCATCGCGTTGACCTGCGCATCGTCGCGCACACGGCCGCCGCCGAAGTCGGTTTCGATCGCGCCCGGCGCCAGGGTGTTGGCAGTGATCCCGCGTGCCCCCAGCTCTTTGGCGAGGTAGCGGGTGAACACTTCGATGCCGCCCTTCATCATCGCGTACGCCGAACTGCCCGGCAGCGAGAAACGCGCCAGCCCACTGGACACATTGAGAATGCGGCCGCCATCGGCGATGAGCGGCAACAACGCCTGGGTCAGGAAATACGGGCCCTTCAGATGCACCGCGACCAGTGCATCGAACTGATCGACGGTGGTGTCGGCGATCATGGCGTGCAGGCCTTCGCCGGCATTGTTGAGCAGGCCCTGCAACTGCGTTGCGCCCCATCCGTCCAATACCATGCGGACGTGGGCAGCAAAGTCGGCAAAGCCACTGCTGTCGGCCACGTCCAGCGGAATCGCCTCAGCACGGCGACCGAGCGCCCTGATCTGAGCGACCACGGCCTGGGCGGCCTCGGCCTGGCTGCGGTAGGTCAGCACGATGTCGGCGCCGTCGGCCGCCAGCGCGAGGGCGGCGTTGCGGCCGAGGCCACGGCTGCCGCCGGTGATCAGGACGGCTCGGGTTGCGTTGCTCATGTCAGTGCACCTGCGCTTGGGGAATGGTTGCCAGCCTATTGGTGTTGCGCGGCCGGATAAATCGGCGGATGCTGATTTGACTATCCACAAATCGCGAACAATCCATGGATCGCCTCGATCATCTGCGGTGCTTTCTTCGGGTCGCCGAACTCGGCTCGTTCACCGGCGCGGCCGACAGCCTTGGCCTGCCCAAGGCCAACGTGTCGCTGGCCGTGCAGCGCCTGGAAGCAGACGTAGGTGTGCAGTTGCTGCACCGGACCACGCGCCGGGTGCAGCTGACCGCTGACGGCGCCCAGTTCCAGGCGCGGGCGCATGACCTGCTGCATGACATGGACGACCTCCAGGGCATGTTCCGCATCGATACCGCCCAGCTCAAGGGGCGCCTGCGTGTGGACATGTCCAGCGGACTGGCCCGGCAACTGGTGATTCCGCAGTTGCCCGCCTTCCTGGCCCAGCATCCGGGGCTGGAGATGGAAGTGAGCGGTACCGATCGCCGGGTCGATCTGATCCGCGAGGGCTTCGACTGCGTGCTGCGGGTCGGGCCGCTGGATGATAACACGCTGGTGGCCCGCCCGCTCGGACAGCTGCCGATCGTCAACTGCGCCAGCCCTGCCTATCTCGCCGCTCGTGGCACACCGACCATGCTGGGCGATCTGGCCGGCCACGCGCTGGTCCACTACGTCGGCACCCTGGGCCAGCGTTCACCGGGGTTCGAGTACTTCGATGGACAGCGCTATCAAAGCATGCCGATGGGCGGTGCGGTGACGGTCAACAGCGGTGAGGGTTATACCGCGGCGGCGCTGGCGGGGCTGGGCATCATCCAGGTCCCGCTGCTGGGCGTTCGGCAGGCACTGGCCTCGGGCACGTTGGTCGAAATTCTGGCCAACGTGAAAGCCGAACCGATGCCGGTCACCCTGCTCTACGCCCAACGCCGCCACCTGCCGAGACGGGTGGCGGCATTCATGGACTGGGTGGCCGGCGTGGTCCGGCGCGAGCTGGACCACGACCGGTAACGCACGCCCGCCCGGCGCAGTGACGTGCCGGGCGCGCACGCCGGTGGATCACGCGTCGGTATCCGAATGCCGGTTACGGCGGCTGCTGAGCACCACGATCGCGCGGTCCGGCAATTGCCAGTGGCCTTCCGCATCCGCCTGCAGCGGCGCACCATCGATGGTGCTGATCAACAGGCGCCAATGCTCGTCGTCGATCAACGGCGGCACGAAGGCCTGCGGCTGGTGCGAGGCGTTGAACATCAGCAGCAGGTGCGCATGTTCCGGGCCGCGTGGCGTATCTTCCTGGCGTGCAGCCCCCAGGTGCAGCGCCAGGCTGCGGGCTTCGCCATCGTGCCAGTCGCCATCTTCCATCGGCTGGCCGTCCGCACGCAGCCAACGCACGTCGTAGCCTTCGCCCTGCTCGTCGCGGGCGTCCAGGAAGCGGCCACGGCGCAGCTGCGGATAGCGACGACGCAATGACAGCAACCGACGCACGAACAGCGATTGCTGGCGCCCTGCCGGGCTGGCGGCCTGCTGCCAGTCGATCCAGGTCAATGGATTGTCCTGGCAATAGGCGTTGTTGTTGCCGCCCTGGCTGCGCGCGAACTCATCGCCGGCCAACAGCATGGGTGTCCCCTGCGCCAGCAGCAGGCTGGCGAGCATGTTGCGCATCTGCCGCGCGCGGACAGTGTTGATGCCCTCGTCGTCGGTGGGCCCTTCAGCGCCATGGTTGAAGGCGATGTTGTGGTCGCTGCCGTCGCGCCCGTCCTCGCCGTTGGCCTCGTTGTGCTTGTCGTTGTAGCTGACCAGGTCATTGAGGGTGAAGCCATCGTGCGCGGTGACGAAATTCACCGAGGCCGCCGGGCGTCGTCCCTTGTGGTTGAACAGATCCGCCGAGCCCATCAGGCGTGTGGCGAACTCGGCCAGCTGGCCACCATCCCCGCGCCACAGCGCCCGCACGTTGTCACGGAACCGGTCGTTCCATTCGGCCCAGCCCGGCGCGAACTGCCCCAGCTGGTAGCCACCGGGCCCGATATCCCACGGCTCGGCGATCAACTTCACCTGGCTCAGCACCGGGTCCTGCCGCACCGCATCCATGAAACTGCCGGACGGATCAAAGCCGGCACGTTCGCGCCCGAGGATGGTGGCCAGATCGAAGCGGAAGCCATCCACGTGCATGTCCTGCACCCAGTAACGCAGCGAGTCCATCACCATCCGCAGCGCGCCGGCATTGGTCAGATCGAACGTGTTGCCGGTGCCGGTATCGTTGATGTAATAACGCGGATCATCGGCGAGGCGATAGTAGCTGGCGTTGTCGATGCCCTTGAACGACAGCGTGGGACCAAGCTCGTTGCCTTCGGCGGTGTGGTTGTAGACCACGTCCAGGATCACTTCCAGGCCGGCGTCGTGCACGCAGGCCACCATCTGCTTGAACTCGGCGATAGTGGAGGTGGACATGAAGCGCGGCTCGGGCGCGAAGAAGGCGAGCGTGTTGTAGCCCCAGTAATTGCGCAGGCCCCGCTCGAGCAGATGCTGGTCATCCACATGCGCATGGATCGGCAGCAGCTCCAGCGCCGTCACGCCGAGCTGGCGCAGATGATCCAGCAGCGCGTCCTGCTTCAGCGCCGAGAACGAGCCGCGCGCCTGTTCGGGCACCTGGGGGTGCAGCATCGACAGACCACGTAGATGCGCTTCGTAGATGACCGTGTCCTCCCACGGCGTGGCTGGCGCGGTGTCGCGCCCCCAGGTGAACGCTGGATCCACCACCGCGCAGCGCGGCATGTACGGTGCGCTGTCACGCTTGTCGAAGCTGAGGTCTTTGTCTTTGTGCCCGATCGTGTACCCGAACAATGCCGGCGCCCACTTCAACTGGCCGACGAGCTGCTTGGCGTACGGATCCAGCAGCAGCTTGTTGGGGTTGAATCGGTGACCGGCTTCCGGCGCGTATGGACCATGCACGCGGTAGCCGTACCGCTGTCCCGGCCGTGCGTCCGGCAGGTAGCCATGCCAGATTTCATCGGTGTACTCGGGCAGCACGATGCGCTCGATCTCACGGCCGCGCTCGTTGAACAGGCACAGCTCAACCTTGGTCGCGTGGCGGCTGTACAGCGCGAAGTTGACGCCCAGGCCATCCCAGGTAGCGCCCAGCGGGAACGGCCGCCCCCCGCGCAGGCGCGAGGATTGTGCAAACTGGCGGGCGCTCATCGGCGCATCTCTTCGGTGGTGTCGGCCGCTTGAAGCTCGGCCTCAACCAGGCGCTCGGCCATCAGCCAATGGCGCTGGTCCTGGCCATCCGGCCGACCTTCTGCTTCCCATATCTGCCGGGCCAGTGCCCCGATTCGCTCGCGTCGTTCTTTATCGTCCATTGCTCTGGCTTCACTCATTGATCAGCAGGGTCACGGGGCTGCCATCGGACAGCGCCCGCAGGGAAATAGCGGTGTCGTTGATTTCTACCGTCGCGTCGGTGAGCAGATTGCGATAACGCCCCTGCGGGATCGTCACGTGCCCGTTGATCCAGAAACGTGCCGGCACGGCCGCCGATGCGTGCTGCACCGGACGCAGCGTGGGAGCGATCGCGGCGATGACGACCAGGCGTTGCTGTCCGTGCGCTCTGGCAAAGGCCAGCACCTGATCGGGCTGACTGGTCGGCAGCGGCAGGTAGCTGCCGTGGGCGAACAGGTCCGGGGCACTGCGGCGGGCATGGAGCAAGGTGCGTACAAGACGCGCCTTCAGCTGGCCGTCACCCCACCCCTGCAGCAGTGCCGACCAGGACCGGCCGTCGCCGAGCCAGCGCTGGCGCAGTGCGTAATCCACCGGACGGCGATTGTCCGGATCCACCAGCGACAGGTCCCAGCCCTCGGTACCCTGGTACAGGTCCGGCACGCCCGGCACGGTCATCCGCAGCGCCGCCTGGGCCAGGCTCAGACGTGCGCCCGCCGGTGCAACCAGGGCCACGATGTCCTGCAGCGCGATCCGGAACGGCCGCCCCACATCAGCGTCGAGCAGCGCTTCAACCACGGCGGCGGCCTGCGCTTCGTAAGTCTCGTCTGGATGACCCCAACTACTCCGCAGCCCCCCTTCACGCAGCGCCTTGCCTTGCCACTGGACCACGCGCGCGCCGAACTCCGCGTCCACCTCGGCGTCGGCCGGCCAGGACGCGACCAGTGTCTGCCAGAGCATGTCGCGGTCAGCGGGATGCAGCGCAGCCGCACCGAGGGGGGCAGCGAGCCGTTCGACCCGGCGCAACTGGCGCATCCACCACTCAGGCCAGGCGGACAGCACGGCGATGCGCATGCGTGCGTCCTCGCCACGCTTGTGGTCATGCGTGGCCGTAGCGAGCAGGCTGCGCGGGTGCTGGTCGTGCCGGGCGCGCGCGAGACCGTGGAACCGCGGCGCCGACAGGCTCTGGACCGTGGGGTGGCTGCCGACTTCGTTGCGGGACAGGACCGGCGCGTAACGATAGAAGCTGCTGTCCTCCACTGCCTTGGCATTGAGCGGCGCGCTGAGCAGTTGGAAGCGCTGCCGCACAGACCGGCAGCAGCGGCGCAGCCTCGGGGAAGCATCCTCTGCGGGCGGCGCCAGCACCCACGCTGCAATCTGATGGATCGCGGCGACCAGATCCGGCGCAGCGCCTGCGGTTCCCGCATCGATCGCCTGTCGCCACAGACGGAGGTCCTCCGCGGTGGCCGGTGCATCGGTGAGATAGCTGCGGTAGGCGGGAAAATGGCTCAGCAACGCCAGTGCGGCGCGAGCGAGCAGCGGCCTGCCAAACTCGGCAGCCGTGCCACCGGCCAGGCGCGCGAGGCGGACAAGCCGAAGGACGAAGGCGTCGAACTCCGCGCGCAGGCCATGCTCGAGGACATCGCGCCGGGCCTCCAGCTCCACCTCGCCGAAGCTGCGTGGGTCGCCGCTGATCCGTTGCCAGTGCCGTGTCAGGGCCTTGCTACCCTCGCCGGCGTGCAGCAGCGCGCCCACCTGGTCCATGAAGTCGTAACCGGTGCTGCCATCGCACGGCCACTGTGCGCGAAGCACTTCGTCCGGGGCGAGGATCTTCTCGACCCACAGGCCCAGCGACCCGGGAGCAAGACCGCGCGTGGCGCCCGCCGCGTCCAGTGCGGCGCGCAGCCGCTGCAGGTAGCCCGCCGGATCACGCAGCCCATCCACATGGTCCACACGCAGGCCATCCACGCGTCCTTCCGCAACCAGACGCAGCGGCAGGGCATGAACCGTCTCGAAGACATCGTCGCGATGCATCTGCAGCGCGGCCAGCGAGGCAATGGTGAAGAACCGGCGGTAGTTGATCCGGTCATCGCCGCTGCGCCACCACGCCAGACGATACGGCTGCGCGGCCAACAGATCGGCCAGCGCCTGGGCGGGCAGCGCTGTTGACCCCGCAGGCAAGCTCGACGGCGCCAGCGGATACACCGCATCGTGATGCGCAATGCCCGCCACGCCCTCGCCATCCCGACGCACGGCCAGCATGCCGTCGGCAATCGCGGTGGACAGCGGACGATCCAGTACCGGCAACCACAGCTTGCCGTCGCGCCCAGGGGCGCGCCAGGCGATGTCGAACCATGTGGCATGGCGGCTCTCGCGTCCGTGCGCGAGCACATCGGCCCAATAGGGGTTCAGCGGGTGCGCCGCCATATGGTTCGGCACGATATCCAGGATCAGGCCCATGCCCTGTGCGCGCACCGCATCGGACAGGCGCTGCAGCCCCGCCTCGCCGCCCAGCTCGGGATTGACCGTGGTCGGGTCGATCACATCGTAGCCGTGCATTGAGCCAGGCACTGCGCTGGCAATGGGCGAGAGGTACAGGTGACTGACGCCCAACGCGGCGTAGTAATCCACCTGTGCACAGGCCGCGTCGAAATCGAACCCGGCATGCAACTGCAGACGTGCGGTGGCGCGGAACGGCACCATCTCAATACTCCTGGGCGCGGCGTGCCGCGGCGAACTGCTGCAGCGAACGATCCAGCGTCCGCAGCGGTAATGGCGATGGCAGGCGCTGGCGCCAGTTCGGATGGACAGCGACGGTACCGGGCAGGTTCACCTGCCCGCGCAGGCCAAGGGCGTCTTCGACCGGCAGCAGTGCCAGCGGTGCCGGAGCGGCAGCCACATGCCGCAGCGCTGCCAGCCGCAGCGCGGCCGGGCTGGCACCATCGCTGCCTACGGCCCGCGCGAGCCGCGCGACATCGGCATGACGCTCTGCCATTGCCTGTGCCTGATCGGCAGCAGGCTGCGCCTTCAGCCGTGCGCGCCAGCCCAGATCGTCACCGTGCTGCCAGCCTTCCAGGGTCGGTAGATCGTGCGTGCCGGTCATGGCGACTGCGGTGTGCCGCCACTGCGGGGGCGTCAGGAATTCCCCGGCCGGGGAACGGGTGAACGCGAGCACGTCCATGCCGAGCACACCGCGTGCGGCCAGCGTGTCCCGAATGCCAGGCGGTACCACGCCGAGGTCCTCACCGATAACGATGCAGCGGTGGCGCCACGACTCCAATGCCAGCAGGTTGAGCAGATCGGTGAGTGGATAGCGCAGGTACACGCCCTGCCCCGAGTCCGCACCGTGCGGCACCACCCACAGCCGCTGCAGGCCGAGAATGTGGTCGATGCGCACGCCGCCCCGGTGGCGCATTACCGCACGCAGCAGGGCAATGAAGGGCGCAAAGCCGGTGCGCCGCAATCCATCGGGCGAATAGCTGCTCACGCCCCATACCTGCCCACCCGGCGCGAAGGCATCCGGCGGCGCGCCCAGTACCAGGCCCTGCAATGCGGTGTTCCCGGCGGCGGCCGCTTCGGCACCGTCCGGTGTAAAGCCCACGGCGAGATCGGCAATCAGGCCCAGCGACATGCCGGCGTCGCCGGCGCGCTCCTGCACCTGCGCCCAGCTGCGCGCAGTGCGCCATTGCGCGTAGATCTGAAACGCGGGATCGCGCTGCCCCGACGCGCTGGCGTTGAAACGCGCAAAGGCCGCCAACGCCGTGCCGCCGTCCTGCTCAAAGCGCCGCAGCTCCTCCTGCTGTCCCGCGGGTGCCTGGCCGAACTGTTGAAAGGACTGCCGCAGCGTTTGCCATTTCACCGCCGCTGCACCTGGCCAGTCGATCAGGCCGTCTGCGGGCGTGGGATCGGCCTCCAGCGCACGGCCCGTCTCCAGACCGTCGAGCGCACCGGCGTAGACCGGTTCCAGGAAGCGTCGATCACTCGGAGAGTAAGGGCTGAACGCTGCATCGATATGCCCGGCCGCGTGCAACGGGCTCAACGCGAGGGCATCGCCGCCCGCTGCCGCAACCCGCTCGCACCACGCCTGCGCGCCAGCGCTGTCGCCGATACCGCCATCGCCCGGACTGCGCGCGGCATACACCTGCAGCATGGCCCCCCACCTGCGCGGCAGCGCCGTGCCGGTGGCGTCGGCCACGCCGAAACACCGTGCAGGTGCCACCGCAACGGAGTATTCGGTCTGCCCGATCCGCAGTCGCCAGTAGCCTGGCTGCGCCGGTACTTCCCAGGCGCCAGGCCGAATCTGCCTGGCGGGCCGCGCCAGACCCTGCTCATCACTCCACTCGCCGGCACCGTCCGCCGCCAAAGCCAGCAACTCGCCCACCTGCACGGTGCGCAACGCGGGTTGCGCGCGCTGATGCAGACAGCGCTTCAGGCTGTCCTCCCGTTGACCCGGCGTCGCCGCTGGCCAACCCAACGCTGCCAGCACACTCTGCAGGGTGTTGTGGCCCACCGTACGCGGTGTGCCGTGGACGTCTTCCCAGTCGATCAGCAGCCCGGCAGCCTCCGCCAGCGCCGCCAGCGAACCCGCACTCATGCCTGCACCCGGCGGACCAGCAGCGCGGCCGGCGCCAGCAACTGGCCATGCCCTACTTCCCCCAGTTGCAGCACAGTCTCGCCGTAGGGAAGATCGGCCAGCACCTCGGTATCCCCCAGGTTGAAGGCCAGCCACCACTGGCCCTCACCCAACTGCCAGCCTGCGCGGATGGCGCCGTTGCCGATGACCTCCGCGCCTAGACTGCGGGCGTGCCGCAGCTGTGGCACCAGATACTTCCAGCGCAGCGCAAGGACACTGCGGAATGCGGCCAACCAGGTGTTCTGTTGCCGTGCCTCGGGTGACGGCAGCGGTGACTGCGACGCCTGGAAGGTGGTGACGGCGTTGGGATCAGGAATTGTGGCCTGCGCTGCGGGATCAGCGAACGCCTTGAACTGGCCAAACTCCGCGCGCCGGCCTTCGCGCACCGCCTGATCCAGTGGCGCATCGAAATCGGTGAAGAACTGGAACGGCTCGCGCGCGCCCCACGGCTCGCCCATGAAGAACAGTGGAATCATGGGAGTGAGCGCGGTCAACGCCAGCGCGAGCTGGAGCCGCTCCGGTGCCACCAGCGTCTGCAGCCGATCACCAAAAGCGCGGTTGCCGATCTGGTCGTGGTTCTGCGCGAAAATCACGAACTGCGCGGGCGACAGCGCCGCACTCGGTTCACCCCGACGGTGGCCCAGCCGGTTGGTTTCACCCTGCCACGCAAACCCTTCGCCGAGTACTCGCGCCAGCTGCACGTCGGGCGTTGCCGCGAAATCGGCGTAGTAACCCTCGGTCTCACCGGTCAGCAGTACATGCAGCGCATTGTGGAAGTCGTCGTTCCACTGTGCGGTGTAGCCCTGCGCCAGCAGCGAGGCCGCATTGTTTTCGTTCTCCAGCACCAGGTGCACGCGGTGCGGCGGCCCTTCGGTGTGGATCGCCTCACGCAGCTGGGTCAGAAAGGCCTGTGGCTGGATGGCGTGTACCGCATCAAGCCGCAGCCCATCGAACCGGTACTCGGCCAGCCACATCAGCGCGTTGTCGATGAAGAAGCGCTGCACGTGCGGCTGGCGGAAGTCGATCGCCGCGCCCCACGGCGTCGCCACGTCGTCACGGAAAAACGTCGGGGCGTACTGCGGCAGGTAATTCCCTTCCGGCCCGAAGTGGTTGTAGACCACATCCAGCAGGACCATCAGGCCCAGCGCATGCGCGTGGTCGATCAGTGCCTTCAGTTCCTCGGGAGTGCCATAGACCGCGGCGGGCGCATAGGGAAGCGCACCGTCATAACCCCAGTTGCGGGTGCCCGGAAACGTCGCCAACGGCATCAGCTCGATCGCAGTGATGCCCATCGCCGCGAGCGCCGGCAGCTGATCCTGCACCGCAGCGTAGCCACCCACCGCGCCCACGTGGAGCTCATAGATGACCGCTTCTTCCCACGGCCGCCCTGCCCACCCCGTGGTCTGCCAGGCGTACGCGTCGGCATCGTGCACCGCACTGGCCCCGTTGAGGCCTTCCGGCTGCCATCGCGAGGCCGGGTCAGGCACGCTCAGCGTGCCGTCAATCCGAAAGCGATAGCGCGTTCCCGCCGCGCACGCAACCCGCGTGGCATGGCAGCCGTCGCCTTCTGCCTGCATCGGCAACGCCTCGCCGTCCAGCAGCAGCTCCACGCGCTGTGCCGCCGGCGCCCAGAGCCGGAAGCGGTAGTCACCCTCAGGCTGTCGCCAGGCACCGAGCCGTTCGCCCGCCGTCACCCCTCCACCTGCAGGAACACCGTGGACAGGGGCGGCAGCGTCAAGGCTACTGACTGGGCATGCCCGTGCATCGAGATCGGCAGGGTATCGACCTGGCCGTGGTTGCCGATGTCGCTGCCACCGTAGAAGCGGCTGTCGCTGTTGAAGACCTCGTGCCAGCGCCCTGCATGCGGCACGCCGACACGGTAGCCATGGCGCACCATCGGGGTGAAGTTGCTCACCGCCAGCAATGGGCCGGCCTTGCCACGCGGGTCATGGCGGATGAAGGCAAGCACGCTGTTGACGTGATCATCGCCGACACTCCATTCAAACCCGTGCTCGGTGCGGTTGCCGTGCTGCAGTGCCGGCAGCTCGCGCAGCAGCCGGTTGAGATCGCCGACCATCCGCGCCACGCCGGCGTGGGCGGGCTGTGCAGCCTGCGCCCAGTCCAGCTCGGCGTCATGGTTCCATTCCGTGCATTGGCCGAACTCGCCGCCCATGAACAGCAGTTTGCTGCCCGGGTGCGCCCACATGAAACCGAGGTAGGCGCGCAGGTTGGCCAGCTGCTGCCACCGGTCGCCAGGCATCTTGCCCAGCAGCGATCCTTTGCCGTGCACCACTTCATCATGCGAAAGCGGCAGCACGAACTGCTCGGAGAACGCATACATCGCGCTGAAGGTCATCTGGCTGTGATGGTGCGAGCGGTGGATCGGGTCGCGTCCCAGATAACTGAGCGTGTCGTGCATCCAGCCCATGTTCCATTTATGAGTGAAGCCCAGGCCGCCCTCGCCGGCCGGTGCGGTCACACCGGGCCATGCCGTGGATTCCTCGGCGATCACCAGTACACCGCGTGCCTGCCGCGCAATGGCGTCGTTGAGGTCGCGCAGGAAGGCGATCGCCTCCAGGTTCTCGCGGCCGCCGTGCGCGTTGGGGATCCACTGACCATCCTCGCGGCTGTAGTCGCGGTAGAGCATCGAGGCGACAGCATCCACGCGCAGGCCATCGATATGAAACCGCTCAATCCACTCCAGCGCGCTGCCGATCAGAAAGCCGGTCACTTCACTGCGGCCGAAGTTGTAGATGAGCGTGTCCCAATCCGGGTGCAGGCCCTGTCGCGGATCCTCGTGCTCATACAGTGCGGTGCCGTCGAAGCGCTGCATGCCGTGGGCATCGGAGGGGAAATGGGCGCCGACCCAATCCACGATGACCCCCAGCCCGGCCTGGTGACAGCGGTCAACGAACCGCGCGAAGCGGTCTGGTTCCCCGTGACGGGCGGTCGGTGCATACAGGCCCAGCGGCTGGTAGCCCCACGAGCCACCAAACGGATGCTCGCTGACCGGCAACAGCTCGATATGGGTGAAGCCAAGCGCCGTCACGTAAGGGATGAGACGGTCGCCCAGCTGGTCCCAGTCGAGCACGGCCGCGTTGTCGCCGCGCCGCCAGGAGCCGGCGTGCACTTCATAGATGGAGATCGCGCGGTCATCCATCGAAGCACGGGCGGACATCCAGGCCTGATCCTGCCACGTGCGCGCCGTGCCATCGGCAACCACGGAAGCCGTGCCCGGCAGCAACTCGGACTGGCGCGCCATCGGGTCGGCCTTGTGTGTCAGACGCGTCCCATCGGCGGCGGTGATCTCGAACTTGTAGCGGGCACCCGCGTCGACGCGCGGCAGGAATATCTCCCAAACGCCGGCACCATGCCGCAGCCGCATCGGGTGACGCCGACCGTCCCAGCCATTGAAGTCACCCACTACCGAGACGCGCCGCGCATTCGGGGCCCAGACCGCAAAACGCACGCCGTCCACCCCCTGCTGCTGCAGCGGATGCGCACCGAGAGCGGCGCGGATGCTGCCGGGATCACCCGCGGCGATGCCGGCCAGCGCGTCGTCGTCCAACAAAGGACCAAACGCGTAGACGTCTTCGATCTCCTGCTGCACTGTGCCCCAGTCGACCCGCAGCACACTCACCGACGGACCATCGATGGGGGCCTCGAAAATGCCCTCGCCCATCGGAGCCATTGGCTGCCAACGACCGCCCGCGTCCCGGCGCAGTACGGTCAGCGCTGCCGGAAACAGCACGGACAGGCGCCAGCCGTGCGCAGGGTGGCGGTGCGGCCCAAGCAGGGCGAACGCATCACCGGGCGCGCCAGCGGCGAGCGCTGCAAGCTCCGGCGAGAGGCCGGCCTCTGTCAACGATGGCGCGGACACGCTCTCACTGCCGGGCTCGATACCGGCGTCCAGTTCCCATTGCGTGCTCATGCGCGTGCTTCCGTGGTGCGTTGATAGAGATCGAGGTAGTGCGTGCCGGCGATGTCCCAGCCACTCGGGCGCAGCATCGCCGCGCGCCGCATGGCCGCCATCAGGCTGGATTGGCGGAAGGTGCGGAAGGCGCGCTGCACGCAGCGGCGCAGCGCATCGGCTTCGGCCGCGTTGAACAGGAACCCGGTAACGCCATCGTCCACGGTGTCGATCAGGCCCCCGGTGGCATGTGCGATCGGCAGGCAGCCAAAGCGCTGGGCGTACATCTGGCTCAGGCCGCACGGTTCGAAGCGCGACGGCATCAGCAGGAAGTCGGCGCCGGCGAACATGCAGCGCGCCAGGGTTTCATCGAAGCCGATATAGGCCGAGACGCTGCCGGGATAGCGGCGCGCCAGCTCGCGCACCTGTGCTTCGATCTGCGGCTCGCCGCCGCCAATGATGACCAGCTGGCCGCCCGCAGCCACGATCTGCGGTGCCACATCGCAGGTCAGGTCCAGGCCCTTCTGATGGACCAGGCGCGAGACCACGGCGAACAGCGGGCCACGGCTCTCGGGCAGGCCGAACGCACGGCGCACATGCCGCGCGTTGTGATCGCGGCCTTCGCAGGACTGCACGCTGAAGTGCACCGGCAGGTGATGGTCGGTACGGGGGTCCCAGCTGCTGTCGATACCGTTGACGATGCCACTGAGGTGACCCAGTGCGGCGCGGCGCGAGAGCAGCCGGTCCAGCCCGCAGCCCTCGGCAGGCGCGGTGATCTGCGCCGCGTAGCTCACACTGACGGTGTTGACCTGGTCGGCGTGCACGATGCCCCCGCGCAGGAACGACAGCTGCCCGTGGAAATCCAATGCTTCCCGCTGCGCCTCGCCGATGCCCAGGTCCGCCGCGAGGCTGGCCGGGAACAGGCCTTGGTAAGCCAGATTGTGGATGGTGAGCAGGCACGAGGCCTTGCTGCCAGACCAGCGCACGTAGGCCGCGGCCAGCGCACACGGCCAGTCATTGAGATGCAGCAGGCCCGGTGTCCAGTCCATGCCTGCCTCGCCCGCCGCGATGACGGCAGCGGCACGCGACAGCGTGGCAAAGCGCACCGCGTTGTCGGCCCACGGCTCCCCGTCCGCGTCGACATAGGGCGAGCCTTCGCGCTCGTACAGCTCCGGGCAGATCAGCACATAGACCGGCAAGCCATCGTCCAGCACCGTGTGTGCGATCACGCAGGCAGGGAGTGCGGCGTGTGCGGGCGTCTGTCCGATCACCTGGATCGGCCCGGTACGCTCCAGTACTTCGCGATAGCCGGGAATCAGCACCCGCATGTCCGCACGGTCACGCAGCGCACGTGGCAGCGACGCGGCGACATCACCTAGCCCGCCGGCCTTGATGTAGTCGGCCATCTCCGAGACGACAAACAGCACGCGATGATCGCGGCCGCTGGCTCGTTCGATGTGATCGCCAGGCACGACGGTCTGCGTGATGCGGCGGCGACGCGCACGCAGGGCATCGGTTTTGACCAGGGCCTCGGCCTTGGCGGCGGAGACCTCACGGGTGCGAGTGCGAGCAGACATGGGGGAGAACTCAACGGGGGGAGACAGGGCACAACCGCTCCTCCCCTCGCGCGGTGGATGCGCAAGGCGGAGGACGCGCTGATTGAGACGATGTGGTCGGAGAAACAACCTCGACCTGTGATTCGAATCTACACCCCGCCTGAATCAATACGCCGTGAATCCGCTGCGACGATTTGTTGACCGACCGCGATATCGCGGCGCGAAGAATGTCCATTACGCCACGCGCAGCAACACGCGGCGTGGATGATGAATCTTTCAGATTCAAGAAAAGATGTTGCGTTCCGCGCACTTCCAGCGCCTTTTGCGGGCGTGGTTGAGGAAGACATGCCGGATGACGACTCCAGATGCCATGTCACGATTTCATATCGTCATGCGCTTCGGTTCGGGCCGAGACTCGAAGCGCTACGCGCCTGCCATCCGCCCGCAGACAGCCGTTGCACGTTTGTGCACGTTTAAGTAGAGTTGGCAGCATCACGCAATCTTGCGACCTTCGCGCCTTCCCATGATCGACTCCCCGGACACTCTCCCCAGCGAGCGCCAGCAGCGCATCCTGTCCCTCCTTCAACAGCACGGTCGCGTTCTGTCGGCGCAGCTGGCGCTGGACATGCAGATCTCCGAAGACTCGATCCGCCGCGATCTGCGCGAACTCGCCCAGCAGGGTCTGTGCCGAAAAGTGTATGGCGGTGCGCTGCCTGCCACGCCGGCGTTCCCACCCCTGAGCGAGCGGCAAACCGTGCAGAAACGGCAAAAACAGGCACTGGCCCGCCATGCCGCCGAGCAGGTCCGCGCCGGCGACAGCATCCTGCTCGATGCCGGCTCCACCAACAGCGCCATCGCCGCCTGTCTGCCGGAACATCAGAATCTCCGCGTCATCACCAACGCCCCGGACATCGCGTTGACCTTGATGGGGCGTGCCGGCATCGACGTCACCCTGCTCGGCGGCCGGCTCGACCCGCGTATCGGTGCCAGCGTTGGCGCACAGGCGCTGGAGGCCGTCAGCCGATTGCGCGTTGATCTCCTCTTCGTGGGCACCTGCGCGGTGGATGCGCAGCACGGCCTGTGGGCGGTCGATGGCGAAGAAGCCGCGCTGAAACGGGCGATGCTTGCCGCGAGCAGCCGCTGCATCGTGGTCGCCACCCGCGACAAGCTCGGCGCACAGGCCAACCATCGCATCGGCGCGGTGGAGGACATCGACGTGCTGGTGCTCGAGGCCGATACCCCTCAGCCGCAGATCGACGCGTTCGCCCAGCGCGGCGTCGATATCCAGCTCGCCCCGCGACGCTGACCTTTTCCTTCAACCTCCGCGACCCATGACCTCCATTCCGACGCGCATCGCGCGCGCGCAGCAGTACGCCACGCGCGCGGCCTTCTTTCTGCCGGGCTTTGCCACCGCTGCCTGGGCACCGCTGGTCCCCTTCGCCAAACTCCGCACGGCCCTGGATGAGGGCTCGCTCGGTCTGGTCCTGCTGTGCCTGGGTGCAGGTTCCCTGCTGGCGATGCCGATTGCCGGGATGCTCGCCGCACGCCACGGCTGTCGCGCCGTCATGGTCGCCACGCTGATGATGGTGATCGCCAGCCTGCCGCTGCTGGCCATCGCGCCCTCGCCTTGGACGCTGGGGTTGGCCTTGTTCGTATTCGGCGCCGGAGTGGGTGCGTGCGACTGCGTAATGAACATGCAGGCGATCATGGTCGAGCGCGACAGCGGCCGACCGATGATGTCCGGCTTCCACGCGTTCTACAGTATCGGCGGCGCAGTCGGTGCCGGCGCGATGACCGCACTGTTGGCCCTTCACTTGTCACCGTGGGTGGTGTGCCTGCTCGCCTCGGCGGTGATGGCTGCCCTGCTCGCCATCTCGCTGCCGCACTGGCGTACCGACAAGGCGCCCAGTGATGCGCCGCTGTTCGCGGTGCCGCACGGGGTGGTGCTGGCGATCGGCGTGCTGTGTTTCGTGGCGTTCCTGGCCGAAGGCTCGGTGCTGGACTGGAGTGCGGTGTTCCTGCATGAAGTGCAGCAGGTGGATCCCTCCCGCGCCGGGCTGGGCTATCTGGCCTTCGCCATCGCGATGACCCTGACCCGCCTGGTCGGCGATGGCGTGGTGGCCAGGCTGGGCCGACACCGTTCGATCCTGATCGGCGGCCTGATCGCCGCCACCGGATTCGCGCTGGCCACCTTCGCCACGTGGCTGCCAGTGGCATTGTGCGGCTATGCGCTGGTGGGCCTAGGCTGCGCGAACATCGTGCCGGCGCTGTTCTCGATGGCGGGCAACCAGAAGGTCATGCCCGAGAGTCTGGCCATCCCGGCCATCACCACGCTCGGGTATGCCGGCGTCTTGGCCGGCCCGGCATTGATCGGCTTCGTCGCGCAGGCGAGCAGCCTGGTGTTCGCCTTCAGTGCGGTGGCGGTGACGCTGGTCTGCATCGGCCTGGCGGCACGCTGGGTGCGGGCCTGAGGCAGCGAGCGTTACCTGCACAGTCTCGGGAATCAGTGGCTCGACAGCACCACCACCGCACCGGTGACCAGCGCGATCCCCACCCAGCCGATCGGGCGCAGGCGGTTGCCGAACAGCACCCGCCCGCAGAGGGCCGTACCGATCACCCCGATGGCACCCCACATCGCATAGGCCGTGGCCAAGTCCATCGTCTTGACCGCCTGGCCAAGCAGCGCGAAGGCGATCCAGACCAGCACGATCGCGGCGAAACCCCACGCAGGCTTACGGAAGCCATCTGACTTGGCGACCATCATGTTGGCGGCGATGTCGATCAGTGCCGAGCACAGCACGAACAGGAACGCGGCAAGGTTCATGACGAATGGTCCTCACCCAGGGTGACGCAGACGATGCCGACCGCCGCCATCACCAGCCCGGTCATCTGCTGCACGGACAGGCTGTCCTTGAACACGAACATGCCGACCAGCGTCAGCAGGGTCAGGCCCAGGCCTTCCCACACGGCATAAGCCACGCCCACCGCGATGCCGCGCACCGACAACGCCAGGAAGTAATAGGAAATGGCCAACGCCACGGCCATGACGGCATAGCCGGCATAGCCCCCATGACGGGCGGCATCGGCCATGAACGAGGTGCCGACCACTTCGGCGACGATCGCGACGGTCAGGCAGGCCCAGGCGATCAGACCGCCACGGGCACGGGGTTGCGAATGCACCTGTGTGTGCATGGAAGCTCCTTGATTGCGGCCGCGGCATGACGCCCCAGCGGCGCGCCCATTATCATCGCCTTTTCCATCAGACCAAAGATGGAATCCATCGATAAAGGCGATACATCCATGCGCTACGGCCCCGAATCCCTGCACGCCTTCGTGGAAGCGGCCGCACTCGGCTCGTTCTCCGCCGCCGCGCGCCGCCTGAAAAAGACCCAGTCGACCATCAGCACCGCCGTCGCCACCCTGGAGGCGGACCTGGGCTTGACCCTGTTCGACCGTAGCAGCCGCTACCCGGTCCTCACCGAGGACGGGCGCAAGGTGCTCGGCTATGCGCAGGAAATCCTGGCCGCGGCCGACCGTCTCGAACAGCTCAGCATCCGCCTGGCCGACGACGTAGAGCCACGCCTGAGCCTGGTGTTTTCAGACATCTATCAGCTCAATCCGGACCAGCATCTGCTGCGCCGGTTCGAGCAGCGTTTTCCGGATATCGAACTGGAGTGGCTCGACGCCGAAGGCAGTGACGTGCTGGAGGTGGTGCAGCGTGGACGGGCCCATCTCGGGCTGATGCCGCATCAGCCGGCCTACCCGACCGAACTGGCGGTGCGCGCCCTGCCCGTGCGCGCGGAGATGGCGGTATTTGTTGCCGCCGGTCATCCGCTGGCCGCACTGCACGCGCCGGAACAATCCCACCTGGCCACCCATCGCCAGATCTGCCTGAGTGGCGATGCGGCGCGCGAGGGCCACGCGCGCGGGCGCATGTGGTCGGCCTCGGATTATCTGATGGTGCTGGAGATGGCCGAGGATGGCTTCGGATGGGCCGAACTACCGCGTGCGCTGGTGGCGCGATACGGCAGGGGCATGCTGGTCGAACTGCCCTTGCCCGGCTGCTGGCCGCGACTGGTCTCTACCGATGCGGTGTGGCGCAAGGATGCGCCGCTGGGGCCAGCGGCGCTGTGGTTGCTGGATCAGTTTCAACTGCCGGCACCTTGATACCGGTCAGAACAGCACATGCCATGCAGCCTGCATGACACCCCGCATGAGCGCACCGCCTGCAGACACGCGCTGATCGGGCCAGCAGGGCACCAACCGTGCCCTGCCCGCCCTGCATCGATTACCAGGCGCGACGCAGACCAATCTGGCCCGCCACTTCCTTGTAGCCACCATCGCCGCGCTGCACGCGCATGTCGCCCCACGCCGACCACTTCAGGCCCAACTTCAGCTGGGCACCGGCTTGTGCTTCATAGCGATTGGTCGGCAGCGTGGCACTGATCCGCTCGCCATCGAACAGCAGCGAGTTGCCATGGTCGCCGCGCAGCCAGTTGACCGCGAAGAACGGCTGCACCCGGTTGCCGGTGGCGTTGTCGTGACCGAACAGGCGCACGCCCACGCGGGATTCCAGCCCACCTGCGCGCCCATCCTGGACGATCGTGCCGTTGGCTTCCTGCAGGGTGTCCCCCTTGTAGTCGGTGTAGGTCAGCTGCACCTGCGGCTGGATGAACCACGCGCTACGCTCGCGGCTGACCAACGCCCAGCTGTAGCCGGCTTCCAACGACGCAGCACGGGTGGTGGCGTCGTATTTCTCTTTGGTCAGCCCTTCGCCCTGCACGTCGTTGTCGAAGCGCGCGTATTGCAGCCAACCGTCCACATAGGCACCGGTGCTTTCGCTGGCGCGCTGCACCCAGGTGCCATAGACACCCACGGCATCGCCCTTCACCTTGCCGCGCGTGCTGTAGCCGGTCACGTTGGAAACCGCCTGCGTATCCGCGCGGCCACTGGCCAACATCACACCGATCTGGCCACTGCTGGTGGTGCCCCAACGGGCTAGATCGCTGCCGATCTGCAGCACGTTGCTCTGGCTGCGCGCATCGATCTGGCCGCGTACATCGCCATGGACCTGATCACGGCCCACCCGCACCCAGGCACCGGCACGCTCGCCATCGAAGGCGCGCTCACCGCGGTCATGGGCGCGCTGCTGGAACATGCGTGTGGCGATCGCCTGATTGGCGAGGTACGCGCCCGGCTCGGGGCGCAGGACCGGTACCGGGTCGACCGGTTCGACCGGATCGACCGGATCGACCGGACCCGGACCGGGATCCGGATTGGGGTCCGGATTCGGATCAGGGCCAGGACCCGGATCGACCGGCGTGCAGGCAGGCAGCGTCGGATCGAGATCGCACGGATCTCCGGTGTAGGAGGATCGCAGGTACCAGCCACCGTCACCCGGTGTGCTCACACCGCCTTTGTAGAGGAAGTACTCGTAGGCGCCCCCCACCGCACGGCCAGACAGGGCAAACGCTGCATCCGACGTACCGGCAACCGAAATCAACTGGATGCCTTCCACCGTCTGTGCGCCAGCTCCCCCGATGTTGTTGACCACGATGTTGCCGCTGCCCGAGGTGTTGCCGCCTACCAAAAGCTTGTCCGACGGCGATGTGTCATCACCCAGCGGGCTGTTGAAGATGAGCGTGCCGCCATTGACGGCAAAGTCGCCTGCGACAGTGACTGTCTTGTAGCCCGGCGACGGTGCGGCAAAGGCCAGCGTGCCCGAGCCGATATCCAGCGTGCCGACGGTGGAATCAGCGGTGACATCCCAGCGGGCGGCGTCGGCCAGTGTCACCGCAGCTACATTGGAAAATGCACCGGTCACGATGGATGTTCCTGACAACGCCAGTGCAGCTACGTCGGTCAACAGCCCCTGCAACCGGGCCCCATCGGCCAACGTTACCGATGTGCTGCGTGTAACATCGCCTACCACGCTGGCAGTATCGGCGAGGCTCAACGTTGCGACATCTGTCAGCGTGCCTGTGATGTTGGCGCTGCCGACCAGGCGGACGGCACCCACGCTGTCCAGCTGCCCGGTCACGCGGGCGGTATCGGTGAGATCCAGCGTGGTGACGTTGGTCAAGTTGCCGGTCAGGCTGGCGCCATTGGTCAGATCGACGTCGGTGGTGGCGGTGGTGGCTGCCTGGATATTGCCAACCAGGTTGGATGCATCCACCAGCAGGGTGGCGCTGTTCGGGCCTAGTACCTCCAGGATGTTGCCGTTGCCGCCGGTCACTGTGGCGCCGTTGTACAGGGCGATCTCGGCCGCCGTGGGTACCGCTGCCGTCCCGTTGACCACGATCCCCGCACCGGTGGTGCCCACCAGATCTGAGCCATCCACCACCAGCGAGGTGGTGGTGTTGGTCGGCTCCACGGTACTGGTGATGCGATTGAAATATACCGCGTTGGCGTCACCGGTCACGGTGGAGCCATTGAGGATGTTGGCCCGGCCTAGGAACACTGCGATGCCATGACCCGCCTGGGTGACGGGATTCGTACCGCTGCGCGTGGCGCTGACGCTGGATCCATCCAGGGTGAACTGACCCCGCCCGCCGAGGCTGACGCCGATGCCTGCACCGGAGATGGTTGAACCGTTGGTGGCGGTCAATGACGATGTACTCGTGCCCGCTGCCGAACCAATCTCCTCGTTCAGGTACACGCCCCGGTCGCCGGTACTCGTCACCACAGACCCGCTGACGCTTGCCTGCGCATTTGTGATGAACAGCGCCGAGGGAGCTATGAAGCTCGCATTGACCGCCGTTAGTACCGAATCCCGATTTAGCCTCGTCGAATGGAGATTGGAGGCAGTGACGGTGACCACCGACCCGGCTGCGTCAAGCGATGAAGACACATTGTCTGCGGCGTTATCGAAGATCACCGTGGAATTGGTGGCGTTCGTATTGAGCCAGCCGCCGCCCGGGTTCACGGTCAGGGTCGCGCCGTTGGTCAGCGTCCAGGTTTCCGGCGTATCACCCGGGTTGACCGTCGCGCTGCCGCCGTTGAGGGTCCCTGCGAATGCAGCAGGTGAACTCACCAGCAGGGCCAACGCTACAGCGCCGGCGAGCCTGTTGGGCATACGGGATCGCGCAAGACTGCGATGCGACATCATGAAATCCTCGAGATGATCAGTGGGGGCCGATCTCCCGATAGGCCCAACTGCCGCGATGGTCCGGGTTTCAATATGGCACTTCTATGCAATTTATCCGAAAGCGCATCGGCATCCGCCCGCATTCACTTTGCGGTCATACTCACATCAGCGGGTGTCTAGACTGCTTCTAGACGGTGTGAAACTTGTGTGTACCTTTGGATGGAGAATGCGTCATTCTCCGAGTTGCACCGCCGGCATGGCCATCGAACGGCCCGGCCCCCCCCAATGAATTGGGAAGGTCCGACGGCAGCGTTGCCGACTGCGGTCAGGGATGCGCCAGCGCGTAATCGATCGCCGCACAGATCGCTGCCACCTGCGCATCATTGCACTGCTGCGGGGTGGCGCGCGGGCTGTCCGGGTAGACCTCGGTGGTGGTGGTGTATTTCGCGCCGCTGACGCTGGCGCACAGGCCCAGCTTTTCCAGCGGGTATTCGATCACCCCCGGGGCGACCACCGCAGAGCCGATGATCTCGCCTTTTTCGTCGGCCGGGGCGATGTGAGTGACCTGCTCGACCGCTGCGTTCACTGCGGTCTGGAAGGCCGGCTGCGGGTTTTCAGAGTCATCGACCAGATAGAAGCCATCCGGAATCAGACCCGGCTCGAATGGCTTGCCATCGCGCGCGGCCAAGGCCGGCCGGAACTCGGTTTCATCGGTGTCCGTGGTTTCGTGCAGGTCGATATGCATCACGATGCTGCCGCGCAGCGGCGCGACCAGCGCGATCAGCGCGGCCGATTCAGCCGCCGGGCTGTTGGCGATGAACGAGCGGTTCGGATCGATCGCATCGGCGTTCCAGCGCTGGATGCGCTCATAGCCCCACGGGCTGACGCAGGGCACGACCAGCAGGTTGGCGCGCCCGGCGTAGTCCGCTGCCCGGGTCTGCAGGAACTGCAGCGCGCCCTGCACGCCGCTGGTTTCGTAACCGTGGATACCGCCAGTGACCAGCATTGTCGGCAACGCCGGGTTCCAGTCGCGGCTGCGTACGGCAAACAACGGGTACTGGTCCGGGGCGTAATCGAGCGTACCGTACTGGGTCACATCGAACCCATCCCGCAGCGCGTCCACCGCTGGCAGCACGTCGTCGGCGTAGCGCCGCTGCGGCACCTGACAGGCGCGCCACTGCGCCTTCTCCGCTGCGCCCCAGGGCTGGCCGGGGGTGCCGATGGGATAGAAGGGGGCGTTGGTCATGGCGTGCTCGGGCTGTGCTGCGGCGTGGGCCGTGATTTTATCACTGCGGCACAGGCGGCCCTGCTTACGCCCGGGCAAGCTGCGCGATCGCCTCATCGACAGGCTGGTCGCCTTCGGTCAACTCGATGATCGTCTGCCGCACCTCAGGATGTTCCACCAGCGCCACCAGCGTGGCGGCCACATCGGCGCGCGGCACATCGCCGTACGCGATCGCCGGGCCGGCGGTGACGCGGCCGGTGCCCGGCGCATCGCTCAAGGTCCCCGGGCGCAGGATCACCCAATCCAGATCCGTCACGGCCAGATACACATCGGCGCGCTTCTTGACCGTCATGTAATTCTCGAAGCCCTCGCCCATGTCCTTGTTGCGGCCCGCCTCCGGGAATGCCGAGACCAGCAGGAAACGGCGCACGCCCGCCTGCCGGGCGGCATCCACGGCAAGTTCCAGGCCGCGGCCGTCGATGACGTTGGTGACTTCGATACCCGCACCGCCAGCCCCCGCGGTAAAGACGACGACGTCGCAGCCGGCCATCTTGCCGGCCAGTGTCTCCACGTCGATCGCGGTGAGATCACCGCTGACCGGCATAGCGCCGAGGTCGCTCAACTCAGCGCCCTGCTCGGCGCGGCGATGCAGCGCATGCACACGATGCTGCTTGTCGGCCAACTGTGTGACCAGGTGGCGGCCGACCTTGCCGGCCGCGCCGATGATGAACACATTGCTCAAGAGGGTTCTCCTGTTTCGATCCGCCTGCAAGCGTACGCAGGCGGATGTGACATGACCGTCCCCGTCACGGAGCGTGGTTCAGCTACCGCTGTACTGCGCGTCGCTGACCTGCTCCATCCACGTCACCGGCGAGCCATCGACCGCTTCGGCGATCGCGATGTGCGTCATCGCGGTGGCGGCCTTCGCGCCATGCCAGTGCTTGACGCCCGGCGGGATCCAGACGATGTCGCCCGGGCGGATCTCACGGGCGGGCTTGCCCCATTCCTGCACGCTGCCCACGCCCGCGGTGACGATCAGGGTCTGGCCCAGCGGATGGGTATGCCAGGCGGTACGTGCACCGGCCTCGAAGGTGACCGTGGCACCGCCGACACGCGCGGGCGCATCGGTCTGGAACGGTGCATCGATGCGGACACGACCGGTGAAGTAGTCCGCCGGGCCGGCGGCGGAGGCGGCGGTTCCCGCGCTGGTGATGCGGATCGGCGCCGTTTCGGCGGGCACGACGGCGGCCATCGAAAGCGACAGTGCGGCGGTGAACAGGTCCATGGAGGCATCTCCTGAAGCAACGGCGGCGCCCGCCGGGAATACCCACTGTAGGCCTGCCCCCGCACCGGTACTAGCCGCCGCAATCAGCATGCAGCCATAACCACAGCTCATCAATCGAGAAACAACGCCACTTGAGTTCATCAGTCGGCCGCGCTCATCATGGGCTGGCATGACTGCCATGCGCCCTTGGCCCTGCCCCGTGGCCCGCGAAAATTTCAACGATCTGCAGGTGTTCGTCACCGTCGCGCGCGAGCGCAGCTTCACCCGCGCGGCAGCGCAGCTGGGCGTCTCGCAGTCCGCGCTCAGCCACACCGTGCGCGGCCTGGAAGAGCGCCTCGGCGTGCGCCTGCTGACCCGTACCACGCGCAGTGTCTCGATGACCGAGGCGGGCGAGCGGCTGTATGACACCGTCGCCCCGCGCATGCAGGAGATCGAGGCCGAGGTCGCCGCGATCAGCGAGTACCGCGACCGCCCGGCCGGGACGATCCGCATCACCACGGCCGAGCATGCGGCCAACGCCATCGTCTGGCCGCGGCTGTCGGCGGTGCTCCCGGCCTATCCCGATCTGCATGTGGAACTGACCATCGACTACGGCCTGGCCGACATCGTCGCCCAGCGTTATGACATCGGCATCCGCCTGGGCGGCCGCGTGGCCAAGGACATGATCGCGGTCCCGATCAGCCCGCCGCTGCGCATGGCGATCGTGGCCAGTCCGGCCTATTTCCTGACGAATACCGCGCCACAGCTACCGGCCGACCTGGCCGCGCACAACTGTATCGGGCTGCGTCTGCCTACCCACGGTGGGCTGATGGTGTGGGACCTGGAGAAGGACGGCGAGGAGGTGAACGTGCGCGTTGACGGCCAATGGACCTTCAACGGCAGCAGCGCGATCCGTCGCGCCGCGCTGGCCGGTGCCGGCCTGGCCTATCTGCCCGAGGACATGGTGCTCGAAGACATCGCCGCCGGTGCACTGCGGCGTGTCATGGAAGACTGGTGCGATCCGTTCGACGGGTACTACGCCTACTACCCCAGCCGCCGGCAATCCTCCAGCGCGATGAAGGTCGTGATCGAGGCACTACGCGCAGGCCGTTAGAGCCGACCAACGGTCGGCTCTACGGTGCACATCAGGGGCGCAGCAGCACCTTGCCGTTGCGGCCGGGCTCCAGACTGGCCTTGGCGGCAGCGGCCACCTCATCCAGCCCGAACACACCGTCCACCGGCAGGCTCAATCCACCGCGCGCGGCCAGCTGCAGCAGCTCGCCGACGAGGCGACGCTTGTCATCCGGCGCCATCGCCTGACTGACCTTGCTGCCCCAGAAACCCTTCACCGTGGCCTGTTTGAAGATCACATCGCCCGAGCTGAGCTGCATCGGCTCGCCGGTCATCGAGCCGAACGAGACCAGCGTGCCGCCATCACCCAGCAGCGTCATCAACTCGCTGCTGGCGCGCCCGCCGACCGAATCCACGGCCGCTGCGATTGACGCCTTGCCGAGCTTGGCCTGCACCTGCGCCATCCAGTCGGACTGCGCCGTGGAGATCGTGTGGTCGATGCCCAGCTCAGCCATTTCTGCCACGCCGGCATCGCGCCGCACCAGGTTGATGCAATGCACGCCACGCGCCTTGGCCAACATCGCCAGGGCCTTGCCGACCGCGCCATTGGCGGCGTTCTGGAGAATCCACTGGCCTTCCTTCACCTGCAGGAATTCCAGCAGCATCAGCGCACTGAGCGGCATGGCGATCAGCTGCGCGGCGGTGTTGTCGTCGATGCTGTCCGGCATGGGGATGACCATGCGCGCCGGCGCGACGAAGTACTCGGCCCAGGTGCCATGTACGGAGGCAGCGCTGACCCGCTGGCCGACCTTCAGGCCGTCGACGCCCTCGCCCAGCGCGTCGATCACGCCGGTGCCTTCGCTGCCACCGATGGCGGGAAGCTCGGGCTTGTAGCCGTACTGGCCACGCACGGTCCACAGGTCGTGGTTGTGGATGGGGGTGAGCACGGTGCGGATGCGCACCTCACCGGCAGCGGGGGCCGGCTGCGGCACATCACCGCCGTGCAGAACCTGGGTAGGATCGCCAAAAGTGGCATGGATCGCAGCGCGCATCAGTGGCGCTCCTTCATCACGATGTTCATGGGGGGTCTCCTGCAGAAAAAATCAACGACGATGACGGTGGGCGGCGGCGATCGCGCGCGGCTGGCGGTACGCGCGTACGCGCAGCCACACGGTCTGGATCACCACGATGATGATCAGCACCAGCGCCAGGGTGGCGATGTTGGCCGCGCCCGGCAGGTCCCAGCCGGACTGCTTGACGTACATGCCGGCCAGCGCCCAGATGACGGCGGCCGGGTAAGCGAAGTGGCCGCGCAGCAGTTGGTTGACCACCAGCACCAGCAGCGTGGCCGCAACCAGCAGCACGAGGCTCCAGCCGAGCATGTTGTCGGTCGGCAGCCAGCCGTAGGCGACGATCACCTGTGCGGTATTGAGGAACGCGGCCAGTGACAGCCAGCCAGCGTGCAGGCCGAGTGGATAGGCGGCCCAGGCGCGCTGACCGCCCGGTGCGGTGACTGGCGAGGCGCGGTACGCCGCCACGATCAGGCAGAGCAAGGCGGCCCAGATGATCGCCAGCGCGGGCAGAAACCACTGGTTGGAGAAGACCGGCATCCAGGCAGCGGTCAACGCGAAGCCGGCTGCGGCCCACGGGCGAACTCCGGTGATGTCCGGCTTGCGCAGGCGCAGCTGCCAGAACCCGAACAGCACGTCCCACAGGAAGATCACGCCCCAGATGGCGAAGGCGTACCCGGCCGCGACCAGCAGGGTCGGGTACTGGTCGGACACTGCACCGTTGGTCGGGCCGAACATGCCGGTCTGTGAGAACCACGCCACCACGGGCATGGCCAATGCGGCCAACAACACGATCCAACGCATGCATCCACTCCAGCTGAAAAGAGCGGTGACGATACGCGGTTCAGGGTTAAGGCGTTGGGATGCCCAAAATTGCAAAGCCTTACTAACATAGCCTCTGCTATATTGCGGCCGTGGACATCCCGCGCCGCCCCGAGCCTCCCCCCGCCTGGCCCACCTCTGCCGGGCATACACCCAGCCTGGGCGAGATGAACGCCAGCGTCGCGGTGCCGAGCGGCGGCCATTGGTGGTTCCGCCTGCTGGCCTTCCTCGGCCCGGGCTACATGATCTCGGTCGGCTACATGGACCCCGGCAACTGGGCCACCGACATCGCCGGTGGCGCGCAGTTCGGCTACCTGCTGCTCTCGGTGATCCTGCTCTCCAACCTGATGGCGATCGTGCTGCAGGGGCTGTCGGCACGTCTGGGTATCGCGACCGGCCGTGATCTGGCACAGGCCTGCCGAGACCATTACTCGCGTCCGGTCAACCTGGGCCTGTGGCTGCTGTGCGAGATCGCGATCATCGCCTGCGACCTGGCCGAGGTGATCGGCACCGCGATCGCACTGAAGCTGTTGTTCGGCATCCCGCTGCTGGCCGGCGCGATCATCACCGCGGTGGACGTGGTGCTGGTGCTGCTGCTGATGAACCGTGGCTTCCGCGCGTTGGAAGCGTTCGTGATCGCGTTGCTGCTGGTGATCTTCGGTTGCTTTGCGATCCAGATGGTCATCGCGGCGCCGCCGCTGCAGGCGGTGCTTGCAGGCTTCATCCCCCACGCGCAGGTGGTGACCGATCCCAAGGCGCTGTACCTGGCGATCGGCATCATCGGTGCCACCGTGATGCCACACAATCTGTACCTGCACTCGTCCATCGTGCAGACCCGTGCCTATCCGCGCACCGATGCCGGGCGCCGCAGTGCGCTGCGGTGGGCGGTAACGGACAGCACCATCGCGTTGATGCTCGCCCTGTTCATCAACGCCTCGATCCTGATCCTGGCTGCCGCGGTGTTCCATGCGCACGGCCGCACCGACGTGCAGGAGATCGAGCAGGCATATGAACTGCTGGCGCCGATGCTCGGTGTCGGGCTCGCCTCGACGTTGTTCGCGGTCGCCCTGCTCGCCTCGGGCATCAACTCCACGGTGACCGCGACGCTGGCCGGGCAGATCGTGATGGAAGGATTTCTGCGCCTGCGGATCGCGCCCTGGGCGCGCCGGCTGATCACCCGCGGCATCGCGATCGTACCGGTGGTGGTGGTCACGGCCATCTACGGCGAGCAAGGCACCGCGCGCTTGCTGGTGCTGAGCCAGGTGCTGCTGTCGATGCAGCTGCCGTTCGCGGTGGTGCCACTGGTGCGGTTCGTCTCGGACAAGGCCAAGATGGGGGCGCTGGTGGCGCCGCGGTGGCTGATCGTGCTGTCCTGGCTGATCGGCGGCCTGATCATCGTGTTGAACGTGAAGCTGCTGGTGGATATGTGGCGGGGCTGAGCGGTGGCACTTGACCTCAACGTTGATTGAGGTGGCACAGTGCGGTTTCCTCATCCCGCTGGCAGCCCCAGATCGAGCCCTGCAATGACCGACACCTCGCAGCACGCGCTATGGAATGGCCCCGCCGGTGAGGCCTGGGTGGAGGCACAACGCATCCTCGACCAGATGTTCGCACCGCTCGCCAGTCACCTGATGGATGCGATCCCGTCGGGCGAGAATCTGCACGTACTCGATGTGGGCTGTGGGACCGGCGCGGTGGCGCTGGCCATTGCCGGGCAGCTGGGGCCGCAGGGGCACGTCACCGGGGTCGACATCTCGGCGCCGATGATCACGCTGGCGCGCGCCCGCGCGCAGCAGGCCGGACTGCCGGTGGACGTGGACTTCATCGTCGCCGACGCGCAGCAACACGTCTTCTTACCGGGCAGCCTTGACCGCATCGTGTCGCGCTTCGGGGTGATGTTCTTCGATGACCCGGTGCAGGCCTTCGGTCAGTTGCAGCGCGCCGCCAAACGCGGCGGCGTGCTTCAGGCACTGGCCTGGCGCGGGCCGGACGAGAACGCGTTCATGACCACCGCCGAGCGCGCCGTCGCATCCTGGCTGCCGTTGCCGCCCCGCCAGCCCGGCGCGCCAGGACAGTTTGCGTTCGCCGACCCTGCACCGGTCGAGGCGATACTGAGAGACAGCGGCTGGGAGGACATCGAGGTGCTCCCGCTGGACGTGGTATGCCATATCGACCGTGCCGACCTGGCTACGTATGTGGCGTTGCTGGGGCCGGTCGGAAGCGCGCTGAGGGCGCCGGACCTTGATGGAGCAACCCGCACACAGGTGCTGGAGGTGGTCATGGCCGCGTTCGCCCCCTTCATCGAAGGCGATGTGGTGACCTTTACCGCGGCCTGTTGGGAGGTGCGTGCGCGGGCGTGGTGAGCCGTTCCCCGGGGCACCGACCCACTGCCGGCACCCCGCGCGTCATGGCATCCGCATGCGCAGCTTCTCCACGATCGCCTGCTCGCTCATCGCGTAACCGTACACGTCCTGGAGTTGCCCGTCGGCGCCAAGCAGGAACCACGATGCCGTGTGCTCGAAGGTGGCCGTCTCGCCTTCGCCGACCCGGCGATAGCTGACTCCCAGGCTCTCGGCGATGGCGCGCGTGCCTGCCTCGTCGCCCGCAAGGCCCAGGAAGGTGGTATCGAACGCAGACAGGTAGTCGCGCAGACGTGCCGGCGTATCACGCTGCGGATCCACCGTGACGAAGGCGACCTGCAGGTCGTCGGCGGCCGGCCCCAGCAACCGCTTGATCTGCACCGCCTTGACCAGGCTCAGCGGGCACACTTCAGGACAATGGGTAAAGCCGAAGAACAACAGCGTCGGCCTCCCTTTCAGATCACGGATCGCGAGCGTACGCCCGTCACTGCTCTCCAGCTTGACCGCGCCGAGCGCGGCCTGACCCATCACCGGTGCCTGGCCGTCGGCACAGCCTGCCAGCATCGCCAGCGTCACGATACCTGCCGCCAACCAGCGCTTCACTTGGCCGCCCCGTGGGCGACCAGGCCATCGCGCACGGTGAACTCCACCACCTGCGCTGCGCTGCGTGCGAACTGCAGCCGGATCGGTACCGTCTGCCCCACCGACAGCGGCCGCTTGGGGGTCAGCAGCATCAGGTGGTAACCGCCAGGCTGCAGCGTCGTTACACGGCCTCCGGGCAGGGCCAGACCATCAGGCAGCGCCTCCATGCGCATCACTTCACCGTCCATGCGTATGGCATGGATCTGCACCTCGGCAAACGCCGAGGACGAGGCCGACAGCAGCCGGTCGGACCCGCCGCCGTTATGCAGCTGCACGTAGCCGGCCGCCACGTTCGCGGCCGGCGGTGGCAGACGGATCCACGGTTCGCTGACCGACACCGTTGCCGCGGTGCGGGTCTGCGGCGCTGCGGCCACCACCGGCATCACGGAAACGGACAGGACCAGTGCGATCAGCATGGCACCGCAGCGTGACCGGCTCATGGCGCGGCCGACATCTGCATCGGCATCATGTTGAGGTTGGCGTTGTGCATCACCCACAGCGAGCCGGCCACCACGATGGCGATCAGGAACGCGGTGCACAGGAAGATGCCCGTGTTCTCGCGCTGGCTGCGCCCTGCCCCGATATGCAGGAACAGCACCAGCTGCGCGATCAGCTGCACCACGCACAGCACCACGATGGCGGTCAACCGCAGCGGCTGCGGCACCAGATCGGTCATGACCACGCCGAATGAGGCACCGGTCAGCACCAGGCACAGCAGCAGGCCGAGGATGTAGCCCTTCAGGGTGGCGTGGCCGCCACCGTGATCGGTCTCAGAAGCGCTCGCGCTCATACGAACTCCCGCAAATAGACGAAGGTGAACACACAGATCCAGATCAGATCCAGGAAGTGCCAGAACAGGCTCAGGCAGGCCAGGCGGCGGCGGACGATGTCGTCCAGGCCGAACTTGAGCACCTGGTGGATCATGATCGCCAGCCACAGCAGGCCGAAGGTGACGTGCAGGCCGTGGGTGGCCACCAGCGTGAAGTACGCCGAGAGGTACGCGCTCACGTCCGGGGTGGCGCCTTCATGGATCAGCTCGGCGAACTCATACAGCTCCATGCCGATGAAGACCGCACCGAGCACACCGGTCACGGCCAGCCAGCCCACCACCTGGTTGCGCTTGCCGGCCTGCATGCCGAGCATCGCCACGCCAAAGGTGAAGCTGCTGAGCAGCAGCACCACCGTCTCGGAGAGCACGAAACCGAGCTTGAACAAGTCCTTGCCGCTGGGGCCATCGGCTGTTCCGTTGAGCAGCACGCCGAAGGTGGCGAACAGCACCGCGAAGATCAGGCAGTCGCCCATCAGGTACATCCAGAACCCGACGACGGTCTTGTTGCCGTCGTCGTGGTGCTCATGGGCGTGGTCGTGATGACCAGCCGCGAGCTGCCCGTGCTGCGCGGCAGCGGTCAGGGTATCGCCGCTCATGCCTTGGCTCCTTCCATCTGCGCGAAGTGCGCCTCTTCGATGCGCTTCACCTCGGCGGCGGGCACGTAATAGTCCACATCTCGGTCGTACGAACGCAGCACAAAGGTCGCGATCACGCCGATCAGGCCGATGCCTGCCAGCACCCACATATGCCAGACCAGGGCGAAGCACAGGATCAGGCTGAACACCGAGATCACCACACCCGATGCGGTGTTGCGTGGCATGTGAATGTCCTCGTAGCTGTCCTGGCGCTGCCAGGCACGGCCGTGCTGCTTGTCGTCCCAATGCTGCTCCAGCGAGGTGATCGCCGGCAGCTTGGCGAAGTTGTAGAACGGCGGTGGCGAAGACGTGGCCCACTCCAGGCTGCGCGCATTCCACGGGTCGCCGGTGAGATCCATGTTGGCCTTGCGGTCACGCACGCTGACATAGAACTGGATGAACATTGCGGCGATACCGGCGGCGATCACCAGCGCACCGATGGCGGCCACGATCAGCCACGGCTGGTAGCCCTCCACACCGTAATGGTTCATGCGGCGGGTCATGCCCTTGAAGCCCAGCACGTACAGCGGCATGAAGGCCAGATAGAAGCCGACCAGCCAGCACCAGAACGAGATCTTGCCCCAGCGCTCGTTGAGGGTGAAGCCAAACGCCTTCGGGAACCAGAAGCTGATGCCCGCCAGGCAGCCGAACACCACGCCGCCGATGATGACGTTATGGAAGTGCGCGATCAGGAACAGGCTGTTGTGCAGCACGAAATCCGCACCCGGAATCGCCAGCATCACGCCGGTCATGCCGCCCAGGGCGAAGGTGACCATGAAGCCGATCGTCCACAAGGTCGAGGAGTGGTAGCGGATCCGGCCGCGATACATGGTGAACAGCCAGTTGAACAGCTTCACGCCGGTGGGGATCGAGATGATCGAGGTCATGATGCCGAAGAAGGCATTCACGTTCGCGCCCGAGCCCATGGTGAAGAAGTGGTGCAGCCACACGAAGAACGACAGGATGCCAATCGACGAGGTCGCATAGACCATCGAGCGGTAGCCGAACAGCGGCTTGCCCGAGAACGTGGCGATGATCTCCGAGAACGCACCGAAGCACGGCAGGATCAGGACGTAGACTTCCGGGTGGCCCCAGATCCAGATCAGGTTGACGTACATCATGGCGTTGCCGCCGGCATCATTGGTGAAGAAATGCATCCCGAAGTAGCGGTCCATGGTCAGCAGCGCCAGGGTCGCGGTCAGCACCGGGAAGATCGCCACGATCAGGATGTTGGTGATCAACGCGGTCCAGGTGAACACCGGCATCTTCATCAGGTCCATGCCCGGCGCACGCATCTTGAGGATGGTGACGATGAAGTTCAGACCGGTCAGGGTGGTGCCGATGCCGGACACCTGCAATGACCAGATGTAGTAGTCCACGCCCACCGTGGGGCTGTAGTCGATCCCGGACAACGGCGGGTACGCCACCCAGCCGGTCGCGGCGAAATCGCCGACGAACATCGACAGCATCACCAGCACCGCGCCCACCGCCGACAGCCAGAAGCTGAGCGAGTTGACGAACGGGAAGGCGACGTCGCGCGCGCCGATCTGCAGCGGCACCACGATGTTCATCAGGCCCACGATCAGCGGCGTCGCCACGAAGAAGATCATGATCACGCCATGCGCGGTGAAGATCTGGTCGTAGTGCTCCGGCGGCAGGTAGCCGGCGCTGTCGTTGGCGGCGATGGCCTGCTGGGCACGCATCATCAGTGCATCGGCGAAGCCGCGCACCAGCATGACCAGGGCCAGGATGATGTACATCACGCCGATCTTCTTGTGGTCCACCGAGGTGATCCACTCGGTCCAGATATAGCCCCACTTCTTGTAATACGTGATGGCCGCGATGATCGCCGCCCCCAGCAGCAGCGAACCCGCCAGCGCCGACATGATGATCGGGTCGTGGTAGGGAATCGCCTCGAGGTTCAACTTTCCAAGCACAATCAGTTCTCCGCGGTACGGCTGGCAGGTGCGGCCAGGCTCACGAGTTGGGTTTTCGCGCCGGGCGCTTCACCGGGCAGGCAGATTTCGTCGTCAGGCATGCCGCCGTAGCGGCGCAGGATGCTGTCGAACAGACCGGTGTCCACGCTGGCGAAACGCTGCATCGGCGCGCCATGGGTGGGCTTCTCCAGTTCGGCCAGACGGGCCTGGCCCAGGTGTTCGGCGGTGCCGCGCGACTGCGCCAACCATTGCTCGAAGTCGGCTTCGGTCATGACCCGCGCATCGAACTTCATGTCCGAGAAGCCCGCGCCGCTGTACGCCGAGGACATGCCGGCATAGGTACCGGGCGTGTGCCCGATCAGGTGCAGGCGGCTCTGCATGGCCGGCATGGTGTAGACCATGCTGCCCAGCTGCGGCACGAAAAAGGCGTTCATCATCGACTCGGAAGTCAGCTTGAACGCGACCGGCGTATCGACCGGCATCACCAGCTCGTTGACCGTGGCCACGTTGTGGTCCGGATAGATGAAGAGCCATTTCCAGTTGAGCGACACCACTTCCACGCGCAGCGGCGCCTTGTCCGATTCGATCGGGCGGTACGGGTCCAGTGCGTGGGTACTCTTCCAGATCAACACGCCGAGGACGACCACGATCAGGCACGGAATCGTCCACACCACCACTTCGATCGCGGTGGAATGCGACCAGGTCGGTGCGTACGTGGCCTCCTTGTTCGACTCGCGGTAGTGCCACGCGAAGTACAGCGTGAGGATGATCACCGGGATCACCACCAGCAGCATCAGGCCGGTGCAGACCAGGATCAGCTGCATTTCCTGCTCGGCGATGCTGCCCATGGGGTTGAACAGCTCCAGGTTCTTGCACCCTGTGAGCAGTGGCAGCAGTGCTGCCAGGCCGAACCAGCGTCCGGCGCGGGCTCGAGCGGCCAACGCGGCGCGGCGAGCGGGATGTGTAGCGGGGTTCATGCGTGACGGCCCTTCCAACGCAGTGCCGGGCCGGGCGGCCCGGATCATGAAAAGTGGCGAACACCCCCCTGCATGACCGATATGCATGGGGGGTGCCCGCCGCAGCCGCGTACGTTAGGCAACGACATGATCCATACATGATGCGACACACTGTCGCAGCCGCTCTCCCCGGCGCGCGTACCATGCGCGCATGGAATGGAGCCCCCTCATCGCCGATGGCCACGGGCCGGTCTACCTGCGCATCGTGCAGGCGCTGGAACGTGCGGTCTGGTCGGGTGCGCTGCGCCCCGGCCAACGCCTGCCTGCACAGCGCGCGCTGGCGACCGAGCTGGGCGTGGATCTCACCACGGTCACCCGCGCGTTCAACGAGGCACGCACGCGCGGATTGATCGACGCACGCGGCCCGCTGGGGTCGTTCGTGGCACCGCCCAAGGTGGAACTGGCGCAGCGGGTGGACCTGAGCATGAACCTGCCGCCGAGTCCCGGCGGCGGCCAGGTGGCGGACATGCTGCGACGTGGCCTGTCCACGGTGCTGACCCGCAGCGATGCGGGCAATCTGATGACGTATCACGTTGGTGGTGGCAGCCGCGCCGATCAGCTGGCGGCGCAGCAGTGGCTCAAGCCGATCCTCGGCAAAGTGGATGCCGAGGCACTGGTGGTCACCGAAGGCGCACAGGCTGCCCTGTCCGCCCTGGTGCTGGCGCTGACCGATGCCGGTGACACGATTCTGTGCGAGCCGTTGGTCTACCCCGGCCTGCTGCATGCTGCGCGCGTGCTGCAGCGGCGCCTGCAGGTGGTGGAGTGCGACGCGCAGGGCATGCGCCCGGATGCGCTGGCGCGCGCGGCGAAGAAGCACAGCGCGCGGGTGGTCTATCTCAACCCGACCGCACAGAACCCCACCGGCCACACGTTGCCGCCGGAACGCCGTGAAGCGCTGGCCGACGTGGTGCGCACGCAGAACCTGCGGCTGATCGAAGACGACCCTTACTGGCTGCTGGAGAACGAGGCGCCTGCCCCGCTCGCGCTGCTGGCGCCGCAGCACACCTGCTACATCTCCACGCTCTCCAAATGCCTGAGCCCGGGCCTGCACACCGGCTTTGTGCAGCTGCCCGACGGCGTCTCACGCCAAGGCGTGCTGGATGCGCTGCGCGCCGTCAACCTGATGGCGCCACCGCTGATGAACGCACTGGTGACGCAGCTGATCCTGGATGGCTCCGCACAGGCGATGCTGAAACTGGTGCAGGAAGAAGCGGCCGAGCGCCGCTATCTGGCGCAGTCCGCGCTGTCGCCACGGTTCCTTCAGCACTGCGCCGGCGTGCATGCCTGGTGCCGTCTGCCGACGCACTGGACCGCTGCCAGCCTGACCCACGCCGCACGCCTGCAGGGCCTGGCGATCGCACCGTCATCGGCGTTCACCCCGGAGGGCGTGGCGATCAACGATGCGGTGCGGATTTCATTGGGCGCCGCCGCCAACCGGCAGGAACTGCACCGGGCGCTGCGCCAGCTGGATCAGCTGATGCATGTGGCGGCGGCGGAAAGCACGGGTTGGACGGTATGACGCCCGCCTACCGGCCCACTCAGCCCGAAACGGCTTTGGCCTGCTTCCACACGGCTTCAAACTGACTGGCGGTGATGGCGTCATCCGAATCCAGATCCAGCCAGGACAGCGGCTGATCGGACAGCGGAAAGCGCTCATCGGCCTGCCCGGTTTTGTCGGCCCAGACCAGCACGCTGCGGTAGCTCTCCACCTGCCGCACGATCACATCGCCCTGCGCCTCGAGGTAGATCGTGCCGTTGCCGATCTCGGATTCTGCGGGGTGTTTGTAGTGTTTCCGGGGCGTGCTCATGGCGGGGCGGTATCTGGCAATGAAAATGGGGCCGGGGAATATACCTTGATCCGCCACCCCCGGTCGGCACTACTGCCCGGACCGGCGGTAGTGCCGGCCGCTGGCCGGCTCTCGCTAAACCGTAAGGAGCAAGGCACTAGACGACCGGTCTAATCCGGCGTACAGTACGTCCCATGAACTCGACCACCGCCAGCTCCCCCGCCCGCGACACGATCCTGACCACTGGCCAGCGGATCATGAGTGCCAAGGGCTTTTCCGCGGTCGGCCTCAACGAGGTCCTCGCCGCGGCCGGCGTGCCGAAGGGTTCGTTCTACCACTACTTCGCCTCGAAGGAAGCCTTCGGCGAGGCGATGCTGGAGGACTACTTCACCGCCTATCTGGCTGATATGGACCGTATCTTCCGCCAGCCGGGCCAGACCAAGGCCGGGCAGCTGGAGGCCTACTTCCGCGCCTGGCAGGACAGCCAGTCCTTCGAGGACTGCCAGGGCAAGTGCCTGGCCGTGAAGCTCGGCGCCGAAGTAGCGGACCTCTCCGAACCCATGCGGACCGCACTCCAGCGTGGCACCACAGGGATCACCGATCGGCTGGCACATGCGATTGCAGCGGGCGTCGCTGACGGATCGGTGACGATCCAGGACCCGCCCGACGCTGTCGCGCGCAGCCTGTACCAGCTGTGGCTCGGGACCAGCATCATGGTCAAGATCGCCCGTAGCACCCGCCCGTTCGACGATGCCGTGGCGTTGACCGCCCGGCTTCTTCATACCGCCCCCTGACAGGGGAATGTTCTCGCGCACGCCCCCATCGGCGTGTTTTTCTCGGCCCCATCACTAGACGACCAGTCTAATCAAGCACCCACAGGAGCATCACCCATGAAAGTCCTCATCGTTCTGACCTCGCACGACGAACTCGGCACCACCGGCAAGAAGACCGGCTTCTGGCTGGAAGAGCTGGCCGCGCCCTACTACACCTTCAAGGATGCGGGCGCGGAGATCGTGCTGGCCTCGCCCAAGGGTGGGCAGCCGCCGCTGGATCCCAAGAGCAACGAGCCGGACTTCAAGACCGACGCGACCCGTCGCTTTGAAGCCGACGCCGATGCCAACGCACAGCTGGCCACCACCGTCCGCCTGGACAGCGTCTCACAGGCCGACTTCGACACCGTGTTCTATCCCGGCGGCCATGGCCCGCTGTGGGACCTGGCCGAAGATGCCCATTCCATTGCCCTGATCGAGGCGTTCATCGCCGCCGGCAAGCCGGTCGCGCTGGTCTGCCATGCCCCCGGCGTGCTGCGTGACGTCACGACGGCCGACGGTGCGCCGCTGGTGCAGGGCAAGAACGTCACTGGCTTCACCAACACGGAAGAAGAAGGCGTGGGCCTCACCGACGTGGTGCCCTTCCTGGTCGAAGACATGCTCAAGGCCGCAGGCGGCATTTACACCAAGGGCCCGGACTGGGGCTCGTATGTCGTCACCGATTGCCTGCTGATCACCGGCCAGAACCCCGCCTCGTCGGAAGAAGCGGCCCAGGTCCTGCTCAAGCAGCTGGCCTGAAATAACAGGGACGGAGGTAGTTATTAACCACCTCCGTCCCCGTTAAGAGGTTACTGAGCGCCGTCGCGGGTGACCCGCCAGATCGTGTTGGAGAGGTCATCGGCGACGATCAGCGCGCCGCGCGGATCGACCGTGACGCCCACCGGACGGCCGCGGGTCTTGCCGTCTTCGCCGAAGAAGCCGCTCACGAAATCGATCGGCTCGCCGGCCGGACGGCCGTTGCTGAAGGGCACGAACACGACTTTGTAGCCGACCGGCGGATTGCGGTTCCAGCTGCCGTGCTCGCCCACGAACACGCCATCGGCGAACTGCGTCCCCATCACCTCGGACGAGAAGGCCACGCCCAATGCGGCCACATGCGAGCCCAGTGCGTAATCCGGGGCAATCGCCGAGGCGACCTTCTCCGGGTTCTGCGGCATCACGCGGCGATCCACATTCTTGCCCCAGTAGCTGTAAGGCCAGCCATAGAAGCCGCCCTCCTTCACCGAGGTGAGGTAATCGGGCACGAGGTTCGGGCCGATCTCATCGCGTTCGTTCACCACGGCCCACAGCGTGCCGCTGCCCGGCTGGATCGCCAGCGCGGTGGGATTGCGGATGCCGGTCGCGTAATCCTTGTGCGCACCGGTGGCCACATCGATCTGCCAGATCCGCGCGCGATCGATCTCCACCGCCATGCCGCGTTCGGTGATGTTGCTGTTGGAGCCGATACCCACGTACAGATAGCGACCATCGGCACTGGCGGTCATCGCCTTGGTCCAGTGATGGTTGATGGCGGACGGCAGGTCGGTCAGCTTGACCGGCGCCGCGCTGGCCTTGGTCTGCCCTTCCTGATAATCGAAGCGCACCACCGCGTCCTGGTTGGCCACGTAGATCGCATTGCCGATCAGCGCCAGGCCATAGGGCGCGTTGAGCTTGTCGGCGAAAACCGTCTTCAACTCATAAACGCCATCCCCATCGGCATCGCGCAGCAGGGTCAGGCGGTTGCCACTCTTGACCGAGGTATTGCCCTTGGCCTTGATCTTCCCGGCGATGACATCCTTCGGCTTGAGCGCGGGCGCGCTGCCGCCACGACCTTCGGCCACCAGGATGTCGCCATTGGGCAGCATGAGGGTCTGCCGCGGGATGTTCAGATCGGTGGCAATCGCCGAAATGCGATAGCCCTTGGGCACCGTGGGAAGCATATCGCCCCACTGCGCCGGCTTGGCGATGGTCATGTCCGGCATCAGGCCACGATGCGGCCTGGGCATCTCCGGGCTGCCACCATATTGATCAAGCTGGGGCGCCTTGCCACTGCAGGCCGCCAGAGCGACCGCCAAGGCGGACACCGAGAGCATCCGGAACGTGGTCTGGCGGCTCATCGCACACCTCCCACGCGCAGGCTGGACAGCCCCACCCACGTGGCGATCAGCGCCAGCACCGTCAGGATCACCGAGAGCACCAGGCCCGCCGGCATCACTGCCCACGCGTCGCGCGCATGGTGCAGGCAGTTGATGAAACCCACGCCCCACGTCACCGCCAGAATCACGACATAGGCCAGGTTGCGGCTGCGACGGACCAGGCCGACGATCCCGCACAGCAAGGCGAGCGTTGTCATCACCATCGCGCCGATCAGCAGCCAGGAGGCAAAGTTCGCCCACTGGATCTCGTACGTGCTCCAGTACGCGTAGTCGGCCAGCAGCGCCGCCAGGAACAACGGCAGCACCCCGCCCAAGACAGCAGCGTGGAAGGGATGGATGACCCATGATCGGGTCAGGACAACGGTCGAAGCCATGGTGGTCTCCTGATGAGGGGGCGAATCTCACCTGATGCTGCCATCCCCGGCGTGATGGGGGTGCCCATGACTCACCGATCAGCTTGATCCCAGTACGGCGGCGATCCGATCGCCTCGGTGAGGAAGGCCGACACCTCGCGCACCTTGCGTGAGCGCAGTCTGTTTTCCGGCGAGAGCAGCTGCAGATACACCCGTTCGGACTGTGGGGAAAACTCCCAGTCGCCGAGCAGCGTGACCATGCTGCCGCCCCGCAACGTTTCCGCGTTGAACAGCCAGGTGGGAAACAGCACCACGCCACGCCCTGCAATGGCCGCCGCCAGCAGCGCTTCGGCATTGTTGCTGCGCAGGGGGCCGGTCACGTTCACCGCCTTGAACGGCACCTCCGGCGAGGAACGGAAATACCACTTCTGGATGCCGAGCTGGCCTTTGTAGACCAGGCATTGATGCTGCAGCAGATCCTCCGGCACCACCGGCGTGCCATGCGCGGCAAGGTAGGCCGGGCTGGCGGCGAGGATGTTGCGGTGGGGCGCGATGACCTTGCCGATCAGGCCCGAATCCAGCAGCAGCCCGACCCGGATGATGATATCCACGCCTTCCTGGACAGGATCGATCAGCGTGTCGGTCAGGGTCAGCTCGACGACCAACTCGGGATATTTCGCCTGCAACGTATTGACGATGTGTGCGATGTGCAGCCGCCCCAGCGACTCGGGAGCGTTGATGCGGATCAGACCCCGCAGCTCGGCGTCGCGGCCTTCCAACTGCCCGACCGCGTCATCGAGCAGGTCCACAGCGTCCCGCACCTGCTGATGGAACTGCTCCCCCGCCTCGGTCAACCGGACCGCCCGGGTGCTTCGGTAGAACAGCTGGTGCCCCACGTCCTGTTCAAGCGCCGCGATGAAGCGCGACACCGATGAGGCTGGCACCCGGTACTGGCGCGCCGTGGCCAGGAAGCTGCCGGTGGCGGCGACGGTGAGGAAATAGCGGAGGGCTTTGAGCTGCATGGGACGCCTTGGAATCCTGATTGCTTTTTCCGCAATAGTCATTTGCCGAATCACCGCATTGTGGCCGATATCGCACGCCCATACGATGACGTGAAGCGCATGGCGGACCCGCCACGCCCTCCCCCCTCGCCCCCTCAGGAACCCCCATGAGCTCCCTTTTCAATACGTTCGACCTCGCAGGCATGCCGCTGCGCAACCGCGTGGTCATGGCCCCGCTGACCCGTGCACGCGCCCCGCAGGATGCCGCTGATGAGCGAACCGCGCTGTACTACGCGCAGCGTGCCACCGCCGGCCTGATCGTCAGCGAGGGCACCCCCATTTCCCGCGAGGGCCAGGGCTACCTGTTCAATCCCGGCATCTTCACGGCCGAGCAGATCGCCGGCTGGCGCCTGACCACCGATTCGGTCCATGCGCTGGGCAGCCGGATGTTCGCGCAGATCTGGCATGTCGGTCGCGTCTCGCACCCCACCATCCAGGCCAACGAGGCGCGCCCGGTCAGTGCCAGTTCGAAGCTGCCGGTCGGCGCCCAGGCGTTCGGCTACAACGAGCAGGGCCAACCCGCGCTGGTTGCCGCCCCGGCGCCGCGCCAGCTGGAGACCGATGAGATTCCGCGCATCGTGGCGGAGTTCGCGCAGGCGGCCGCCAATGCCATCGAGGCCGGCTTCGACGGCGTGGAAATCCACGGCGCCAACGGCTACCTGCACGAGCAGTTCATCAATCCACAGGTGAATGACCGCACCGATCAATACGGCCCGCAGTCGCTGGACAATCGCCTGCGCTTCACGCTGGAGGTGATCGACGCCGTGGTCGCGCGTATCGGCGCCGCACGGACCGCCATCCGGCTCTCGCCCTATGGCCAGTTGTTCGACATGCCGCACTACCCGGAAATCGACGCCACCTATACCGCACTGATCCAGGCGATCGGGCAGCGTGGCCTGGCCTACGTGCACCTCATGGACCAATCCGGTTTCAAGGTCGGCCAGAAATCGGTCGATGGCGCTGGCGATTCTGGCTTCGGTGGTCTGTTGCGCACGTTGAAGCCGCATCTGCCCGGGACCGCCCTCATCCTTGCCGGCGGCATGACCCGTGAGCGGGCCGAGCAGCTGATCGAAGCGGGCCTGATCGACCTGGCGGCCTTCGGCACCCCGTTCATCAGCAACCCGGATCTGGTGGCGCGCCTGCAGAACGGCTGGCCGCTGGCGCCCGCCGATCGGGACACGTTCTATGGAGGTGGCGCCACCGGCTATATCGATTACCCGGCGTACGCCCCGACCGACGAACAGGCAGCCTCCGAGGCCGCCTGACGGAACTCGCCTCCCCCTGCTCATCCCTCCCAGCTGATGCCTTTGGGCGCGCTGGTGAACCCGGCCGCCCGGAGCGCGTCCATCAGGCCATCGCGTCGCGCCGGCGCATCGTCAATCAGTTCCACGGTGAACGAGGTGCGCCGGCCCCGCCGCAGTGCGGCGGCCAGTGCGTGCGCCGCGGCAGCCGTCGTGCCGGCCAGGGAGACATCGTCCGCATCGAAGAACGTCAGCAGCTGGCGGCCCCCCTGGGCCAGGTACATCAACAGGTGCCCACCGCCGATCACCACCACGGCGCCGGCGCGGCGCACCGGCCGCACGCGCGAGACGTGCACCGGCCAGGGCACCACGGTACCGAACGGGTTGGCCGGGTCCACCGCGGACAACCCGATCGCCACCTCGCCAGCACCGGGCCGCAGGGCATCGGCGACGCCACGCAGGCGATCGACGATCAGGCGATCGGCGAACTGGGCCCCGCCCAGCCCTTCCACGAAGCGCCCGCGCAGCACCCGTCCCGCATCCTCCATGCCGCGATACACCTGTTGCAGCGCCGGGAAGCCGCCGGCGATCCCTTCGGCCATCGCGGCCCCGCGGGTCACGATACCGTACCGGTCCAGCAGCCCCTCGGCCAGCGCCACCGCGCGCGCCGTGTCACTGATCGCCTCACGCTGCAACAGCGACCAGCGCCCGGCCAGCGCGGGGGCCGCAAAGCTGGCGATCACGGCCGGCGCGCCGTCGGCCAAGGGCGTGTGGTGCATCGGGATGCCACGCATGCGTCGACCGCGCCGCGAGGCGCGCGCGACCCGCGGCCGTGGCGCGCGGGCCCCGGCCATGCCGCGCAGGGGCGCCCACAGATCCGTGGTCAGGTGCCCCGACCAGGCCAGGCCCCACAAGGCGTCGTGCAGCTCCGCGGCGGTGATCTCCATGGGCGGGTTGCCGGTCCGCGCCCCGTGCGTGCCCACCGCGGTGGCCAGCTGGCGCGCGAAGTACGCACCCCCGTCGGCCAGCACCTGCAGCAGCGCGTCCTGCAGCGGTGACAGCGCGGTTGCCCCCGCAAGCGCGGGCAGCGTTTCTGCCGCGAATTCCTGCAGGTGCAGCGAGACCAGGCCATCCTCCTCGCCAAGCCGCCCGTGCCCGGCCCACACCACGGTGCCCGTAGCGAGCAGCTCATCGAGCATCGCCGGCGCGTAATCGACCACGCGCGCGGGCAGAACCTGCTGTTCCCACACCGACGCCGGCAATGCCACGCCCGCCAGGAGTTCCACCACGCGCAGCACGCCGTCGATGCCCTCCAGCGCACCCGGCCCGCGGTGAGTGATGCCACGTGCAGCCTGTTCGGCATCGGCCAGCAGCCCATGCCGCTCCAGCAACAACAGGGCATAGGCGTCGCGCGTGACCGGCCGGGTCGCCTCGCGTGCCGCCTGCAGCGAGCGCACCCGCAACCGACGGAATACCGCCTCACCCACCCATTCGTGACGGGCCAGCGGCGCCGGCTCGGCGGCCGCGCCGACGGCCTCGGCATCGCGACGCGCCACACCGAAACGACCCTTGAGCAGCTTGCCCTGCGTTTCCAGCTGCGTGAGTGCCGCATCGGCCACCGCCACGCCCAATCCGAACGCGGCCGCCACCTCGGCCGTGGTGAACGGCGCGTGGGTACGCGCATATCGGCCCAGCAGCTCGCCCAGCGGGTCCGATGAGGCCTGCAGGAAGGTCTCGGGGATGCCGCGCGGAAGGGTGACACCCAGCGCATCGCGCAGGCGCGCGGCATCTTCGATGGCCGCCCAGTGCGGGCGGCCGGCGATCTGGACCTGGATCGCACGCCGCTCCGCAGCGAGATCGTGCAGATGCCCGGCAGGATCGTCATCGACCCGCCGCAGCGCCATCGCTTCATCGGTGAGCGGGCCCAGTTCGCGCAGCAGATCGGCCGCCCCTTCCTTGCCGCGCGCCTGGCGGTCGGGCGCCAGGCGCTGCAGCTCGCTGCCCACCTGCTCCACCACGGCCGCATCCAGCAGTTCGCCCAGGTCGACCTGGCCGAGCAGATCCCCCAGCAAGCCGCTGTCCAGTGACAGCACCGAAGCGCGTCGCTCGGCCAGTGGCACATCGGTGCCGTACATGAACTCAGCGACGTAACCGAACAGCAGGTTTGCCGCGAATGGCGACGGTACCTCGGTGGTGACATCGGCGATCGCCACGCGGCCGTCGGTCAGCCGCTGCATCAGCGCCCCCAGCGCATCGAGATCGTAGACGTCCTGCAGGCACTCACGCGCGGTCTCGATCAGGATCGGGAACTCGGGATAGCCCTGCGCGATGGCCAGCAGTTCACCGGCGCGCAGGCGCTGCTGCCACAGCGGCGAGCGGCGACCCGGCGTGCGCCGCGGCAGCAACAGCGCGCGTGCGGCACATTCGCGGAAGCGCGCGGCGAACAGGGCCGAGCCGCCCACGGCGCGCGTGACGTCGCTGCGCAGCCGCTCGGGCTCGAACAGGAACAGCTCCGCCCCCGGCAGGCGCCCCTCCGCGTCGGGCAGCCGCGCGATGATGCCGTCGTCGCTGGCGACCACCGCCGGATCCACCCCCCAGCGTTCGCGGATGCGCGCGGCCACCGCCAGCGCCCAGGGATCGTGTACGCGCCGCCCATAGGGGGAATGCAACATCAACCGCCAGTCACCGGCCTCATCGCGGCAGCGCTCCAGCACCAGCGTGCGATCGGTGGGCAGCACGCCGGTGGCCTCACGCTGTTCGGCCAGCAGGCCGGCGATGTTGGTGATCGCGTTGTCCGCCAACCCGCAGGCCTGCAGCCGCTCCCGCAGCCCGGCCGGCATGCCCGCTTCGGCAACACCGGCATCCAGCGCACCAATGAAGGCACCCACCGCCTCGCCCAGTTCGGCCGGGCGGCCTACGCCCTCACCGCGCCAGAACGGCAGGCGCGCCGAACGCCCAGGCGCGGGAGTCACCACGACCTGGTCATGGGTGATCTGCTCGATCCGCCACGAGGTGGCGCCCAAGGTGATCACATCGTTGACCCGTGATTCGTGGACCATCTCCTCATCCAGTTCACCGACCCGGCGCGATCCGGCACGCTCCTCGCCTTCCGGAAGCACCACGCCGAACATGCCGCGGTCCGGGATGGTGCCCCCGCTGGTGACCGCCAGCTGTTTCGCGCCCGGCCGCGCGCTCAGCGCACCGGTGTCGCGGTTCCAGACCAGCCGTGGGCGGAAGCCGGCGAAATCATCGGAGGGATAACGCCCGGCCAGCATGTCCAGGGTGGCATCGAAGGCGCTGCGCGGCAGCGAACGGTACGGCGCGGCACGGCGCACGCGCGCATACCAGGCGTCCACGTCCAGTGTCTCCATCGCCGCGGCGGCCACTGTCTGCTGGGCCAGTACGTCCAGCGGATTGCGCGGCGGATCGATCGCTTCGATCTCACCGGCCAGCATGCGCTCGACCGCCACGGACGCATCGATCAGGTCGCGGCGCGTGCGTGGGTAGACCAGGCCGGTGGAGATGCCCCCGACCTGATGGCTGGCCCGCCCCACCCGCTGCAGCGCGCTGGCGACCGAAGGCGGCGCGGCGACCTGGATCACCAGATCGACCAGCCCCATGTCGATGCCCAGCTCCAGGCTGGAGGTGGCCACGACACAGCGCAGCTCGCCGGACTTGAGCGCCTGTTCGATGTCGCGGCGCTGTTCCTTGGACACCGAGCCATGGTGCGACCGGGCGATCAGCGCGTCCGCTCCGGCGGCCCGCCCGGCGGTGCCGCCGTTGAATGACCCGTAGTGCTCGGGGGCAGCGGCCGCCATCGAGGCAAGCGCCGGTAGCTGGCCACGGGCGACACGGTCGGCATGCAGTTCATTCAACCGGGCAGTCAGCTTTTCGGCCACGCCGCGCGAGTTGGCGAACACGATCGTCGAACGCCGCGCCAGCACCTGGTCCAGGATGCTGGCCTCCACATGCGGCCAGATCGAGCCGACCCGGCCGGTGGAGGCGGGTGCATCAGCGACAGCGGGATGCGGCGGAATGTCGGCCATGTCCTCGACCGGCACCACGATCCGGACCTCCAGCGCCCGCTGCGACGGTGGATGGACGACGGTGACCGGACGGTCGCCGCCGAGGAACCGCGCGACCTCCTCCACCGGGCGCACCGTGGCCGAGAGCCCGATGCGCTGCGCAGGTACCTGCAGCAAGGCGTCCAGGCGCTCCAGACTCAACGTCAGGTGGGTGCCGCGCTTGCTGCCGGCCACCGCGTGGATCTCATCGATGATCACGGTATGCACGTCGCGCAACGTCTCGCGCGCCTGTGAGGTGAGCATCAGGAACAGCGATTCGGGCGTGGTGATCAGGATGTCGGGCGGACGCCGCAGCAGCCGTGCGCGCTCCGCCGGGGTGGTGTCGCCGGTGCGGATCGCGACGGACAGGGTGACCGCCGGATTGCCGCGCCGCTCGCGTTCGGCGCTCACCCCCTGCAGGGGCCTCTGCAGGTTGCGCTCGACATCGGCGCCGAGCGCCTTGATCGGCGAGAGATACAACACACGGGTGCCGCGCTTGGTGGACGTCGCCGTCGCCGGCCGTCCACCGCCCTGCTGCTCACCGCTGCGGAACAGCTGGTCGATCGCGTGCAGGAACGCAGCCAGGGTCTTGCCCGAGCCGGTCGGCGCGATGACCAGGGTGTGCTGGCCGGCGCTGATCGCCGCCCAGGCATGGTCCTGCACTGGCGTGGGCGCAGCGAAGGCGGCCGTGAACCAATCGCGCGTGGCCGGGGTAAAGGTGGCCAGTGCGCCGGGGGCGGGGTCGTTCGAGGTGGGCATGGATCCGGACGTCGTGGGGCGCTCGCCCAGCGACGGCCGCGAGCGCAATGGAACCAGACTAGGGTATGCCGCGTCGGGCATCCGTCAATCGGCGCGGGACCGACGTGTCTGCGGCTGGCACCACCCGCCCCTGAGCCCCCGCCACTCGTCCCTTCATCACCGACATCCGGCCCCAGGCCAGGGCCCGCGGGGCTCTGCGGGAACACACTCGCTGGCATCAACCACGCTGCTGCCGCAGGAAACACCCTCATGAAACGACGCGATTGTCTCAAGGCCGGACTGACCCTGCCGCTGCTGCCGATGCTGCTCAAGGCCGGCCCTGCCGTCGCAGCGACGCGTGCAAGGGTCCGGCCGGGCGCTGCGGGGTGGCCCGCTGCGGCCGACTGGGACCAGTTGTCGCGGGCAGTCGGCGGTCGGCTGTCGGTCCCGCAGTCCCCCTTTCTCGCTGATGCCGCTACCCGCGCCGCCGCGCTGGAGCAGCTGCAGAATCCGTTCTTCCTCGGCGATACGCCCGCGCTCACCCAGACCAGTGGTTACTTCGGCGCATGGCGGTCAGTGCCCAGCGCGAAGGTGGTGGCCGCCGCCAACAGCGCTGATGTGGCCGCTGCGGTGAACTTCGCCCGCACCCACCGCCTGCGGCTGGTGGTCAAAGGCGGCGGGCACAGCTATCACGGCACCTCCTGCGCGCCGGATTCGCTGCTGGTCTGGACCCGCGCGATGAACCAGGTCGAGCTGCACGATGCCTTCGTCGCCCACAACGCCCGCCCGGGTACGGCGCCGCAGCCGGCGGTCAGCGTGGGCGCCGGGGCGATGTGGATCGATGCCTACGATGCGGTCACCACCCGAGGCGGACGCTATGTCCAGGGCGGCGGCTGCACCTCGGTGGGCGTGACCGGCCTGGTCACCGGCGGCGGCTTCGGCAGTTTCTCCAAAGCGCATGGCACGGCCGCGGCCAGCCTGCTCGAAGCCGAGATCGTCACCGCCGACGGGCAGATCCGCACCGTCAACGCCGACAACGACCCGGAGCTGTTCTGGGCGTTGAAGGGCGGCTGCGCCGCGAGTTTCGGGATCGTCACCCGGATGACGCTGCACACCCATGCCCTGCCCGACACCTTCGGCGGTGTTTCCTGCCAGATCCAGGCCAGCGACGACGCCAGCTGGCGGACCCTGGCGGCGGAGATGCTGCGCTTCTACCGCGACACGTTGTGCAACCCGCACTGGGGTGAGCAGTTCACCTTCAAGGACGAGCGCCGTCTGTCAGTCTCGATGGTGTTCCAAGGCCTGTCGCGCGACGCCGCCGAAGCGACCTGGACGCCATTCCTGGACTGGGTCCGCGCCCGGCCGGCATACACCATCACCGACCCCCTGCAGGCACTGGCGATGCCGGCCAGAGACTTCTGGGACGCAGACTTCTTTCGCCAGCACGCCCCTGCCCTCATTGCCGAGGACACCCGCGCAGGCGCCTCCTCCCGGCACATGCTGTGGAAGGGCGACCAGGGCCAGGTCGGCTGGTTCCTGCATGGCTACGCATCGGCGTGGCTGCCATCGGGATTGTTGGAGGATGCGCAGCGTGACCGGGCTGCTGCGGCAATCTGCGCCGCGGCCGATCACATGGATGTCGGCATGCACTGCAACAAGGGCCTGTTCGGTGCACCAGCGGAAGCGCTGGCCGCCAGCCGCGATACGGCCACCCATCCGGCGGTGCTCGATGCTTTCGCCCTGGCGATCATCGGCAATGCCAGCGGGCCGATGTATCCCGGCCTGGGGCGCACGGTGGATGAGCCTCGCGCACGCCGGGGTGCGTTGAACGTGGCGCGTGCCTACCAGGCCCTGAGCGTGGTGGCACCGTCCGCCCCGGCCTATGTCTCGGAAAGCGACTACTTCCAGAAGGACTGGCAGCAGGCGTTCTGGGGGCCGAACTATCCCCGGCTGCAGGCTGCCAAGCGCCGCTACGATCCGCAGGGCCTGTTCGTGATCCATCACGGCGTGGGCAGCGAGGACTGGAGCGCGGACGGCTTCGAGCGCGTCGGCAGCTGACGGCGCCGCAGCACACCTCCCCCCGAGCGCACGCGTGACGATCAATACGTGCGCTGGCATACGTGCTGGCGTAGCCTGCCCGCAGCCTGCCCGCCAACGGAGATCGCCCTGTGATTCCGACCACGCCCGCCCGCCGACTTCCCGCCCTGCTCGCACTCGCCATCGCCGGGACCCTCACGCTTGCATCCGCCGGGGCGCATGCACAGGCGCCGACCACGACAGCCGCGCCCGCCGCCGCCGGGTTCAATGCGCTGCTCGATGCGCAGACGATGGCGGCGATCAACGCCGATCCGGAGCTGCGTACGATGCTTGGCATCAGCGGCGATGCCGCCGGTGATCTGTCCGGCCAGCTGACCGACGTCTCGCTGGCCCGGCGCGAGATCAACCGCCGCTTTCTTGTCGACAATCTGGCGCAGATCCGCGCCTGGAAAGGCGCACCGCTGGACCCGCAGCAACGCCTCAGCGACGGCCTGGCGCGCTGGTTCTACCAGACCCAGATCGATCTGATGGCCGTGCCATGGGCCGCGGCCTGGTTGCCGGTGGGCGGCAGCACCTACGCGATCGATCAGCTGTTCAGCCTGCCGGTCAACCTGCCGCAGTTCATGGACAACCAGCATGCGGTAACCGACGAGACGAGCGCCCACCGCTACATTGAACGGCTGCAGGCGATGGGCACCAAGCTGGACCAGGTCCGCGCGAACGTGGACATGCAGGCCCAACAGGGCGTGGTGCCGCCGGCAGTTGCGCTGGAAGGCGCGGCCAACCAGTACCGTGCCCTGCTGAAACCGGCGCCGCAGGACAGCCTGTGGGTGCAGTCATTGCAGCGCAAGCTGGACAAGGTGCCGTCCATCCCGGCGGCCCGGCGCGCTGAACTGATCGCGCAGGCAACGACCGCGGTGCGAGACGCAGTGAATCCGGGGTATCAACGCCTGCTCGACAACGTGCAGGCCACGCTGGCGACCCACCCCGGCAACAAAGGCGTATGGGCGCTGCCGGAGGGCAAGGCGTACTACGACGCGGCACTGCGCTGGTACACCAGCACCGATCTGGATGCCGATGCGATCCACCAGATCGGGCTGCGCGAAGTGGCCCGGCTGGACAAGACGATGGATGAACGCCTGAAGCAGCTTGGCCTGCGCGAGGGCAGCGTGGCCGCCCGCATCGAACAGCTACGCAAGGACCCGCGTTATCTTTACGAGGACAGCGACGCCGGCCGCAGGCAGCTGATCGGCGACATCGAACAGCGACTGCAGAATCTCGATCCGATCCTCCCAACCTACTTCGGCCATCTGCCGACGCAGAAGCTGCTGGTGCAGCCGGTACCCACGCACATGCAGGCCACCTCGCCCGGCGGCTACTACTACCCACCGGCGATGGACGGCTCACGGCCGGGCACGTTCTTCATCAACCTGGGCGACATCACCTCCAATACGCGATGGAGCATTCCGACCCTCACCTACCACGAGGGATCGCCGGGGCATCATTTCCAGATCTCGATCGGCCAGACCCTGACCGATCTGCCGATGCTGCGGCGGAGTCTCAACCCGAGTGCCTTCAGTGAAGGCTGGGCGCTGTATGCCGAGCAGCTGATGGCCGAAACCGGCGTGTACCGCGATGACCCCGCCGGTGATCTGGGCCGTCTGCAGGCCGAGATGTTCCGCTCGGTGCGGCTGGTGGTCGATACCGGCCTGCATCGCAAACAGTGGACACCCGAGCAGGCCATCGCCTACATGCAGGACAAGACCGGCATGACCCCGGCCGACGTGCGCATCGAGGTTTACCGCTACCTGGTACAGCCTGGCCAGGCCGCTTCCTACAAGATGGGCCAACTGCGGCTGCTGGAATTGCGTGAGCAGGCACGCAGGGAACTGGGCGAGCGTTTCGACATCCGCGCCTTCCACGATCTCATCCTGGGCAATGGGGCCCTGCCGATGACGGTGGTCACCCAGGCGGTGGAGGCATGGATCGCAGTAGGTGGACCATCTTCGCGCGGCATCGACGCCACCCTCACCCAGCACTGACAGATAAAAATAAGTCGATCGCACTGCATCCGCCCCGACACTCCCGCCGTAATTGAAGGTGCGTCATACCGGCGCATCCATTTGGGAGTTTGGTCATGAAGATCCAGTTTGCAGGCCTTGTACTGATCGGCTGTCTCGCTGCTACCGCATCCCCGCTCGTCTTCGCGCAGGCGCCGGCCCCCATGGCGGGCGCGCAGCACAGCAACCCGATGGTGGGCGGCGCAGCGATGTATGCCAACAAGGACATCATCGACAACGCCGTCAATTCCAAGGACCACACTACCCTGGTGGCTGCGGTCAAGGCAGCCGGTCTGGTCGATACGCTCAAAGGCGCCGGCCCGTTCACCGTGTTCGCACCGACCAATGCGGCGTTCTCCGCCCTGCCCAAGGGTACGGTGGAAGGCTTGCTGAAGCCTGAGAAAAAGGCCGACCTGACCAAGATCCTGACCTATCACGTCGTGCCGGGCGCAGTCACCAGCACCGACCTGATGGCCAAGATCAAGCAGGGCGGTGGCAAGGCCAGCCTCACCACCGTCGAAGGTGAAGCGCTGACGGCCCGCGTGGTCGGCAAGGGCATCACCCTGACCGACAGCAAGGGTCAGGTAGCCAACGTCACCATTGCCGATGTGAAGCAGAGCAATGGCGTGATCCACGTGATCAACAAGGTGCTGATGCCGTAACCGGATACGGCGGTCGCAGCATGCCTGCGGCCGCCCCGGGTGGGAGGAAGAGATGACCTGGCGCGCCGTCTTCAGAACGATGACGGGGGAGACATCACGCTGTGCGAACGGCGCGCCAGGTCAAGACGGTCCCTCGCCGGCGCACGTTTGCGCCGACGGGGTATGCGGGAGTGTCGTCGTTTGTCATGACGCCGCGGTTCAGCGCGGCAGTGCCCTGCCCGACAACTCCACGCGGCGGTTGGGCGCCAGGCAGACAATCAAGGCCTTACGCTGCGCCTGCTCGCACTGCACCAGCGGGTCCGCTTTGCCGCGTCCTTCGGCAACGATGGCCGCTGCTGGCACGCCGCCAGCGATCAGTGCATTGCGCACCGCTTCGGCGCGACGCTGGGACAGCACCAGGTTGTACCGGTCGCTGCCGATCCGGTCTGTATAGCCGATCACCTGGATGGTCTGCACCCGGCTGGCATCTCGCACCTGCTGCAGCAGTGCCGTGACATTGTCGCGCCCTTCGGATGTGAGAACGGCACTGTCGAAGGCGAACATCGCATCGGCGGACAGGCGCAGTGGCTCAGCCGGCATCGGCGCAGGTGCCGGAGGTGCGCGTGGACGTGGCGGTTCCAGCACGGCCGCGCAGGCCTGCGGCTTCCAGTGCGCGGCCTGGGCGATGCCCTTGCCGTCGAACTCGACCTTGAACTGACAGGTGAAGTAGTCGCCGCCCGGGCTGCTGCGGAAGTTGAACAGGTAATTCCACTCGCGCACGCCCCACATACCCTCACCAAAGTGTGGCGTGCCCAGCAGTGCGTACAGCTGGCGTTTGCTCATGCCACGGGCGAACAGGCGCAGGTTGTCGACGTCCACGAACAGTCCCTCCTTCAAGCTGGCTTTGCCCGGATCCGGGAAGTTCGCTGCGTCGGCATCAATGGCAATGCCGGGCGATGCGGGACGCGGGTCGCCGTGGCTGGCGCAGGCACTCAGCAGCAGTGCGGCCAGGCTCAGGCCCAGTGAGCGCATCAGCGGCTGCTGGGCGGTGAATCCGGGTTGCGTGGACATGGTCTTCCCCCTGTAAGCGTTGAATGCGGACCACGAGCCGGTGGCGGTGGCTGGCCGGCACCGGACGTGCTCACCACTGGATGCCGGCACCTACCGCGACGCCACCGTCGCCGCGGCTGTTGGTTGAACCGCTGAACTTGTAGATCCAGCGGCCGCCCTCGGAGACTCCCGAGATGCCCACCGCCACGCCGGATTCACCGTTGAAGCTGCCTGCGGCAAGCGAGGCCATGCTGCGGCCAGCCTCATAGGGTTGCGGCAAGGCCGCCACCGCCATCGCCGAGGCGACGCCGGCCGAGGCGCGGTTGTCGGTCTTCTGCAGGTTGCGGTCGAACGAATCCATGCGTTCGTCGGTGTAGGCCTTGGACCAGTCCAGGGTCTGGGCCATGCCGCTGCGCAGTTGGTCGACGTTGACGGCATCGGTACCGGCCGTGCCGGGGGCGACATTGCGCACCGTGGTCGGGCCGGTGGCGGTGCTGCCCAAGGTCACACTGTTGAGGTTGGTGGTTCCATTGATGTTGCTGTCATAGCGGATCGTGCCCTGCTGCGAGGCCTGCAGCTGGCGGACGTTGACCGCGTCGGTGGCCTGGCTGCCATCGGCAACGTTGGCGATCTGCCGCTCGGCGCCACTGCTGCCCACCGAGACCGTGTTGGCCCGGTTGGCCACCGAACCGGCGCCGAGCGCAACGCTGTTGCTGCCTTGTGCGCTGGCACCGTTGCCCAGTGCGGTCGCGTTGCTGCCCGCCGCGACAGCGCCGGCACCGCCGGCCACCGCGTTGTCACCGCTCGCCGCCGGTGCAGCCAAGGCCTGCGTGTTGTTGACCTGGAACATGCCGGACGTGCCGTTGTTGATGTTGTTGATCTGCGTATCGGTGTAGGTCCTGGACTCGCTGATGGCGTAGTTCACGCCGTTCTGCAGCTGGCCGACGTTGACTGCGTCGTAGCGCTCCGAGCCGTCGGCCACGTGGGTGACCTTGCGCTCGGCCCCGGTGCTGCCAACGGCCACTTCACCCACCGAGTTGCTGGCCCCGGCCTGGCCATAGGCGCCGGTGTAAGCGGTCTGTGCCCCCACGCTCGCCACCGAACCTGCACCGAGCGCGACGCTGTTGTCCGCACTGGCGTTGGCGCCGTCACCGATGGCCGCACTGCCGCTGCCCGCCGCGCTGGCCAGCGGCCCGATCGCGACACTGTCTGCTCCCCCTGCGGTGGCCGCCGCCTTGGTCGAGTTGATCTGCACGTACTGGCTGTTGCCGCCCGGCTGCATCTGGTCGATGCGGGTGTTGAGCGTGGTCAGCGAGCTATCCACGGCCGAGAACGCCACGGTGACGTCGCTGTAGTCGTTGGCGATCACGCTGCCATCGGTGGCGATCGAGGAGATGCGGAACGTCGGCGCGGTCCAGATGCCGGTGTTGCCGTCGAAGTTCGTGGTGCCACCAAAGTAGCCGACCAGCGCGTTGTTGGTCTGGAACAGCTGGTTGCCGTTGATCGCCTCCAGGCTGCCGGCCAGCACGCGGCCGTCGGCAAGATTGGCCAGCGTCACGGCCGCACCGCTGGCATCGCCGGCCAGCGTGATGGTATTGGTGGCGTTGCCACCGGCATCGGCGTCGTACTTCACCGCCAGCCGATCCACAGCGCCGGCCTGGTCAGCGACGTTGGCCAGCGAGCTGCTGACCGCATCGAAGGCACTGCCGACGTTGTCGTAGGTACCTGACGTGACCTGGCCATCAGTAGCCACGCTGTTGAGGGTGTACGTCGGGGCGGTGACCTGCCCATTGGCATCCAGTGCCGCGCCGCCACCAAGACGGGTGGCCACGGCCTGGTTCGCATTGAACAGCTGTCCCAGGTTGACCGCGTCGGTCGCCTGGGTGCCAGCGGCGACGTTGACCACCTGGCGCTCTGCACCGACCGCGCCCACCGACACCGTGCCCTCCCGATCGGCGATTGCGCCGGCACCGACCGCGACGCTGTTGGCCGCCACCGCGGTTGCCGCGGTGCCCACCGCGATGCTGTCCAGTCCGGCAGCAGCGGCGTCCGCGCCAGTCGAATTGATCTTCAGAAAGCGGCTGCCGGCACCGTTGCGGATGTCGGTGATCTGCGTGTTGAGGTTCACCAGCGAGCCATCGACAGCGGAGAACGCATCGCTGGCGTTGTCGTACACGCCCTGGGCGACCGCACCGCCGGTGGACACCGTGGAGATCTGGAAGCTCGGCGCGGTCCACGCACCGGTACCCGGATCGTAGGCGGTGACGCCCCCGAAGTAGTCGACGATCGCGCTGTTGGTGTCGAACAGCTGGGCGCCGTTGATCGCCTCGGTACTGGTCGCAGCGACTGCGCCGTTGGCCAGGTTGGCGATCGTGGTGGTCCCGGTACCGCCGCCGAGGGTGATGCGGCGGAAGTCGGCCGCGCCGGTGCCGTCGTCGTCATAGGTCACCGCCAGCGTGCCGACCGCGTCGATCTGCGCGATCGCGCCCTGCAACTGGGCGACATTCACCGCATCGCTTGCCGCGCTGCCCGCAGCAACATGGCTGATCTGGCGTTCGCCACCGGCGAAGCCGACCGAGACCTCACCGGCCGACACCTGCGTGCCATTCAGGCCGAATGCGGTGTAGCTGGCCTGCGCACCGCGATTGGCGGCCGAACGATAGCCCAGCGCGACACTGTTGGCTTGGCTCGAGCTGGCCTCCGCGCCCAGGATGGTCTGGCCGTTGGCCGTGCCCAAGGCACTGTCACCGACGATCACGGAATGCCCCATGCGCGCGGCATAGTCCGCAGTCGGCACGCCCGTCGGATCCCCGGCATGGTTCAGACCCGCGCCCGGGAATGCCACATTCGCATCCTGCATCGGCAGCTCATGACGAGCATTGGCACCGATGACCACCTCCTTGGAACCATTGGCATACGCGCCGTCGCCGACCAGCACTTGATAGTCCTGGGCTGCATTGACCGCCCAGCAGTCCACGCTGGCAACGAGCGCGTTGACACAGGTGTTCGACCACGCTGGCGATCCGTCGGGCAACAGCAGACCCAACAGGCCGTTCGGATTGCCGTTGTTGATGTTGTAGATGTAGCTGTCGGAGGTGACACCACCAATCAGGGTCAGGTGCGAGCTGCCGCCCGTGCTCGCGTTGCCCAGGCCGTCGAGCAGCGTACCGACAGGCGTCAGGTTCACAGTCGGGATGCCCAGTACGTTGGTCACCGCATACGTCTGCATGACGTTGGCGCTGCTGACCGCCAGGTTGCCGTTGCGCACATACCCATCACCGCCCAGCAGTCCTTGCCCGGTCGGGCCCACCAGCTGGGACAGGGAGCCAACCAGACCACCGGTGCCGATGATCAGCCCGGCATTCGGGTCCGCCGGCGCCGGTGCCTTGGGGTGGCCCGGCGGCAAGGAAGTGGGTGACGGGAGTACCGTACCGATGATCGGGGTGGTGATCGTGCCCACCGCCCCGAGGACCGGCGAGGTGATCGCGCCTACCGTGCTGCCCACGCCATCGAGCAAGCCGCCCACAGCGCCACCTACGCCATTGAGCAGGCCACCCAGTGCGTTGCCCAGCCCATTGGGTGCCAGCGCCATTGAGGTGGTCTGCACTGCAGTGATGCCGGCATCGACGAGCTTGGGGTTGCGGTCGGCGGCATCGACCACATGGCCGAGCGCATCCACGCGCACACGGCCGGCCACGTTGCTGGCCAGCGAGCCGTTTACTGCGTCAGGTGCATCCGGCGTGACGGTTGCTTCGGCGATGAGCGCCGCGGTCGTCTCCACATCCGCCGCCACGCGTGCCTGTGCGGCAACATCGACCTTGGTGGTCAGGGCAGCCTTGAGCGCGGACGGCGACGCCGCCACGGCGACGTTCGCGTTCGTGCGGATCTCGGCGCGCACCGCGGGTGCGGCAACGCGCTTTGGCGGCGCCGGTTGGCTGGCCGGCGGTGTGCCGAGCGTGAGGTTGACGCTGGCATCGGCACTCAGCAGCGGCGCGGTGCCACGGTCCCGTGCGGCTGCCGCCAGGGCAACCTCGGCGTCCAGCTTGACCGGCAACGGCGCGGTGTACTTGGCCGCCAGTGCCTGGAGATCCGTGAGCGTCTGGTTTTCTCCAGCCCATGCACTGCCTGTGCACAGCGCCAGCGACAAGCCCAGCGACAGGACCGACATCGGCACCTTCAGGTGCACCACCACCGGGCCGGCGGCCAGGCTGCCGCGCGCGGTGGCGATTTCGGAGACGACCACCAGGGCATTCAGCCGGTGGCTCCACACCAATCGAAAGATACGGTTCATCAGGTATTCCCCCGTGTACGAACGCGTTGAACATCACCGGTGCCTGAGGGCACGTGGATGTCATTACAGACGAGGGGTCAAACCGCGGGCACTTCATTCCGGCAGCACGAACGTGCGTTCCGGCAAGACGACGGGTAAAACCGGCAGCGGTATAGGCAATTCCGGCAGGTTGCCGAATATGTGCACGCCGCACCGGCGCGGTGGAGAAATGAATCAAACGAAGACGATCAGGCCGGGCTGCCCATCTGCGCAGGGGCGCGCATCAAGGTATCTCTCGGCAATTCACCGAATACCCGGCGGTAGTTGTCGGCAAAGCGCGACAGATCCCACAGACCGCAGCTCAGTGCGATGGCCTTGACCGATTTCCGGCTTGAATCGGCCATGGACAGGCCTCGGCACGCCGCGCACAGGCGAAGCATCGACAGATAGCGGTTGGGCGAGGTTCCGAAAAGATCTTCGAACGCATAGCGCAGCGCACGCTCACTGACACCGGCCGCAGCACAGATTTCATTCATGTAGATATAACGGCGCAGATTCAGCCGCATGAAATTCTCGGCCCGCTGCGCAATCAGATAATGCGTCCGCCGACCACGGCTGCAGACGGGATGGTCATCGCCACCGGAGCCGAGCAGCGCCTGGATGTGGTCGTGCAGCAGCGTGTCCACGGCATCGCTGGCGAGCGGTTCCTGCTGCGCGGTCAGGCAGTGGTGCAGTGCTGCGTACCGTTCCCGCAAGCGGATACCGCCAGGCCCGCCACCGGTCTGGAACAAGGAGAGGCCTTGACCGGAAGGCAACGTACTGCGCAGGCTGAGTTCGGTCAGCTTGCATTGCACGCGCTGCACCGGGGCCAACAGCAGGGTCAGATGGGTACCGGCACTGAGCGTGAACTCACTGATGCCTTCGGGCAACACGGTCAAGGCCATGCCTGCCGCCAGCGGCATGCCGTGGCACCAGCTGATCGCCTCGTCGGTGTCATGGATCATGCCCAGCAGGCACCAGTCCTGGGGCAGCATGAAGCGGCCGCGGAAATGGAAACCGCTGGTTGCAGTGCAGAACAGCGCCTGATCGTGCACCTGCGATTCAATCGACGCGCGCGGTCCGTTCCCGTCCAGCAGCACCATTTCCAGATCGCAGACACGCAGCACGCCGCTGAGCGTGGCCAGGTCGAATGGCCTCAACTCGCGCTCGATACGGTCGTCCACTACACCATCTACCATGACAGTGATGCCCCCTCTGGCCTGGATCCCCGGTGCCGCGGCTGCACGCCCACCGGGTTCGCACTCCTGCGTTTCCTGCTGCGCATTGTGTTACGGCGCACCTGCCACGACGATGCCCATCCGCACCGCCTTCTAAATCACTCAGCGACTCTGACTAAATGACCCGGTCACGTTTCCGCCGGATGCCCGAGAGATTATCCCTGCGCATTTCCGGAAAGTATGCCCGAACTGGACGCAGCATAAACAGAATCACGCTGCACGTCACAAATGTGGCCTGAACCCGCGAAACCCCACGTTTATGCGGCTTATAACCGCGCCAATTAATTGACATCACGCAGCCATCACATTCTGTACACCTGACGTTTACTTTGCGGCGCTTACATGGAGCCACACCTATAGCGACAGTGCGGCGTGCAGATTCACTCAAGTTGATGCCACCACTGCCGATTTTGTGCATTGGATACCGCGTTATTCGCCGAGCATCCCATCAGGACGCCCGGCTGCACCGAAGCGGTCACCGCGACGTAGAGAAACAAGGGGGAACGCCATGGACAGCAACCTTCACCGCGACTGCCTTCACTGCCGACGCCGCACGCCGGCACCAGTGACCGCACTGTCCAACGCGATCTGCCACCAATGACGTCGGCCGGGCATTGCCCGGGCGATAGCGCAGGCCAGTAATGGCCGCACCACGCAGGACGCGTGGTCGGGATGGCAGTCCTGGCGGAGCCAGGCAACACCATCGGCACAGGGGCTGTATCCGCCCGTTCGGGCTCTGATTGGGAAAGGGAGAAACCGTCATGAATGCATCCGTTCGCAAGTTCCTCGTGGAAGAAGATGGTGTGACCGCACTCGAGTACGGCCTGCTGGCCGCGGTGATCGCGGGCATTCTGGTCGCGGTGGGCAAAGACCAGATCACGGACTTCTTCGAGAATCTGTTCGATAAGCTCGGCAAAGTCGTCGACGACGCTACGGCGGAAGCCGCCTGATCCAGCGATGTTGACTGCGAGCCTGTCGCCCGGCGTTGCCGCGGCGACAGCGCGGCGTGGGCCGGAACGTCGCACGACCGATTCGGGGGACTCAACGCATATGGAACTTCTTCCCCTGGTGACACTGTTGCTCGGCGTGCAGGTAGTCATCAACGACCTGTACGCCCGGCGTGTGTCCAACCGCGGGTTGCTGATTGCTTCGGCGGTCGCGCTGATCGGCCTGGCCTGGCAGTGGCTTGGCGCTGCTCGCGGTTTTCCAGCCATGCACCTGATCGGCTTCGCGCTGGGCCTGCTGTCGCTGTTGCCGTTCTACGCGATCGGCTGGATGGGCGCGGGGGATGTGAAGTACTTCGCCGTGCTCGGGCTGCTGCTCGGGGCCGGCCCGTTGCTGCCAATCTGGATCGTCGCCAGTCTGCTCGCCGGTGCCCACGCGGTATGCGTGATCGTGGCGCGTCGCTGGGCCCCGCGCCTGGCGGGCCTGCCACTTGCCGATCCGAGCGGCCCGGTGACGCGTCGGCTGCAGCCGGTCATCGCCCAGTGGCGTCAGGCTCGCCAGGGACGCGTTGGCATTCCGTATGCCGCCTACCTTGCGCTTGGCAGCATGGGGTGGGTGGTGCAGCAGTACCTGGGAGCGCCCAGATGAAGACCGCCTTCGCGCGCACCGGAACGACCCGACGCCAACGCGGCATCGCCACGCTCGAGTTCGCCTTGATGCTGATGTTCGGCCTGTTGCCCTTGCTGCTGGTGATGTACTCCGGCGTGATGATCATGGCCGTGCAACAGACGCTCTCGGCGGCTTCCGCCGAGGGCGCACGTGCCGCCTTCCGGCATGCGACGCCCACAGAACGGCGCACCGCGGCCTGCCTGGCGGCACGCCGCTCGATGCAGTGGCTGCTCACCTATGCCAAGCAGACGCCCAGCTGCACCACACCGGGCGCAGCACCGATCCATGTCTCGGCCCCTGCACCGTGCGCGGACCTGCCCAGCGCGCAGTGCATCAGCGTGCAGGTGAGCTACGACTACCGCACGCACCCCTTCCTGCCCGGTACCGGGCGTGTCTATGGCTGGGTGATGCGCACGCCCCTGCGCAGCACGGCCGTGTCGCAGCTGGATCTGGGTGGCAATTGATGATTTTCCGGAGAACCCCATGCTCAAGTTGACCCGCGTCGCCGCGATACTGCTGATCGGCCTGGCCGTGATCCTGGCGATCGTTGCCTTCGGGATCAGCCGGCGCGCCGCACCGGTGGCACCGGGCATCCCGGCCACGGCCAGTGCGCCGGCGCAGCCTGCCACCTGGCCGGTGGTCGAGGCGGCCGTCGCGCTGCCGGCAGGACGCCCCATCGAAGCGGGGGATCTGCGTGTCGCCGGCCATCCCGAACAATCCACGGGAGGCTATACGTCAATCAACGCGTTGGTGGGTGCCGTGCCCACGCAGGACATTGCCGTGGGAACCCGAATCAGCACCTCCCAGATCGCGCAAGGTTTCTCGCTGCGCCTGAACCCGGGCGAGCGTGCGCTGGCGGTGCCGGTGGATGAACTGGCTGCGGCGGGCAACCGCATCCAGCCCGGCGACTTCGTGGATGTGTTCCTCAACCTGCGTGCCTCCGGGGGGCTGCGCAACGAGGGCGACGCCCAGACGCGGCTGCTGGTGTCGCGCCTGCGCGTGCTCAGCTACGGTGCCCACGATCTGCAGACCGCCACCGACCTCGCCAGCGATGGCGCTCAGGCGACGGCGGACAGCCGCGCACAGGACATCACCGGCGAAGGCAGCGCCAGCAACCGTTCGCGCAATGACCCTGCCACTGCCCCTGCACGCAGCGCCGTGCTGGCGGTGCCGGTCGCCGAGGCGAACCGGCTGCTGCTGGGCGCGCAGCAGGGCAAGCTGTTCCTGGCCCTGCGCAATCCCGCCGACATCGGCCTGCCCGACCACGCCTTGTTCCCCACCCCGGGCGGCGTACTCAGCCCGCGGCGCGAACTGTCCGCCGAGGAACGGTTGGCGTTGCAGCGACCCGAGAACGATGCCTATGCGGGTCTGGACAGCGATGCGCTGGCCGGACGCGGGCGCAGCAGTGTGGCCGCGCTGCCCGGTCCATCCAGCACGCCGCGCCGTGCATCACCGCGAGCGGATCGCGGCATCGAGATCATCCGTGGCGATGTTTCCTCCCACAGCGGGTCGCGTTGAGCCCATGCCGAGACAGCCCATGACCGAATGCCCCACCCTCGCGCATCGCCTCCGCCACGCCCTGCCACGCTCCCTGCTGGTGGCGGTTCTGATCGGCAGCCCGTTGCTGGCCAGCGCCGATGCCGAGCTGGTGCTGCAGACCCGCGAACAGCGTCCGTGGTCATTGCCGGCCAATCTGGAGCGGGTGGCGATCGCCGACCCCAGCGTGGCCGACGTGGTCATGCTGCGCAGCCGCGAGGCCCTGCTGGTCGGCAAGGCACCGGGGAGCACCACGCTGCTGCTGTGGCGCAACGGCAGCCGCGAGCCGGAACGGCTGCAGATCGAAGTGCGCAGCGCGGTGCAAGGCGCGTTGACCGCACAGGGCGGCGGCACCGGGCTGATCGTGCAGGATGGCCAGGGCCTGCTGCAGGGCCTGAGTCCGTCACTGCTGGACCACCAGAACAGCATCAAAGCCGCGGCAATGGCGGTGGGCAAGGAAGGGCAGTTGGCCGACATCTCGACCATCGGCAGCGGTGGCGTGGTCCAGGTGGAAGTGAAGATCGTGGAGTTCAACAAGTCGGTGCTGCGGCAGATCGGCATGAGCTTCGGCAACAAGAACTTCAACGGCAACAACGGCTTCTACTACGGCATCACCCGCCCGGGCGCCACCCTGCCCGGCGTGCTGCCCGTCGGGGAATCGGCAGGCGATGATTTGATCGTCACCAACCCGCTTTCCTCCGCGTTCGGGCTGGTGTTCAAGTCCCTCACCCACGGCTGGGATGCCAACATCGAGCTGCTGCAGAGCAACGGCATGGCCCGCGTGCTGGCCGAACCGACCCTGGTCGCGCTTTCCGGGCAGAGCGCAAGCTTCCTGGCCGGTGGCGAGCTTCCGATCCTGGAGCCGCAGGGACTGGGCACCACCACGGTGACCTTCAAACCGTTCGGCATCGGCCTCACCGTGACCCCCACCGTGCTCGGCCCCAATCGCATCGCCCTGAAGGTCGCTCCCGAAGCGAGCGATCTGAACTACGCCGCCGGCATCACCTACAACAACGTGCAGGTGCCATCGATCACCACGCGCCGCGCGGATACCACCGTGGAGCTTGGCGATGGTGAGACCTTCGTGATCGGCGGCCTGGTCAGCAACAACGTCTCGTCCAACGTGGACAAGGTGCCGCTGCTCGGCGATCTTCCGATCATCGGCTCGTTCTTCCGCACGCTCAACTACAAGAAAGAGGAAAAAGAGCTCGTCATCATCGTCACGCCGCGGCTGGTGCAGCCGCTGGCCCAGGGCACGGAAGTTCCGTTGCCGGGCCAGCGCGAGGCCTCGCCGAACCTGCCGGTCTGGGGCGCCTGGCTGTTGAGCCCGGCCTCGTCGGACCAGCTGCCCGGGTTCTCGCGCTGAACCCGATGACAGGAACCCGCCCGTCATGTCCACCGCCCTCCAGCTTGTCCACCCCCGGGATGCGTCGATGAAGCTCGTGCTGTTCGCGCCGGATCGCGAGCTCGCCACGCTGTTGTCGGCATTGCTGCCGTCGCTGGGTGTGCAGTGGCTGGACAGCGCAGCGCCGGCCTCCGCGCTGGAACCGCTGCGCGATACCGGCTGCGTAGTGCTGCTCGATTTCCGGCATCAGCACGCGGCGTTTTCCGCGGCGCTGACCCGCCAGCTGCAGGCCCAGGCACCGGAGCTGCCACTGGTGGCGATCGGATCCACCCATGCCGACCATATGGATGGCGTGGTCGCCGCCCTGCGTGCGGGGCTGCGCGATCTCCTCGACCTGGACGGTGCGCCGCAGGAAATGGAAGCGGTGCTGCGCCGCGCCGCTGCGCTGGCCCTGCGCGGAGAGAGCGCCGCCACGGCCGCACTCCCGGCGCCGGCCAAGGCGCGGATGGTGCTGCTGCTCGGGGCCCGCCCCGGCGTGGGCAGCAGTACGCTGGCGGCGCACCTGGGCGTACTGGACCAGCAACTCGCCGCCAGCCAGACCCCGCCCCCTGAGGCCGCCCAGCCCGGCAACCATCTGCTGCTGTTGGATCTGGGCCAGCCGACTGGCGATGCAGCGCTGTACCTCAATGTCGACCCGACCTTCCACTACGAGGATGCGCTGCGCAACGTGGGGCGGATCGATGCCACCCTGGCCCGCACCGCCATGGCGCAGCATCCCACCGGGCTGACCCTGCTGGGGCAGCCGCCGGGCATGGAAGGCACTGCACTGGCCGACCCGGGCATGCTCATGCAGCGCCTGCGTGGCGTCTTCCATACCGTGCTGTGTGATCTCGGCGGGATCTGCCCGCGCCAGTTGCCGATTTCCCTGCTCAACAGCGCCGACGAGATCTGGCTCATCGCCGATCAATCGATCGGCACGCTGGTCTCGCTGGATCAGTTGCTGCGCCACCTGGAGCAGGTCGGTGCACGCGACGCACGCCTGCAACTGGTGATCAACCGCCACGATGATGCCAGCGGACTGAGCCCCGACCAGATCGCCGCGCGCTTCGCGCTGCCGTTGCTGGCCACCCTGCCCGACCGCGCCGCCCTGCGCTCCAGCGCCAGCCATGGCCGCCTGTTGCTGCAGGACGCCCCCCGTGACCCGTATGTGCGTGCCCTTGCCCCGCTGCTGTCGCACCTGGATCCGGCGGCTCCCGCGCCGGCCAGGGGCTGGCGGGAACACCTCGCCCTTCGCCTGAGTGGTTCCCCATGGAAGACAAAGTGACCCCGTTCCCTTCCGGTGCCACGCGTGCCGACGCCGGTCCCGAACCGGACGGCCAGCCGCCCTCGTTCGAGCAGTCCGAGCAGTACCAGAAGGTACTGATCGCCGCGCATGAGCACCTGCTCAACAGCATCGAGGATGAGCGCATCGACATCGACGCGTGGGCGCCGGACACCGTGTCGCGCTATGTGCACGCGCAGACCGCCGGCTTCGTCCACGAATGGCGTATCCCGATCAACGAGGCCGAGAAGGACATCGTCGCCAACGCGCTGGTCAAGGAGCTGACCGGCTTCGGCCCGCTCGACGATCTGCTGCACGATCCGGAGATCGAGGACATCCTGATCAACGGCTACAAGGACATCCATGTCTCCCAGGGCGGCATGCTCAAGCGCGCCCCGCAGCGCTTCAGTGATGACAGCCACCTGCTGCGCATCCTGCGCCGCATCCTGGCCCCGCTCGGCCGCCGCCTGGATGAATCCAATCCGATGGTGGATGCCCGCCTGCCCAATGGTGGGCGCCTCAACGCCATCATCTCGCCGCTGGCCGTGGATGGGCCGATGGTCTCCATCCGCAAGTTCCGCAAAGACCCGTTCACGCCGGACGAGCTGCTGCGCATGGGCACCTTCGACCGGCCGATGCAGGCACTGCTGCACGCGATGGTGCTGGGCCGCTGCAACATTCTCGTGTCCGGTGGCACCAGCTCGGGCAAAACCTCGCTGCTCAATGCACTGGCGAACTACATTCCGGCCAATGAGCGTGTGATCACGGTGGAGGACACCGCCGAGCTCTCGCTCAACCACCCGCACGTGGTGCGCCTGGAAAGCCGCATCGGTGGCGCCGACGGCAACGGCGCGATCAGCATCCGCGATTTGGTACGCAACAGCCTGCGCATGCGCCCGGACCGGATCGTGGTCGGCGAAGTACGTGGCGCCGAAGTGCTGGAAATGCTGCAGGCGATGAACACCGGGCATGACGGATCCATGGCCACCATCCACGCCAATTCGCCGCGCGACTGTCTCTACCGCATCGAGATGCTGGCCGGCTTCGCTGGTTTCCAGGGCAGCGAGGACAGCCTGCGCCGCCAGATCGCGAGTGCCATTGATTTCATCGTGCAGATTTCGCGCCTGGGCAGTGGCCGCCGGGTGCTGGTCTCGATCACGGAAATCACTGGCGTCACCGACAACATGATCGCCACCCAGGAGATGTTCCGTCACGAGGTGCAGCTCGACGCCGACGGAAAGGAATACGACCGCTGGGTCGGGCTGGGCTTCCAGCCGCATTCGCACAAGCTTGAGCCGTTCCGTCGTCAATTGCGCGAAGCGCTCGGTGGAGGTTTCTGAGCATGGTCACGGTCCTGCTCCTGTGCAGTGCGGCGCTGGTGCTGGTGGCGCTTGCCGTCGGCCTGTGGAGCGGTGCCAGTGCGCGCGAGCAGCGCCGGCTCTCCACGCAGCACGCCGAGCAGCGCCTGAGCCGGACTGACAGTGCGCCGCGGCTGGCCGGGCTGGGCGACGCGCCCGCACCGATGCCGGTCAGCAACGCCGTGCCGGCCGGCCTGCCGTGGGACGCACTGATGCGCCGCGCCGCCCTGCCGACCGGCTGGCGGGTACCGCTGCTGATCCTTGCGGGCGCCGCGTTGCTGGCATGGATCACCGCCGCACGTCTTGGCACTGCGTGGGCAGTGCCGATCGTTCTGGCGCTGGGCGCACTGGCAAGCGGGTTCTGGATATCGCGGCGGATCTCCCGCCTGCAGTCCAAGCTGTTGCGCCAGCTGCCGGACTTCCTGGACAACCTGGTCCGCCTGGCGGCCCTCGGCAACAGCCTGCAGATGGCCTTCCAGACCTCGGCGGCACAGGTGCCGATGCCGTTGCGTGGGCTGCTCGACACGACGCTGTCCTACACCCGCAGCGGGCTGGACCTGGACCGCGCCCTGGCGCAGGCCGCGCAGCCCTATCGGCTCGAAGCCTTGAACGTGCTGTCGGTCGTGCTCGGCGTCAGCGTACGCATCGGTGGGCGGGCAGATCAGATCCTGCAGCGCATGGCCGATTTCATGCGCGACCTGGACCAGGCCCAGCAGGAGCTGATGGCCACCACCTCCGAGACGCGCATGTCGGCCTGGGTGCTCGGCCTGCTGCCACCGATCAGCGCGGTGCTCATGGCGATCACCAGTCCGGACTTCTTCCAGCCCATCATCCACGAACCGCTCGGCCACACGCTGCTGCTGTGGGCACTGGGGCTGGAACTGATCGGCGGCTTCCTGCTCTACCGTCTGGCGAAATCGATATGACACGCCGTTACCGCGCGCCCGCCCAAGGAGACCATCGATGAGCGCCGATCACTGGTGGATCGCGGCCCTGCTGGCCCTCGCTGCCGGTATTGCCCTGCTGGGCCTGCGCGGCTGGGTGTTGAGCAGCCGTGATCAACGCAGCCAGCAGGCCCTGCAGTCCGCCCTGCGCCCGCGCGATGCTGCCGCCACACCCGCAGCGCCGGCCGCACCCAGACGTACCCTGCGGCAGCTCTGGCTCGATGCCATTGCCGCGTTCGGCGAGCGCTTCAACGGCGGGCGCATCGAGGCGGCCCTGCTGGCCCCGGAAGATCGTCTGCTGCTCGACCAGGCCGGATGGAACACGCAGGCCGGTACCGCCATCTTCCTGGGCCTGCGTGTTCTGATCGCGGTCGCTACCGTGCTGCTGGTGCTGGCCTTCAATCACAGCACCGGCTTCAGCCGCGCCATGGTGATCTTCGGTGCACTGGCCTTCGGCATCCTGTTGCCCAAGTTCGCCCTGCGCGCGTGGGCCACGCGTCTGCGCAGGCAGGTCACGGCCGAATTGCCGCTGCTGATCGATCTGCTGCGTCTGCTGCAGGGCGTCGGCTTCAGCATGGACCAGAGCCTGCAGACACTCGGCGACAAGCTGCGCAACGCCGTGCCGGTGCTTGGCCGTGAGATCCACCAGGCGAACCTGGCCTACATGCACGGCCGCAGCCGCGAGCAGTCGCTGCGCCGGCTGGGTGAATCGTTCGACGACGAGGATCTGCGCAGCCTGGTGCAGCTCATCCTGCAGGTCCACGCCCACGGCGGCGCGGTACAGGAGCCGCTGCGCCAGTTCAGCCTCCGCCTGCGCGAACAGCGCCGGTCCACCCTGAAGGAGAAGGTCGGCAAGCTCTCGGTAAAGATGACCGTCGTGATGATGTTGACGCTGTTGCCGGCGCTGATGCTGGTGCTGGCCGGCCCGGCGATCATCGCCCTTGCTTCCGCCCTGACCAAACTGGATTGACCACCATGCGCCATGCCGTGCTGTCCCGCGCCTGCCTGCTGCTCGCCGCCACCGCCGTATGCGCCGCGTGTTCGAACATGCGCAACGGCTATCGCCAGGATCCGATGGCGCTCGCCTCGCCCGAGGTGCAACCGCAGGACGACAAGCAGCTGTATGCCGAGCTGATCGCCAAAATGCAGCAGCAGGGCGCTTACTACGCCTCGCTGGCGCATGTGGATGCCTACCGCCAGCGCTACGGCGACAGCCCGCAGCTGCGCCTGTTGAATGCCGATGCGCTGCGCGAGACCGGCCAGCGCGAGGCTGCCATGACGATGTACAACAGCCTCACCAGCGGGCCGCAGGCAGCGGCGGCCTGGCACGGCCTTGGCCTGATCGCCGCACGCGACGGTGACGCCGCCCGCGCCGAACAGGCCCTGGCCCGTGCCGTGCAACTGCAACCGCTCAACACGGGCTACCTGGGCGATCTCGGATTTGCGCGGCTGCGCGCGGGCGACTGGTCGCGCGCGCAGGAGCCGCTGGCCAAAGCCGCCGAACTGTCACCCGGCAGCGCCAAGGCGAATGCGAATCTGGCGGTGTGGGCCCTGCTGCGGGGCCAGAACGAGATGGCTGAGACGATCATGCGCAATGCACGGCTGACCGATGCCGCACAGGCCGAGGTCCGCCGCCTGGCCGACCAGCTCCGCCAGCAGGCCGCCCCGGCCCCCTCGATACAGCGCGCTCCGGCCAGCGTGGCGGCAACAGAGGCCATACCCACACCGACATCGCGCCCCGCGCGAGTACCTGCATCAGCACGCCGCGTGGCGGTCGATACCGAACGCCGTACCGGCGTCGACGCGCGGCTTGCGCCGTCCATGCTCGAGCGCTTTGGCGCCTCCCCCCCTTCCAGCGAGATCACCCCATGACCCGGTTGCCACGCCTTTGTGCTCCGTTGCGGCGCGTTGGAACGACCGCGGTGCTTCTGGTCGCTGTGCTGCCCGCGCTCGCGGCTGCGCAGCAGGCCCCGCTGACGGGCCAGATGCTGGGGGAACACAACGCCGCCCCGGCCGCCCCTGCACCGCTCCCTGCGGCTCCGCCGGCAGGAGCTGCCCCGCTCCCCACGGCGAGCGCGCCGGTCGAGCGGTACACGCCTCCGTCACCGCCGCCACGTACCGAGATCGGCCAGACCACTCGCGATCTGCTGCGCATGCAGGCCCAAGGAACACACGCCGGCCCGCGCCTTCCGATCCTGGGCGATCAGGCCGCCGCAAGCTACCAGCGCTACCTGAAGAGCTTCGAGCATGAGATCCCGGAGTTCCTCAAAACCAGCGTGAAGAAGGATGTCAGCGGGACCAACTAAGGAGGTTGAGGCCATGTACCAGTCCAGCGTCCGTGTGCCACGCACCTCCCGGCAACAGCTGCGCGGCGGGATGTCGGTGACGATGATGCTGCTGCTGCTTGGCCTGGTCGGCATGCTCGGCCTGGTGGAAGTGGGTTATCTGTACTGGGCCAAGCGCGATGCACAGAAGGTCGTGGACCTTGCCGCACTTGCCGGCGCCCAACGGTTGGACCTGTGCGCCGCAGACAACCGCGACAACCGTGCCGCGCGCGGCAACGCAGAGGGCGACAATGGCTTTGCGGGCACGTTGGCGATCCAGTGCGGCAACTGGAATCCTGCGCACACCACTCCTGATCATTTCAGCGTGACGCTGGATGCAGGCAACCCGCTCAATGCGGTCAAGGTCGAGGCGACCCGCTCGATCGTGCCGTTCTTCGGCCAGAACACCCGCCTGCCAACGCTCCGCGCACAGGCCGTAGCGACGCGCGCTCCCCCCATGGCCGTGTTCTCGGTGGGCTCGCAGCTGCTGCGGGTCAATGGCAGCACGCCGCTGGGCAACGTGCTCAATCTGATCGGGGTGAACCTGGATCAGACCACCCTGCTCGGCTACGACGGACTGGCGCAGGCAAAGGTCACTCCGGGCGGTCTGCTGCAGGCACTAGGCATTCCCGTCAAGGCCGATATCGGCGTCGCCGAGTTCAATGCCCTGCTTGCCGCCAACCGGGTTTCGCTCGGGCAACTGCTTGATGCCACCGCCACCGTGCTGACCAACAGCGGCGTCGCCCATGTGGATCTGACCGCGTTGCGCACTGCGCTCGCGGCGCGGATGGATCTCAACCAGCTCAACGTGCAGCTCGGCAGCACCGACAGCGCGGGCGGCCTGTTTGCGCGCGTGGTGGCCCCCGAGGGCCTTGCATCGCCCGCCCTGCAGGCCGACGTCAGTGCGCTGGACCTGATCACCACCGGCATCAGCATCGCCAGCGGCGGCAACGGCGTTGCAGTGAACAATCTCGACATCCTGGGCCTGGTACAGACCCGCGCAGCGATCATCGAGCCGCCGTCCATTGCCATCGGCGGCGTAGGCACCCGTGCCTACAACGCGCAGGTCCGGCTGAAGATCAACATCGATACTGCCGGGCTGGCGCTGCTCGGCCCGGTCCTCAGCGGTCTGGGCATCCGGCTCAATCTGCCGATCCATGCCGACGTGACCAACGCGATGGGCACGCTGGAATCGCTGCAGTGCGGCGCCACCCCGCCCACCGCGACGGTGCGTGTGCAGTCCTCGTTGCTGCGCGCATGTGTCGGCAAGGTCGCCGAAGCGAATCAGTTCTCCCAACGCAACGTCTGCGATGCCGGGCTGCAGAACGAACAGCTGCTCACCCTGCTCGGCGCCCCGCTGGTGACCGACAAGATCCTGCTCGATACGTTGACGCACACCGAGAGTGTCACCCTGGCCGCGGGCGAGACCGCCTCCACCCGCTTCAACCAGGCCCAGGTAGGCGCGGCGGTGTCCGCGCTGGTGAGCGAGCTGCTGCGCGTGCTGAGCAATGTGGTCACCCCGGGCAAACAGGGCAGTAATGATGCCGCCACGGCCGCGCGGCTGGCGGATCAGTATCTCAAGGCAGCCAATCCGGGTAACGGGTTCTACGACGCAACGAAAACCATCGAGCTGCTGCGCCATGGCGATCCGGCCCGCGGCATCGGTGCGCTGGGTGACTGGGAAGTACCCAACGGCGTGCCCTATCCGTGCGGCCTTCTGAATCTGGAGACCTGCTTCAAGCCGGGTTCGGTCTGGGTCGGTTACAACGCCACGGTCACGGGGGAAGGCATGGGCGGACTCAGCGGCGTGCTTGGCCCGATTCTCGGTGGACTGCTGATCAACCGCTGCAACAGCCTGCTCAGTACCCTGCTCAACTACAACAACTGCGTCAAATCCAACCTGACCTCGTACCTGCAGACCCGGCCCGGTGGCCTGCAGGATGTGGGCGGGGGCAGCGGTGTGGCCGAGCCCGGCACCGACCAGATCCGCTGCAGCGGCCTGCTGTGCATGGCCCTGACACCGGTACTGGAAACGCTCAAGCCACTGCTCAATGGCGTCGGCACCCTCCTCTCCCAGACCCTCGGGCAGATACTCGGCGTAGAGCTGGGGCGGACCGACGTGCACATGCAATCGATTCAATGCACGCCGGCACAGTTGGTTTATTGACGCTGCCGTGGAATGAAGGCCGAAGGAAAGTGCATGCTAGACTCCGGCTGGGGACATTACTTCACTGATAATCCACTTGTGGATGGCCTGAATATGCGAGAGAGAAAAGGGGTTGGTTCCATCGTCACGCACACGCTGACCGGTGGGATCGTATTGCTGCTGTCGTTGAGCCTTGTGCCGCAGGCAATGGCCGCACGCACGCCGCGTGCCGAGCCGGCGGTGGATGCTGACGCGCGCCAGGCACCGGTGGTGCGCAATACCGTGGACGAACTGCGCCAGCTGGTGGATTCCAAACAGCTGACAGAGCTGCGGACCACCTATAACGGCAGTTATGGTGCCAGCCTGCTGTTCAATACCAGCACGCTCAATTACTACGTGGCGCTGTTCCACGACAAAGACTTCTGGCGCGTGATCAAGACCGATTCGGTGGACAACGCGGAGAAGGTCTACCGCACGTTTGTGGAGCAGACCGAGCAGCTGGCCCAGGTGTATATCGATACCACCCGCCTGCAGGCCGGCAAGCGCTATACGGAAAACCTGGTCGCCTACAACGAACAGCGCCTGCGCAGCCTGCAGCAGGAAGCGGATCTGCAGCGCCAGCAGTCGCTGCAGGTCAGTGCCGCACTGGAACAGGCCAAGCAGCAGGCGGTCAGCCTGAGCACGGACCTGCGCAGCAGCCACAGCGAACTGGACGCGCTCAATCAGCGTATTCAGACCCTGCAGGCCCAGCAGCTGAACCCGGCCATGTCGCTGCCTTCGGCCGAGGCGGCCACGCAGCAGCCGGCGTCGCAGGGCAATCCCGGCACACCGTAACGGCGCGCAGCGCCCTGCCTTGGCAGGGCAGGTGACGGACGGCTCTGATGGAGCGCGACCGAGGGCAGCGATCGTTCACCATGAATGAACCTCAGCGGCAGGCATCGTGCACCAGGTCGTCCATCTTCCGGCTCAGCGCCAGGCTCGGCCGGTCGCCTGCCTTGCGGTACGTCGCCTCGCGCTGACGGCGCGCGGCGGCGCAACGGGCCGGATCGGCATGCACGGAGATGACCGCACCCCGGATGGCAGGCAGCTGCCGCAGGCCGGGCCGCTGCGATCGACGCGGGCGCACCGGCGTCACTTTTTCGCCCTGTTTGCCCTTGAGCGACTGACGAAGCGATTCGATGTACACCGCATTGGCCCGCGTATCCACCGGCGGCGGCATCTCGCGGATGCGTTCGGTCCGGCCTGCGCAGGGCAAGGACTGGTACTGACGAGCGCCATCCACGACACAGGTATGCACCTGCCGCGGCGCAGGCATGTTCACTACGGCGCCCATAGTCATGACGAACATCCACACAGGCATGGCTCAGCTCCATCCAGGAGAGCTGCAGCATGTCCTCGCGCCGTGACTCATCGCCGTGACCGACCGCACGCTGGCCGCGCGATGCGCAGGATCCCCACACGGAATCACTGCCACGCCCTACGCACCTGTTACGGCGTCGCGCCCACGTGCAGTTCCAGCACCTCATCGCCCAGCGCATCGATCTCGCCGGTCGGTCGCCAGCCCAGGTAGCGATAGAACCCATGCGAGCGCACCGCCGGATCGGCCGCACACCCCAGAATCAACCGCGAATGCCCCGCCTTCACCAGATCGGTGATGGACAGATCCAGCAAGCACCGCCCGATGCCCTGCCCTTCATACGCCGGGAGCAATGCGAGCACCACGATCTCGCCGCCCTCGCGATCGCCGAAGCAGTAGCCGACCATACGCTCGCCCTCCAGCGCGATATGTCCCGGCAGTGCGTCGTCACGGATGCCCGCCGCCCAGCTGTCTTCGGTAATGCCGAGTTCGGCGAGATCGGCCGCGGAAAAAGCGTTCTCGCGGGTGCGGCCACGGAGATCGATGCAGGCAGCGGCATCATCCGGCAGCGCGCGGCGATAGTGAATCAGGTCGGTCATACGTACATCCTTGCAATCACCGAATGCTCGGCAGCGCGCAGTATGCCGTCGCCTGCATTGAAAACCCAAACGCAGCGGGCCCGGCATTGCCGGGCCCGCGAGCGGATTACAGGAAGCGGTAATCAAACTCCAGCCATAGCTGACGGCCGTAAGGATCGTAGTTGCCGACCGGGTAGAACGGCCAACCACCACCGTTCTTGTCTGCCGGTGGGCGGCTGTCGCGCAGGTTGTTGACGATCAGGCCCAGCGTGGCGTTGTCGCTGAGCTTGCGGTAGAGACTGGCGTTGTAGGTCATGTACGGCGCGATGCGGCCACTGCCGTCGGTCTTGGGCAGCGAGCCGTAGCGCATGCCGTACAGCGTGGCGGTCCAGTCGTTGATCGCCCAGGTCACGCTGCCGTTGACCTTGCTGCGCCACTGGTAGGAATCCAGCGAGTTACGCTGGTCCTGCACGTCATCGCCGGCGAACTGGCGGTAGCGGTGATCGATCACCAGCGAGTACGCCATGCGGGCGGAGAAGCGACCGTAACGGCCCGCATCCCAGCGCACCGTCGACTTCAGGTCGATACCGCGCACGGTTTCGGAGGCGGCATTGATCGGGTTGATCAGCACGCGCACCACCTGGTTGGGCTGCACGGCGGCATCGGCCGGGTTGCGGATCACCCGGCGCAGCGCGTCCTGGCATTGTGCCGAGCCGATATCGCGTGCGTCGCCGCCCACGGTCTGCCCAAGGCGGCAGTCCGCTTCATCCTGGAGGATGCGGGTGGCATCGAGGTTGGTGACCTCGTCGTCGATGCGGATGTCGTAGTAATCCGCGGTGAAGTCCAGATTGGCCGACGGCGACCACACAAACCCCAGTCCATACGATTTGGCGGTTTCCGGCCGCAGCTGCGGGTTGGCGCCACTGGTGTAGTCGATCGCCAATCCGCTGAAATCGCAGTCGTCATATGCTTGGCCGGCGCTGCGGCAGCGCCAGTAGTCGGTCATGCCGGGGTTGTAACCCCGCGTTTCGGTTGCGAATACATAGTTCATGTCCGGCGCGCGGAAACTGGTGGCCGCACTGGCGCGCAGCAGCAGCGTATCGAACGGTCGGAACTCCAGGCCGGTGCTCCAGGTCGCCTTGCCCAGGTGATCACCGGCCGCACGGTACTGGTCATAACGACCGGCCACCGTGGCGGTCAGGCGCTCCAGCAACGGCAGCTGCAGTTCCACACCAGCCGCATACCGGTCACGCTCGCCACCGGCGGGGACGCCCGCGTTGAGGTTCCAGAACACGCCCTGCGCCAGGGCCGGGTCCGGGCGGTTGCGGTAGCCCTGGCTGCCCGCTTCAACGACCGCTGCCAGCGCGGCACGGCCACCGGGCAGATCAAACAGCTGGCCGTTGACGCTGACGCTGGCCGTCTGCAGCCACGCGGCGTTGCGGCTCTCATACCGGCCCGACAGGCCTTCATACTCGCCGGGGGTCAGCGGCTGATACAGACGTGACGGATCCGGTGCATACACCTCCACGCCATCGCGGGTGCCCAGCTGCGGGCCGAGCAGGTAGGTGTTGATGCCGGCCAGCAGGCCCGGGCGCTGCGTCCTGTTCTCATAGCGCGAACGGCTGTAGGCCGCTTCGTAGTCCCAGTCCGAACTGCCGATGCTGCCGCGTGCGCCCACGTTGAACGACCAGGACTGCTCCAGGAATCGATTGGCATTGCGCTGCACGCCGCCGATCTCCTCCGGTGCGAAACGCCGGTACCAGCTTTCCAGCTGACCGCTGTTCTGGTTGTAGAAATAGTTGCGCGAAGACGTCCAGCTCGGTGCACGGGTATTGTTGTAGATGCGCGCGGTGCCGATGGCCGCATCGGCGAACAGTTCCTGGCGATCATTCAGACGCCAGGTCACTGCACTGTACGCATCGATGTTGCGCTTCTCGGTCTGCACGGTCCAGAACGTGGGCGAGGCTTCATTGCTGCCGCAGTACCAGCCCTGGCGCGGATTCTGTGCGCGGAACACGCTGCCGCCGTAGAGCGCGCTGGAGGTATCGCAGCCGTCGGCACCGGGATCGATATAGTTGTTGGTGGAGGCGTTGCGGCGATACGCCACCGCCGTCGCCAGCGGCGTGACGCCACGCGGGTCATCGGTCAGCGAGTCCATGAAATCGCGCTGCGAGCCGTAGATCGCCTTGCGGTTGGCGATCTCCAGGCCGAAGATCGCGTCCCACTGCTCACCCAAGCCGCCGCCGACCGCCTGCAGGCGCTGGTTGTCACCGCCGCCCTGTTCGGTGGTGCCGGCGCGCACATTGATGCCGACACCGTCATAGGCCTTCTTCAGGATGATGTTGACCACACCGGCGATTGCATCGGAGCCGTACACCGCCGAGGCCCCCCCGGCCAGCACTTCGATACGGTCGATCAGCGCGCTGGGAATGTTGGCCAGGTTGACCACATTGACCGAGCCTTCGTAGGCCAGCGGGTAATCGGACTGACGGCGACCGTTCACCAGCACCAGGGTGCGATTGGGGCCAAGGCCGCGCAGATTGATGGTGTTGGCGGCCGGGGTGAAGGTATTGCCGAAATCCTCGCCCTGCACGTTGCCGGTGTTCTCGGTCAGCGCGCTGAGCGCTTCGAAGGCACTGCGGTAGCCCTGCGCCTCGATCTGCTCCTGGGTGATTACGGTCACCGGAGAGGGGCCTTCCACACTGGCGCGGGGGATGCGCGAACCGGTGACCGTGACCGCATCGAGCTGGGTGGGCGGATCGGCCGCATGCACCAGTGAACTTGCGCCAAGCAGGGGCAACAACGACAACACCAAGGCCCGCCGACGCAGCGGGCGATACAGCACAGACATGCAGAATTCCGGTAAATAAGAACGCGCCAGCGCGGGGAGGCCCGCGCCGGATCGTGGTGGAGAGAGGGCCGGGATTTTGCTGAACAGGCAGCGAAGGGGGAAATGACCGGCCGGGATATGCTTATCGGGAATTCGCCTAAGCCCTGCCCTGCAAGGACTCCGCATGCGCTTCATCCAGACCTTCCAGTTGTACCCCTTCCTGGACACTGTGGTCAGCCTGGTGGCCGCCTTCGTGCTGGGCACACTGATCGGTGCCGAGCGCCAGTACCGTCAGCGCACCGCTGGGCTGCGCACCAATGTGCTGGTGGCGGTCGGCGCGGCGGCCTTCGTGGATCTGGGCATGCGCATCGCCGGCAGTGTCGAGGCGGTACGGGTGATTTCCTACGTGGTGTCCGGTGTCGGCTTCCTGGGCGCGGGCGTGATCATGAAGGAAGGCATGAACGTGCGCGGCCTCAACACCGCCGCGACGCTGTGGTGTTCGGCGGCGGTCGGTGCATGCACCGGTGCGGACATGCTGGCCGAAGGCGCGCTGCTGACGGTGTTGATCATCGCCGGCAACACCCTGCTGCGGCCCTTGGTCAACGCGATCAACCGCATCCCGATCAATGAGGCCGCCTCTGAAGCCACCTACGAGGTGCGCCTGAGCGTGGACCCTGCCGCCACGCCCCTGGCACGCGAACGCCTCGTCGACGCGCTGGAGGCCGCACAGTATCCGGTCAGCGATGTGCAGGTGATCGAGCACGGCGACGGCCCGGTGGAGCTGGTCGCGATCCTGGTCAGCACCGCCGTCAGCGCCGATGAGCTCGATACCGTGGTCGCGCGGTTGCAACGTCAGCCGGGTGTGGTGCACGCCAACTGGGAAGTCAGTACCCGCGACTGATCGCGGCGGTTCCCGAACAATGAAAAACGGCGGCCCTGTGGCCGCCGTTCCGGTTGCTGCCTGCGTGCCGGGCCTCAGGCCTCGGCAGGCACCTGGCTCTGGCGGTTCACCAGCGCGCTGAAGCGCGCCAGCGAGCTCAGGTGGTGATGCACCAGGGCCAGCCAGCCGCTGCGGTGCCACGCCACCACGGTCTCGTCCGGCAACGCGGCGAACTTCTCCACATCCACCACCTGGAAACCGTTGACCGACATTTTCCGACCATCGGCCAGGGTGACATCAATATTGCGGTCGATGAGCAGATCGTTCTCGATCAGGGCGGCCGAGAAGCGACGGGTATGTTCGTGCTCGCGGGTGTAATCGCCGCAGAAACGCATCGCGTTGTCGACCAGTTCGGTCGCCTTGCCATCCTGGAACAGCGGCAGGCCTTCTTCGCTGTCGCCCTGGTTGACCTGCTTGGCGGCCGCATCCACGGCGAGGACGTAGTTGTCCGGCTCACCGGCCTGCATGAACACGAACGGATAGCGGCGCACGTACGCCGGTACGTAGCTCTGCTCATCCCATACGCCATCGGCGACGAACAGATTGCGATGGGACAGGCCCACGGCCACCAGCGGCATCGCATCCTGACCGGTGAAGATGATCGGGTAGTGCTGCGCCAGCGAGCCGAACTCGCCGATCACCGCGGGGATCGCGTTGGTGTCAGCCGCGAAATTCGCGGTGTCAGGCAGCAGGCGCCAGTTGGCGTGCTCGTCCGAACGCAGCGGCACAGCCTGTTGGTAAAACAGCGGACCGGTGGCCTGGGACGGCGCAGCGGTGGGCGGAGTCGTGGTTTCAGCAGTCATGGAATAAGTCGTATACGACGCGCCAGTCAGCCCGGGCGCGAAAGCGGGAATTGCATTGAATTAGCACTATAGCGTGCCGGGCCTCACAGCACGCCATCCAGCGGGCCTGCCGCCCCGGTGAGGGCTGCGCAGGCGTGGTCCTGCAGTTCCTCGCCGCTGGCCTTGTTGCCGGCCTCCAGATCCAACCGCGTGGCCAGCAGCACGAAACCCGGGGCGCCGGCGACATCAGTCTTGCCGGCCACCACCAGCGACCAGTTACCGAGATCGGTGGGGTCTTCCAGATAGTCGGCAAGCAAACGGACCGGGTTGGCCGTCAGTTCGGCCCCCGGCAGCCCGCGGGCGAGATACGCATGCCCACGCAGCGGCTCCGGCAGCGGCTGCCAAGCGGTACCGATGGCAGGCTGCAGCCGGTGCAGCTGCGTCATGACATCAGCGCGCAGGCAATCCACGTGGATGTGGAGCTGGTGCTGGGAACGTCCGTGCGGTGAGTTCAGGGCCAGGCTGGCCACGTCACGCGGTAATGGCCGGCCCAGCGCCCGCTCGGTGTGGCTGCGGGCGGCCCAGGCGGCAGCGAAATAGTTCGGCGCATCAGCCCTCAGCAACGTCGGGCTTTCAATGCCCGAGACCCGGTCCAGCGGCAGCACCAGGAACTGGAAGTGGCCGTGCGAATCCTTGAGCAGCACATCGCGCCGATGCGCGTCGGCGGACACCGCAAGGCAGCTGCCACGGGGTGCGCCATCACCGGCGCAGTCGCGCTGGATGATGCTCCACAGGGCATCCGGGTTGGTGGTGGGCTTGGCCGGCGGCAGTACCGGCGTGGCGCAGGCGGTCAACAGCAGCAGCGCACAGAACAAGGACAATCGGGCGATCACGGACAGGCTCGTACAAGGGTGAAGGCCCGGCCAGGTACGGGCGGCGGGCGATCGCGATTGTACCGTGCCGGTTCTGTCGCTTTCGTGTCAGTACGTGCTGTAGGGCACCTCGACCACCACCGGCGAGGCGGGTGCCGGCGGCTGCAGGGTGTAGCGATCCAGCGCACCGTTGTCATCGGCGAACCGCTGCGACTGGGTCTGCAGGCGGTAGCTGGTTGCACCGAGCTTGACGCTGCCGCCCTCTTCCAGCGCGGCACCGGCCGGCAGCAGCAGCCCGCCCAGGTCGCTGTAGGCACCCCCGGCATCGGAGAAGACGTGATCCACCAGAGCATCCTCGCGCTTCATCGCGAACACGTGGCGGTCGCCATGACGCTGGTTGAAGTCTTCGTTGCCGAGCAGATCGGCGATCCAGACGCCGGGCAGGCGGTAGCGGGTTTCCAGCGCGATCGCATCGAGCCGTTCGCTGTCCACGACCAGGCAGCACACCGCCTGTTTGTTCTCGCGGTCCAGGACCGCAAAGCGGCTGCCCTTGGCGACGTCCCGCGGCAGGATCGCGAACGGCAGATCCTCCAGCACGGGCGCCGCCCCATTGGCCGAATGCAGGTTGCGCCAGCCGCCAAACACCGGCGCCTCCGGCTCGGCGGCCATCACGCTGCCTGCCAAGGCCATTCCCACCGTCACGATCAAGGCGGCCGTGATCTTCCTGCTCTGCATGCTCTGTTTCCGTTGGTTGACCTGTCGCGGCGATATCGCCGGACCTCACAAGACCGCGACACTATGCGCCAGCGGCAGGCCGACGGGCAATCGGTGCCGCTCAGCCGATCACGATGTAGTCACTGACCAGGGTGATGCCCTGGTGGTCCCCGCGTTCGAGCTGCACGTGGCGGCCGCCGACCTGATCGATGGCGATGCAGTCATCCACTTCCAGCAGCGCATCGGTATGCGGCTTGAACCAGCTGGCATCGCGCAGCGCCTTGGCTTTGCGCTTGGCCTCTTCGACACTGGTGGCGACCAGCAGCTGGTAGTCATGCGCCTCGCCCAACGCGCCGGCGGCATACCCACCGAGATTGAGAAAATACAGCCGCGGCCCACCGGCAGCCGGAGCCACATCGGCGAAGCGAACCCGGTACTCCTCCACTCCATCCACGGCGAGCCAGCCATCGACATGCAACCCTTTGCGCTCGCCGAACCAGTCCTGGCGCAGCTGCGGGTAGGCGTCCTCGATGACATCGACGTTGGCGAACGCCACATCGTGGACCTCGATCCGGGCCCGGGCGTGCCGCCCACCAAGCATGAACACGTGCAGCACCTGCGACTCCCGGCATGACCGATGTTGAGCGGGTCTCCAGTGTAACGCCAGGCCGGCGGCGTCCTGGCCCCGCGCGCAGTCCACGCTGCGTCGAATAGTCGCGCGGTAGCCACCACACGTCCATGCGCGCCGCGGTGGTATGGTCGGCGCCTGACCCCGCAGGAGCGACCCGATGGCATCCCTTTCCCGTTATCCCCTCGCCGCGATCATGTTCGCAGGCACCCTGTCACTGACCGCCTGCGTCAGCACGCCGGGGCCGGAAATCAAGGGGCCGGGCCTGTGCAAGGCCGACGCGCTGGGCTGGGCCGTGGGCCAGAAGGCCGACGAAGCCAACATGCGCAAGCTGCTGGTGCAGAGCGGCGCCGGCCTGATCAATCCGATCGGCCCGGCCACGATCACCACCCGTGACCTGCGCCAGGACCGCCTGCGGGTGTTCATCGACAAGGACAACGTGATCACCGCCGTCCGCTGCGAGTGATTCCACGCAGGTTGAGCCACCCCACGGGTGGCTTGGCCACTAGATGGCAGGGTTTTCGTGCAGCCACCCATGGGGTGGCTCTGCCGGTGGTTGGCGCCGTTGGGTGGCGTCCACCAGCGAATCGGCACCGATATCGGCGATGGTCTTGGCGCCGGTAAGCGTCATCGCCACGCGCATTTCCTTGGCCATCAGGTCCAGCAGATTGGCGACGCCGGCCTCGCCCTGCGCAGCGAGCGCATACACGAACGCACGCCCCAGCAGCACGCTGTCCGCGCCAAGGGCAATCATGCGGACCACATCCAGGCCGTTGCGGATGCCGGAGTCGGCCAGGATCTTCAGCTCGCCCTTGACCGCGTCGGCAATCGCCGGCAGCGCCCGCGCGGTGGACAGCACACCGTCGAGCTGGCGCCCGCCATGGTTGGAGACCACGATGCCGTCGGCCCCGAAGCGGACCGCATCTCGCGCATCCTCCGGGTCGAGGATGCCCTTGATCACCATCGGGCCGGTCCAGAACTCACGAATCCACTCCAGGTCTTTCCACGAAATGGACGGATCGAAGTTGGCGCCCAGCCAGCCTATGTAGTCGGCCAGGCCGGTCGGGCTGCCGCGGTAAGTGGAGATGTTGCCCAGGTCGTGCGGGCGGCCGAACAGGCCGACGTCCCACGCCCAGCGCGGGTGCGTCACCGCCTGCAGCATGCGCCGCGCCGGTGCATTCGGGCCGCTCATACCCGAGTGCGCGTCACGATAGCGCGCGCCCGGCGTGGGCATGTCCACGGTGAACACCAACGTGGTCACCCCGGCCGCCTTGGCCCGCTCCAGCGCATTGCGCATGAAGCCGCGATCCTTGAGCACATACAGCTGGAACCACATCGGCCGATCAATCGCCGGAGCCACTTCCTCGATCGGACAGACCGACACGGTGGACAGCGTGAATGGAATCCCCCGACTCGCCGCTGCCCGCGCCGCCTGCACTTCACCGCGGCGCGCGTACATCCCGGTCAGCCCGACCGGCGCCAGTGCCACCGGCATCGCCAGGCGTTCCCCGAACAGCTCTGTCTCCAGGCTCAGGTCGGACATGTTGCGCAGGATGCGCTGGCGCAGCGCGATGTCCGACAGGTCGGCGACGTTGCGCTTCAGGGTGTGCTCGGCGTATGCGCCGCCATCGATGTAATGGAACAGGAACGGCGGCAGACGGCATTGTGCCGCTGCACGGTAATCGGTGGAGGCGGAAATGATCATGGGTCATCTGCGCTGGAACAGCCTCCAGTGAACCGCAGAATGCAGAGCATGCCAACTAGACCATTGGTCGAGCGCCTTTCCGGCAGCTCTGCGGGCTATCAGCCGCAGTCGCTGGAGCGACCCTTCAGTTCCACCAGGTTGCCGTCGGGGTCACGCAGGCGCAGCGACAGCCCATCGCCTTCCGCGCCGTAATTGCGCTCGGCCTTCCCTTCCAGCGTGAGCTGCTGCCCCTCCAGATGCGCGCGCACGTCTGCCTCATCGAAGGGCTCCACGCGCAGGCACAGATGATCGAGGTTGCGTCCTTCGCGTCCCGGCGCTGCACCGCCCTTGACGCCCAGGGGGCCGTCCACGCTGACAAGGTCGATCATCGATTCGCCCGCATGTAGATGCACCATGCCCAACGAGGGACGCTCACGGGCGACCGTGCAACCGAGAACGTCGCGGTAGAAGCGCACCGCACGCGGAAGATCCTGCACCCGCAGCACCACATGGTCGATGCGTTGGATCTGGAAGGGACGTTCGCTGCTCATGACGAGGACTCCAGTTTTTTGGCGATACGGCTGAACACCACCAGCACGATCAGGCACAACACACTTACGCCGATGGCGATCACGTACTCACCGATGCCGACCGCGATGCCGATGGCAGCGGCCATGATCAGCGAGCTGGCGGTGGTCAGTCCGCTGACCTGATCATCGCGCGAGCCCCGCAGGATCGTGCCGGCGGCGACGAAGCCAACGCAGGCCACTACCGCTTCGATCAGTCGCACCGGATCGACCTGCAGCAGGTCGCGGTAACGCTCTTCCTGGAAGTGTTCGGCGATGCTGTCACCGAGCCCGACAATCAACGCGGCCGCGCCTGCGATCAGCATGTGCGTGCGCAGGCCAGCCGCATGCTTGCCCATCTCGCGCTCGATGCCGAGCGTGGCCCCCAGCAGCATCGCCACGGCTATCCGCAGCAGGATCGATAGATCTTGTTCCAGTCCCATCTGCGTCTCTCATCCGGCAATGGACGGAGCGTCGCAGACAGGGGCGTCTGAGGACCGTGAAGCAAACGGCAGGCCTTGGTGAGCCTGCCGTCGCAAGGCTTACTGCGCCAGATAACCGCCATCGATCGCGTAGTACGTGCCCGTCGCAAAGCCGGCATCGGCACTGGCCAGCCAGGCTACCAGCGCGGCAACCTCTTCCGGCTTGCCGAGACGCCCCAGCGCATGCTTGCTTTCCAGCGCCTGCTTCACCTTCGGGTCCATCTTGTCCAGCAACGGCGTGGCGATGAAGCCCGGGCCGACCGCGTTGATACGGATCTTGTCCGCCGCGTGTTCCCACGCGGCCGTCTGCGTCAGGCCGACCACGCCATGCTTGGCTGCGACATAGGCTGCTGAATTGTTGAACCCGACCTGGCCGAGGATGGAGGCCATGTTGATGATGCTGCCGCCATTACCCGAGCTGCGCATCGCCTGGATCTGCGCCCGCTGGCACAGGAACACGCTGTTGAGATTGACGTCGATGACGTTCTTCCAGCCATCCACCGGGTAGTCACCGCTGGCCGCCGACGGCCCGCCGATACCCGCGTTGTTCACTGCGATATCCAGCCCGCCGAGTTCCTCGACGGTCTGCTTCACGGCCGCTTCAACGGCGTTCTCGTCGGTGACGTTCAACGCGATGCCGATCGACTTCGCGCCTTTCCTGCGCAGCGCTTCGGCAGTCTTCTCGACGGCATCGGCCTTGACATCCCACACCGCGACCGCGGCGCCGGAATCGGCCAGCAATTCAGCCACGGCCAGGCCGATACCGGAGACGCCGCCGGTGACGATGGCGACCTTGCCCTTGAGTTGATAATCAATCATCGCGTTGTTCCTCGGGTTGGAATAAGGCTGAGGGCAGTGCCTGCCCATGCCTCGACCATACGCCGCGAAAACGTTACAGAACGTGCACAGCAGGCTCCGCAACAATCCTTCCCATCGCTGCAACGCACCTGGGCCTATGCTCGGGGTCGTATGCCCACATACCTGTTTCATCCGCCGATGGCGGTCCCCCTCCCCCAAGGTAAGCCCATGACAGAGTCCAGTGACGGCCAGTTGTTCTCCCCCACCCGTCTGGGGGCCATCGAGGTCGCCAACCGCGTTGCGATGGCACCGCTGACCCGCAACCGCGCGATCCACGACCGCATCCCCAATCCCCTTGCGATCCAGTACTACGAGCAGCGCGCCAGTGCTGGGCTGATCATCGCCGAGGCCACCCAGATCAGCCCGATGGGCCAGGGCTATCTCGACACGCCCGGCATCTACAGCCAGGCGCAGATCGATGCCTGGAAAAAAGTCACCGATGCCGTCCACGCACGCGGCGGAAAGATCGTGCTGCAGCTGTGGCATGTCGGCCGTATCTCGCACACCAGCCTGCTGCCCGAGGGCGAGGTCCCGGTAGCACCGAGTGCACTGCGTGCCAACACCAAAACGTTCACCGCCAAGGGCTTTGAAGAGGTTTCCGAGCCCCGCGCCCTGCGCCTGGATGAGATTCCCGGCCTGATCCAGGACTTCCGCCAGGCCGCGCGCAACGCGATCACCGCCGGCTTTGACGGCGTGGAAGTGCATGCCGCCAACGGCTATCTGATCGATCAGTTCCTACGCGATGGCAGCAACCAGCGCACCGACGAATACGGTGGCAGCATCGAGAACCGCACCCGCCTGCTCGATGAAGTGGTCCGCGCGATCGTCTCTGAAATCGGCGCCGAACGTACCGGCGTGCGCCTGTCACCGGTGACGCCGGCCAACGATGCCGCCGATTCCAACCCGCAGCCACTGTTCGAACGGGCGGTCGAGCGCCTGGATGCCATCGGTCCGCTGGCCTTCATCCACGTGATCGAAGGCGCGACCGGTGGTCCACGCGACAACATCGCCTTCGACTATGCCGCGCTGCGCGCCAAGTTCACCGGAGCCTGGATCGCCAACAACGGCTATGACCAGGCACGCGCGGAAGCGGCCGTGGCGTCCGGCTATGCCGATATGGTCGCGTTCGGTCGCCCCTTCATCGCCAACCCGGATCTGGTCGAGCGTTTCCGTCTCGGCGTGGCGCTGTCCGAGCTGGACCAGGACACGCTGTATGGCGGCGGTGCGCAGGGCTACACCGACTACCCCAGCGTTTCAGGCTGATCCGCGCGCTGCTACCGGTCGCGCATCGCATCGGTCACATCGCCGCCGGCCAGCACCGGCAGCAGCGCTGCAGGTAATTTGCAGGGGCGCGTGGGCACACTGTCCACGCGCCACCCGCGTCCGAGCAGGACGCCCTTTCCCTTTGAAGGCGGACCATCGCCGGGTGCCGGGCAGCTGATATCACTGAGCAGCACCTGTCCGTCTCGATCCAGCCATTGCTGGACGAAGTACTCGCCATCGGCAAAACGCATCGTGCCGAGATTCACCAGCGTCAGCGGCTGGCTTTCCACATCCCCCTGCCAGGTGGACTGCAGTTCCACACCACTGAACAGCAGACGTCGTCGCAGCAGTACCTGGTGGTTCTCGTCCAGCAGGGTCAGCGCCTCATCGCCCCCGTCCAGATGGCGGCGCGTCCAGGTGCGGTCCGTGCCCCAGGGCAGGATATCGAAGCTCTCTGGCGGCGCCGGTTCGCTGCCATCGGCCAGCATCATTCCCAGTTTTCCGTCCCGGCGGAATACCACCCGGCCCCCGTCCATGCGCACCACACCTTCGAACGGACGCCCCACGATGCGGCCACGCTCGAGGTTGTACAGGTGGTTGACGCCGGCGGCCTGCTCCCGGAGCAACAACAACGGGGGGCTGACGTGGTCATCGTCGATGGCCATGTCGGCAGGTACCGTGAAGGCCGTGCCTCCATCCCACCACAGGCGGGGCGAGGATTCGCCGACGAGCGTGCCCAGCAACCCGCCGGCAACCGCATCGAAGCTGTCCACGTTCGGCGGCGCGAACACCACCTCGCCGTAGCAGTCCAGTACCGCAGCGGTGTCGGTATCGGTGGCATGCCGGACGCGCCACGGCGGTGCCTGTCGCTGTCGGGCATCGGGTTCGTCGAGCACGACTGCAAGCGCCGCGGGAGCGGCGGTGGGCGGAATGGCCCCCGCCTTGTCCAGTACCTGCCAGCGGCCACCACAGTAGTCCAGGCGCACGTTGCCGTGCTGTGCGGCAAAGTGTCCGTCGGCCATCAGCCAGCCGGGCTCGGGCGTGTCCTCGGCGCTGCCGGTGGCGTGCCGATAGACCTGCTCGGGCCAGTCGCGCCGGCCTGCGGTACCGCCGTACTGTCGGTAGCGGGGATACAGACCATCCTGTTGGTAGCGGGCGATGTCCGTCGCCCTGCCCTGTGCATCCACCCGCCGCCACAGCTCGCCCTTGCGCAGCCACCAGCCACCGTCGGTGACCGGCAGCAGTGCGTCGATGTCATCGGAAAACAGCGTCTTACCGGATTCATCCCGCACGTCGCAGTGCTCAGGTACCTGGACACTGCACGCGACATACACGTGGCGGCCGGCGAACGGCCCAGCCACCCATTGGACCTGCCGCTCGTCCAGCTCCATGACCGCCCGCCCGTGCAGGTCATGGAAGCGCAGCGGACCACTGCGGGCGTTCCACAGCACGCGATCGGGTACCGCCAACGGCACCCATTCGCCATCCTTCAGCGCTGGAAAGCGAACCTGACCCAGCGCATCCACCACGCCCCGGCCACCAGCCGCCTCACCATCGGCCTGGATGAACGCCTCCCACAGCGGATCACCGGGGACGGCCTGCGGCAGCACGAACCGTTCGTGGTACTCGGTGTAACCGCGGTCTTCACGCAGCAGGCGTCCTGCATCGTCGTACCACTGCTGCGGCGTGGTGGGGCCCTGTGCGCGCATCCAGCGGTCGGCGGACAGCCGATGCATGCGCGCGCCATTGGGCGGCACCAGCAGGCGGCCATCGAGGGACACCAGCGCCTCGGCGCCGAAACTATTGCCCAGCACGGTGAACGACTGCGCGGGCGCGCCGCCTGCCAGCGACATCAGCGCGCCTGCCACGAACATCCTTTTCATCGGTCGCATCATGCAAAGTGGAGCTGCACGCTAGCGCCTGTCCCTTGGCGATGCAATGCATCTGGCACCATCCGTGCGCGCGATGCTCCTGGACTCAGTACACCGGCAACGAAATGAAGCTGGCCTGCTGCGGCGCGTGCCAGATCTGCTGCGTCGCCTTCTGGTAATCGCCCGGCTTGGCAAGATAGATGTTCGGCACGAACGTCTGCGGATTGCGGTCGTACAGCGGGAACAGGCTCGACTGCACCTGCACCATCACCCGATGGCCCGGCTGGAACACATGGTTCGCCGTTGGTAGACCGAATTTGTAGTCCAGCACCTGGTTGCTTGCGATCGCCTTCGGGTCGCTGAAGCTCTCCCGGTACCGGCCACGGAAGATCGCCATCGAGACCGACAGCTCATAGCCACCCATCTCAGGCGTCGACGGCATCTGGTCCGGATACACGTCGATCAGCTTCACCACCCAGTCGCTGTCACTGCCACTCGTGGCTGCCTGCAGATTCACCTGCGGCGCACCGCCGATCCGCAACGGCTCGGTCAATGGTTCGCTGACGAAGGTCAGCACGTCCGGGCGACCATCCACGAAGCGCTGATCCTTCACCAACCAGCTCGTCCACATATCGCGGTCGGCGAAGCGCACCGGGCGCGGCACGAACGGCACCGGCTTGGCCGGATCGGACACATAGGCCTCAAAGGTCGCTTCACCGGCCTGCGGTGCCTCGAAGGACAGCTTGCCGCCCGCCCGCAGGTACAGCGGCCTGGACTGCGCCACGCTGCGCGGCCACTGCTGCAGCCTGTCCCAGTGGTTCTCGCCGGTGTTGTAGATCAGCACCGGCGGTGTCTGCGCCTTGGGCGCGCCATCCACCAGGTACTGATCGAAGAACGGCTTGAGCACATCGCGGCGGAACTGCAGCGCGGTGTCCCCGTCGAACTTCAAGGCGCCCAGGCTGCTGCCGTCATAGTTGACCTGGCTGTGCCGCCACGGCCCCATCACCAGATAATTCAGCGTGTTGCTGGTGTCACGCGGCTCCATCGCCGCATAGCTGTGCACCGCACCCCACATGTCTTCCTGGTCCCACAGGCCCTGCAGCCACATCGTAGGCACCTTCAGCTCGGTCTTGGCCATGCGCGCGTCCAGCGCCTGTTCCTGCCAGAACGTGTCGTAGCTGGGGTGCTCGATCAGTTTGTGCCACCACGGCAACTGGTCCAACCCATTGGCCTTGGCGTAGTCCCCGGCCGAGCCGGCGCGCAGGAAGGTGGTGTAGTCGTCGTAGCCCACGCTGGGAATGGATGGGCCTTTGCCACGCTTGGCCAGCTGCCCGGTGAAGTAGCCGAAATTGACTTGCCGGAACGCGCCGTAGTTGAGCCAATCATCACCCATCCAGCCATCGATCATCGGGCTCTGCGGCGCAGCCACCTTCAATGCCGGGTGCGGGTTGGTCAGCGCCATCACCACGGTGAATCCCTCATACGACGAGCCCAGCATGCCGACCTTGCCATTGCTCTCGGGCACGTGCTTGACCAGCCAATCGATGGTGTCCCACGCGTCGGTTGCGTGGTCCACCTTCGTGGTGTTGAGCGGCCCACGCAGCGGCCGGGTCATCACGTAATCGCCCTCGGAGCCGTATTTGCCGCGGATGTCCTGGAACACCCGGATGTAACCGCCATCGACGAACACCTCATCGCCCTGCGGCAGGATGTCGCGCATGTTCGGCGAATCCATGCGTTTGGCACGGTTGGCGGCATCGTACGGCGTGCGGGTCAGCAGGATCGGCGCGTGCCTGGCGCCCTTGGGCACCACGATCACCGTGTAGAGTTTCGTTCCGTCACGCATCGGCACCATCACCACGCGCTTGTCGTAGTTGTCCTGCGCCGTGGGCGTCACAAATCCTTTGGCGGGAATATCCGGGGTCATCGGCGAGGTCTGCGCCGACACACTGGCCGCCACCATCAGACTCAACAGCGCAACTGGCACTACACGCACACGCATGGGGGCTCTCCCGGCAGTGATGGCAACCTCCGCAGCCTAGCGCCGCGCGGCCTGCGCCGGTAGATGCCGATCGGCGTGTTGTCGGGCCGCTTGGCGCATTCAGCCGCCAACCGCCGTTTCATGCAAAGCCTGCCAGCGCAGCGTGCCGTCCGGGCGGCTCACGAGAACCGCCAAGGCCTCACGTCGATTGCCGGTGGCATCCGCGCCGATCTGATCCTCGCGATAGCGTACCGCGCAGGCGTTGGCACCCAACGGCAGATACTGCAAGGCATCGACGGTGATCTGCAGGCCTGGCCGGCTGCCATGGGCCGATCCGAAGAAGCCTGCCAGCGCCGGCTTGTCCAGGCGGACGCCACGAATCCCGACCATGCTGAAGTCCTCGCTGAAACGGGCCAGCAGTGTCTCCAGCGCAGCCAGTGGCGAGCGCCCGGTGAACCAGTCTTCGATCAGCACGTGCAGGTCATGGATCTCGTTGAAGGCAAGCGTGTCATTCATGGGGAGGTTCTCAGGGAAAGGGAGGACGCCGACAGGCGCCACAACAACAGGGTCGGCAGCAGGCTCATACCGGCCGCCAGCATCAGGGTGAGCGTGAATGCCTGTGCCGGCAGGACGGCGGAGAGCAGCGCCAGGACGCAGGCCAGCAGTGCGGCCGCCAGGCAGAAACTGAGCTGGCGGTTGAGATTCCACAGCGCGCTGCCCGGCAGCAGCTCCGCGTCCGCCAGCCCCTGGAAGCCGAGCGTCTGCGCGCTGCTGCTGCACAGGCTCCCGCCCAGCCCCATCAGCCCGAAGGCCAGCACGGGCAGCCAGGGCTGACCGGCCTGCACGCCGATCAGCAGCACGATCCCGACGGCCTGGCATCCCATGCCGACGCTCAACAGCGGGCGTGCCCCGATCCGTGGCAGCCATTGCCGTGTGGCGGCGATCGCGCAGGCCGAGGCGATCGCCCACGGGAGCATGAAGCCACCGATGGCCGCGGCGCCGTAACCCTGCCGATGCAGCATCAGCGTCGCCACCAGTTGCGTGCCGATGAAGGTGCCCGGCACCAGTAGATAGACCAGCATCGCCAGCCGCAGCGAGGCATGTCGCAGCAGCGACCAGTGGAGCACCGGCTGATCGGTTCGATGCGCACTGCGGGCGTAGAGAAACAGCACCACGGCGGCGGCAACCAGCAGCCCAGCGCCCACGCGCCGCTGGCCCGGTTCGGCGATCAGGCTCAGCGCGACCAGCAGCACGCTGAGCCCCGTCGAGCCCAGCAGCAGCCCGCGCCGGTCCAGCGCTGGCGCGGACAGCGGCGCACCCGGACGGACCCAGCAGGCCGCCAGCACCAGGGCCACCACGGCCAGCGGCACACTGACCAGCAGCACGCTCCGCCATGAGCCCCACTCCACCAGCAGGCCGCCCAGCGTGGGTGACAGCGCCGGCACCAGCAGTGCGACCGCCATGATGCGGGCGGTCAGGCGCGCACGATCGGCCGGTGGGCATTCGCGGTAGGCCATCGCCTGCCCCACCGGAATCAACAGCCCACCGCCCAGCCCCTGCAGCAGGCGCCACGCGATCAGCCACCCGATGCTCGGCGCGGTGCCCGCCAGCACGGCGCCTACGGTAAACAGGGCCAGCGAGAGGCACAGCACCCGGCGCTCGCCAACGCGCGCGGCCAGCCAACTGCCCAGTGGAATCACCACGGTCAGGCCGAGCATGTAGGCGTTGCCGATCCACGCCAGCTGCGGCACGGAGGCCTGCAGGTCGGCGGCGATGGCCGGATATGCGACGGTACCGATGAACATGTTCACCAGGTCCAGCGAGAATCCCAGCAGGTACAGCGTTTCCACCCTGGCCCGGTATGTCATGCGGTGCTCCGATTGCGAGGCGGCAGCATGCGCGTTGGCGGCGGCTGGATAAACGGGCAACCGGATGCAAGACTGTCAAACCATTTTTGACAGTCAGAGCGCCGCCATGGTCAGCCTGGACCGCTTCGAGACCTTCAAGGCGATTGTCGATGCCGGCAGCCTGACCTCGGCCGCGCAGCGCCTTGGCCAGAGCCGGGCCGTGGTGAGTTTCAATCTCAAGCGACTGGAGCAGGAACTGGGCGTGACCCTGCTGGTGCGCAATACCCGCAGCCTGGCACTGACCGAGGCCGGCGAACGCTTCTACCAGCACTGCACCGCCCTGCTGGCGACTGCCGAGCTGGCGATCGAGGAGGCCCGCAGCGAACAGCTGCAGCTGCGTGGCACGCTGCGGCTGACCACCACGCCGGAATATGCGATCGCACGGGTCGTGCCGGTGTTGGAGTCGTTCCGCGCCCTGCATCCTGAGCTGCGCCTGCACCTGTCCACCTCACCGGCGCCGGCGGACCTGATTCCCGAGCGGTTCGATCTGGCGATCCGGTTGGGGCGGCTGCAGGACTCGCAGCTGCGCGCGACCCTGCTGGACGAACACGCGCTGTGCGCGGTCGCCGCGCCGTCGTTGTTGTCCACGTTGCCGGATGATGCCGCGCGCGATGACCCGGACTGGGTCCGCATGCTGCCACGATTGGGGTATCCGCGCCTGGCGGATCTACCGCTGGTGGCGCCCGATGGCAGCGACCAGGTATTTGCCTGCAACCCCGCCCATGCGGTGGTTACGGTCGATAACGCCTCCACCCTGCGTGCCTTCGCGCTGGCCGGGGCCGGCGCGACCGTGTTGCCGCAGTGGTTGATCGATGACGATCTGGCGCAGGGCCGGCTGCTGCCGATCCTGCGCCGTCATCGTTTTCCGCGCCAGGGCGTCTATGCGGTGTTTCCCAACACCGCCCAGCCCTCGCGCCGGGTCCGGCTGCTGCTGGCGCACCTGCGCGAGCACCTGCCGGGGTAACCGGGGCACGACCCACGGCCGTGCCCCGCCCGTCAGCTCAGCGGACGACCTGCTCGGCCAGCTCCAGCGGCACGCGCTGCACCGGCGCATTGGCCGCGCGCGAGAGCTGCACTTCGTACTGCCCACCGGCAATCTTCCACTGCTTGTCGGCGGTATCGAAGCTGGCCAGCGTCTTCGGCTCGGCTTCGATGCGGATCCGGCGGCTTTCACCCGGCTGCAGCGTCACCTTCTGGAAACCGATCAGGCGGATCGGGGTGGTGCTGCCCTGCGGCAGCTGCAGGTACAGCTGCGGCACGTCCGCACCGGCAACCTTGCCGGTGTTGCGCACGTCCACGCTGGCGACCACACGCTGGCCTTCCACCACCACCTGCAGGTTGTCGTAGCCGAAGCTGGTGTAGGACAGACCATGGCCGAACGCGTACTGCGGGGTCAGGCCCTTGGCGGCGAACCACTTGTAACCGACGTTGGCACCTTCGATGTTGTAGTCGATGGTGTCATCCGGCTTGTTCTTCGGGTTGAAGCCCAGGCCGTTGACGTGCGGGCGCGGCAGCTGGCTGACATCGGTCGGCCAGGTCACCGGCAGGCGACCGGACGGATTGACCTTGCCGGTCAGCAGTGCGGCGATACCTTCACCGCCCCGGATGCCCGGGTACCAGGCCTGCAGGATGGCCGGCACCTGCTGCAGCCACGGCAGCTCGACCGGGCCATTGGTTTCCAGCACCACCACCGTCTTCGGGTTGGCCTTGGCCACACCGGCGATCAGCTTGTCCTGGTTGTCCGGCAGCTGCATGTGCGGCAGATCGACCGATTCGGCCGACCACTGCGTGGCGAACACGATGGCCACATCGGCGGCCGCGGCAGCGCGCGCGGCGGCGGCCACATCGCGGCCATCCACGTAATCGATGCGGGCATCCGGACGCTCGGCGCGCAGCGCTTCCAGCGGCGAGGACGGGTGGAAGATCACCGGGCCCGGCCAGGTGGTCGGCATCACGCCCGGCACCGCATTGGTGCCCCGCGCGGTCCAGCCCACCATGGAAGAACCACCGCCACCGATCACGCCCTTGTCGGCATGGCCACCGATGATGACGATGCGCTGCACGTCCTTGCCCAGCGGCAGCAGATCATCGGCATTGCGCAGCAGCACGCTGCCTTCTTCAACGGTGCGCTGCGCGGCATGGAAGCCGGCGTCGTCGTCGATCGGCTCATGCACCGGCGGCAGATCGAAGTTGCCGTGCGCGAACATGGTGCGCAGGATGCGACCGACCATGTCGTCCAGGCGCGCCTGCGGCACCACGCCACCGGCCACGGCCAGGCGCAGCGGTTCGTCGAAATAGACCGCCTTGTCGAACACTTCACCGGCCGACTGCTGGTCCAGACCGGCCAGCGCCGCCTTGGAACCACTGTGCACGCCGCCCCAATCGGACATCACGAAACCGGGGAACTTCCATTCCTGCTTGAGCACCTCGTTCATGAGGTAATCGTGTTCGCAGCCGTAGGTGCCGTTGATGCGGTTGTACGAGCACATCGCCGAACCGGGCTTGCCGATGTCCATGGCGATCTCGAACGCCAGCAGGTCCGATTCGCGCATCGCCTGCTCGCCGATCTCGGCACTGTGGAAATTGCGCGAGGTCTCCATGTCGTTGAGCGCGAAGTGCTTCATCGTGGAGATGACGTGCTGGCTCTGCACGCCGCGGATCGACTCGCCGACCAGCACACCGGCCAGCAGCGGATCTTCACCGGCATATTCGAAGTTGCGGCCGTTGCGCGGATCGCGCTGCAGGTTGACGCTGCCGGCCAGCAGGATGTTGAAGCGCTGCTGCCAGGCTTCGCGACCCATGGTGGCACCGCCAGCGAAGGCGATATCCGGGTTCCAGCTGGAGGCCGTAGACGGGCCCGACGGCATCGCGGTGGCGTGGTCGCCCTTGCGGATGCCGCCCGGGTTGGTCACGCCGACACCGGCATCGGCCGACTGCTGCGAGGGAATGCCCAGGCGTGGAACGCCCGGCACGAAACCGGCCGAACCGACCGCGCCTTCCGGCAGCGGACCGCCGTCTTTGCCCAGCCCGAAGTAGCTGTGCAGCATCTGGAACTTTTCGTCCACGATCATCTGCGCGACCAGGGCCTTGGCACGGGCATCGGCGTTCAGGCCGGTGTCCATCCACGGCGTCTCGCCACCCACCGGCGCGGCATAGCCCAGGGTCAGCAACGTGGCGGCGGTGGTGCCCTTTTTGCCCTCATGGGTGCGCAGCTTGATCGCCGCCGACGTGGCCGACTGGAAGCCATCGCTGAAGTAGCTCTCGTTGGCTTCCAGCGCGACGCGCGACGGATCGAACCCGGCGGTGGTGGCCGCATCGGCGCTCACCGCGCCCAGCAGCACGGCCGGTGCGCCCAGGCGCGAGCCGGTGACCAGTGGCGGCAGTGCTGCGGCATCGGCGGCGCTGGTGTACAGCGCGACCACGTGGCGGCCATCGTTGAGGCGCAGGTAATTCAGCGACGGCTGCTCGGTGCCCGACTCGGCCTCGATCGGCAGGCGGGTCAGCACGACGCTGCCGGTCTGCTGGGCGGCGGCAGGATCGGCGGTCACGAAACGATAGTGGTAGCCCAGCGCATCGGCCAGACCCTGCAGCGGATCCACGCGATCGGCGCGGCGCTCCACGTTGCGCACGGTCACGGCATCGACCTGCAGTTTGTCCAGCTGGGCGGCGACCACGGCCGCATCCAGGTCGCCCGGAGTCTGCTCCAGGGTGAGCACGGTGAACGCGTCGGTGGTGGCGACCGGGGCGGCAGCCCAGGCGGAAGCGCTCAGCGAGAGCGCGATGGCGGCCGTCAGGGCCAGGGGCTTTGAAATCGTTTTCATGAGCGGACGAAACACCTTTGCTTGCGCAATAAATCCAGGGAGTCTTGCCGCAGAAGGGTGCAGCGCCATGTCGGCGGGAACCACGCGCGGGCGCGCGGAACCGTTTACAACGCAAGGCGATGACGGCTACGTCCAGGCCCCTCCGCCCGTCGTG